>Ga0209345_10002440_pt1 | contig 20527 bp, 17 predicted proteins | sample Cruoilmetagenom7_FD_187294 | JGI IMG/M metagenome (GOLD analysis project Ga0209345, IMG submission 187294) | Oil polluted marine microbial communities from Coal Oil Point, Santa Barbara, California, USA - Sample 7 (SPAdes) (version 2) | ecosystem: Environmental > Aquatic > Marine > Oil seeps ... | reverse complement strand
AATTCTTGGTAAGGCGATAATTATGAATAATGGAATTGGAATGATTAAGCTAGAAATAGCTTTAAATCTTATCCAGTTTATTTTTCTTTCAGTTTTCGATAATAATACAGTTTTTAAAACCTCTTTATTTATTCGAGTGTTTTCCGCTATCCTTTCATTATGCAAACTCCACATTTTTTGCATATCTGCTATTTCCATGATCTTATTTTTTTGAAATTGCAATACGTTTTATTTGGTCTTTAATTCTACTAATTCTCGTTCCTACATTCGTTTTTGAAATCCCTGTGATTGCAGATATCTCTTCATGAGAATTGCTATCGAGATAGAGTATGATTATCGCTTTATTGAATTCATTTAATTCATCAATACATTCATATAAGAAGTCAGTTTGAGAGTTTTCATCTGTTTCAGAAAGCCAATCTCTAACTGCAAAATGTTTTGTGTCGGAAAAGGATATTTGTTTTATTTTTTTTCCCCGTTTAGAATTCATTGAAACATTCAGGGCAATGCGATATATCCAGGTTGAAATTTTTGAATCCCCTTTGAAATGTGGAAAAGCCTTCCATAATTCTAGCGTTATATCATGTATCAAATCTTCCCTGTCTTGAGTTGTTTTCGTGTAAGCTCTTGAGATTTTGTGAATGATTCCGAAATATTTCTCGAATTCGATAAGAAATTGCTCCTTTAAATCAGTTACTGTCATTATTCAGATGTTCCTTTTCGACAATAGAGAATAATACTTGTTCTATTCAATTAGTAACAATTTACTCGGAAATATCACATGTGTATAATTCTTTTTTTACCAGCACCTTTCAGGATTATAACAAGAAGTCTATCACTACCCCTGTAACAAAGTTTCGATGCCGAAAATAAGGACATTTGATTGCCAAGAATGATGCTTTTTAGAACTCACTGGTTGCGTTGGTGAATTGCATACCTATGGAGTCTATCCAGTAGGGTTATGCTATGAATTGAAGATAATATTTTGTGAAGTTCTATGTTATTAATACATGAGAATCAGGATTCTCATCTTAGTTGTTTGTCTTTCTTTAAGCGTTTCCGCGCAGAAGAATATTGACCCTTTTGTGGGCGGGGTAGAGTTTGGTATTGGCTATGGCACTGTCATTGATTTCAATCTGGATAACAATAACTTTCATTCTGAACATTTGCTGGAAAGGCTTTTTTATATACCATTCCAGATAGGTTTTGTGTCTGCGAAATATCTGAATCCAAATAAATATGTCGAATTTGGAATATTGTATTCCCGAAAGGGTTCATCTTATGTGGAGCGTCTTCAGTATAGTGCAGGTGGTGTCAATCATAAAAGTACATCAAATCCTGCACTCGCACTCCATTGTATTGACCTTCCAATTAAATACTACTTCTATGCAGGAAAGATACTGAAGCGACACATGTATGCTTTCGGTGGACTCATCCCATCATGGCTCGTAGAACCTGTTGAATACACAGGCGATTTCTCTATTCCAGAGGACTGTTACCGGAATTTGTTTCTTTCAGTCTGCGGTGGGTTATGTTTCGACAAGAAGAAATCAAGGATGAAACTGCATGCGGGTATGGCAGTAACGTCCATAGTCAATTCCAGATACAGAGAGATACCAGAGGAAAATCGTGATTATGGCAGTAGGATTTATCCGTTTGAATTGCTGTTCTGTTATGCACACATGTTCAAATAACACATCTTCCAGCCAGATTTGAATTTCTTTTCAACCCAATCAGACCAGAATAATAGAACACCGAATTTACTCATATCATCAATGAAGTCATTGATGGTTCTTGGTGTTTTGAGTTGATAGCAATCTTTGCTTTCATTCCTAGGTCTTAACACGTATTGTTGTTCAGCATAGAATTCAAGAATGTCACCCTTATCATTTGTGAATCTGCACCAGTTATACATCAATTCATCCCCCCCCACAACAGTTAGAGAGGGAGTTAGATCACACAGATCTGACTCCTTTTTTGTTTGATTGAATGGGGATTGAAGAATCCTATGTTTTAATTGAACTAATTTTTCTTGGATAGATCTGAGAATAAGAGTAATATACTTATATCCAATGAATGGAGTAGCTTAGTTCTAAAAACAATTTCGACCCTGATTGTCCATTTGATTACCAAATGGTTAAATGATTAGTATTCAACTTTACGTATAAAAAGAGTTAGAGGATGAAAACATTTCTGTTTATTCAGGATACAGGATCTTCTTGGCTGTTTGCCGGCTCCACCAGAGCAGGCCAGACAGGACAAGCAAAACAATAGCTGGCAAAGCTGTAAACCATACATTAGCTCCTTCCTCGATGTTAATCCATGCCCAGAGCATCGCACATCCTGCCAAAAAGGCTCCTATTGCTATTGTTGTTACAAATATACCCTGGCCTTTTGGTTTCAGGTATGTGAGGATGGCCCCAATACCCAATGCAATTATTACTCCACCAGGCCAGCGAAGCCAACCATGAAATACGGATTCCCCACCAGACAGTTCAACTAGTGAGTCCGGCACAATAAAAAAGCCAAGCCCGTAGATTAAACATACTATTGCATAGATCAATAATGCAATTTTCAAGATTCCAGAATTACTTTTTTCTACCATTTGAAGTCCTCCTTAATATCAATCGGGTCGAAATTGTTTTTAATTAGAGCATATCATCCTTTTCTGTTAACCAAAGAACTACCTTCCTGGGCTTAAGTTCCTGCCAGAACTGGATTAACTTGTTGGGCATGGGATTAGTCTTGCATAATGCAAGTTAAGGTATGCGGGGACATGAGTCAAATCTTGACCTGTCAGTATCTAATGAGAGTCTTAATATACGCGATAAAGATCTTGTAGTAGGAAAGGCATATGGTAAGTTTAACAATGTACGGAATGATATTAGAAATGGGATACAATTTCATTGTGTTAGATCAACCGGATCTTTTCCTCGGATGTGAATTTGCGACGTGTGTTTCGTTTGATTTCCCGGACTACTGCCTCCGGGCCTTTTTTCTTTTTCTCAGTCATTTTGAACTCTAATTAGGGTTAAGTTAAACATTAAAATGTCTCTCTTAACTTTTAGCTAATCCGAGGCCGAACACTTTGAAGACTTACATTTAGGTTTTATATTTCTCCGCATTGAGTCTCCATCGATATCGACCCTATGGGCGTCATGAATAATACTATTGGATACAACTACTGAACACCGATCTTCTTCACAGATGAAATTAATTACCCGTACATCCTGCAATAGAGTTATTAACCACTTAATATCACTAGAATACGATAAGAAAAACATTCTCAATATCATTCTATCTCAAAAAGAAACCAGGTAACAATGACCAAGCTCAGATATACATGAGAATTACAATTGAAGGGGAAAGAAAAGAGACAACACTTCATAGAGCAATTAGGCCTGATCAATGGGATGTCAGCAAAAAATGAAAGTTAAGAAATACCTAAAATTTTCCTTTCTTGGCATTACAACTGCCAGAATTAATAGATTTTATATGAATCCAGTCCTGGTTTGCAAATACTGAAGCATTTTGAGGCACGATAACCAGCGTATCTCTAACAGGTTAGATTATTGTAAACCTGGATGTCCTTCAAAAGAACCAATTCCCGGGCCAAGTATAAGAATGTAAAATAATGATACTGCCAGAGCTACTAGTATCCACTTCTTAGATGATTCTGGAAATATATTTGTGATTGAATTTGTTTTACTTGAAGAAGGAATAGCATTGACAACCAGCGCCCATAGTATCAAATGAAAATACATTAGCACTGAAGCAAGCAGGTGGTTTTGATTAGGAGGCAAATAAGAAAAAGGACTCATTAGTAGTGATAATGTTTGTATTACAATAACTGTTAAAACCGGGATTATGGTTATGGAAAGTAGAATAGACCTGTGCCCTTTAATTTTTGGCAGATAACTTTTTTGCAGAAATATATAGGCAAGAATCATAAATACCAATCCGAAAAATAATATGAAAGTGCTTGCAGTACCTTGATTATCGTAAGTTCTTATAATTCCAGCCAGATCTCCACCTCCCATTTTTGGCGCAGTCACAAGGTTCATTACGATAATAACATAGCTAAAAGATGCAAATAACCATAGAAACAACCGCATCTGAGAACTTAAATCCTTTCTATATTTTAATACTAAACAGGCAAATAGGCTGGTAACGAAATTTGTAAGTACACCTCCTATAAGTGTAAGTCTCAATCCGGAGAATCCGTTTTGAGCTATCTCAGCGTCCCAGTTTACATCAAGATAAGCAGTTGAAGTATTAACAGCTTTAAGACTTAGACCTGATAAAATACCAAATAAACCATGACCAAGTATTTCATGACAGATATTAACCATTATCCATGATAATGCTGCTACTGCTATTAGAGTAAAAATATTTTTCTTATTCATAGTAAAACGAATAGATTAATTAATGTTTTCTCAGGTTTCATAAGATATCTTAAACTTGAATTATTTTTCATCTCAACTCTTCGATGATTTTTGCATCTATCCAATAAATGTCTTCATTCCATCCATTTCCCCAAGCATTCATTATCTCAACTTTCTCGTCATATGTGATAGCGTGCTTTAAATAATTTGAATGACGACTCCTGCCGCTGGAAAAAAAGAGATACCTCCCATCCGGAGAAACTATGGGACAATGCTCATTGGATACCGAATTAACAGAAGGCCCCATATTTTTCATTGAAGACCAGGTACCATTCTCCTGACGAAAACTGATGTAAAGATCACCCGAACCGATAGCATCGGATCGTCCGTAGCAGGTTACGATAATGTATGACTCATCGGGCCCGATATATAGATCACCCTCGCCATCTTCAGTATTGATGATTGCACCCAGGTTTTCTGGTTCCAGGAATATGCCATTTTCAAAACGGGAGAAGTATATGTCTCCATTACCATAACCACCTGGCCGGGTCGAACTGAAGTAAAGGGTTCCATTTTGCGCAAAAATTGGATAGTACTCATTCCTTTTTGAGTTAACCGGACCTTCTAAATGCCTCGGTTCGGACCAACCGCTGTCTATCCGTTCTACAAACCAAAAATCGGTATTGTCAGTTGGTGGGCCATTTCCGTCCAAAGGACGTCGGGAACAAAAATAGAGGCGATTACCGTTGGGCGTGAATGCCATGTCGAAGTCCGGGTGTTTTCCAGAAAAAGAGCCGACCTCCGGCTTAGACCATTGGTCACTTATATAGCGCACTAAAACTATGGTGGGAAATGGTGCGCCTGAAATCGACCAATAAAATTCGTTTCCATCAGGTGAGAACACAGAACAGAATTCACTATTCCCAGTTGAAACAATTCCTGGTGCAAAAATCTCAGCCTGGATACCAGGAGGATTCTGTCCGAGGTAGGAACCTTTGAGCATCGAAGAATCACTTTGCTGTGCTGATGAATTTGTTGCTATAAAAACAAGTAACCAGAATAATAATCTATCTCTTTTCATTCTACTTTCCTTTTTCCTATTTGCGAGCTTATGCTTATTAGTCTGGAAAAGAAAAATGCATCTGCTGGATTATCCATTGGCCATCCATTTGTTCGAGAACTCCTGTCCATCTGACATTCTCCCACCCTGTACTTTTACCATCCCATGTACAGATATCATCAAGAAGACAGGAAAACCAGGCAACATCAGCATTTCTCGAGAATGACATTTTTAAGTCCTTTATCTCGTATTCTGTAGCCATAAATTTAGGGCTCAACCATATGGAATTGCTTACTTCTTTAAATGCTTCAAAACCTTCTATCTTTGATGAGTCTGGATTTATAATCATTAAATCCGATCTATTTGATATAGTATTGTATAACAGAACTGTGTCTTTAGTTAATGCCCAGCCAATACTGTTTTCTATTGATCTGGCAACCGCATTCTCCATGGACTTGGTTACCTGCTTAATCGTAGTCCTGGTTGCAAAAGGCATACATCCAGTTAAAGCAAGTGATAGTAGTATCAGACAAATGTATTTTACGCGTCTATTCATGATTTTCAGGTATAAGATTATTAGTTGTTAAGCATCCGAATATTATCTCAGAATAGGAATATCAATCTTATATTTCACAATCTTGCTTTTTCCGTTTTCATCCGATAATAATGCATATAGACTATTTCCACTGATCTGAAGACCATTTACATTCTTCAACGATAGTCCGTTTTCGAATTGAATTGTGCCTGTATACAGAAATTCTCCATCCAGGGAATATATATCTATTACTTGCTTAGTTAATTTTATGCTAAATTCGGTCATCCTGAAAATGTATAAAAACCCATCGTTTATCTGAATATGATGGAAATATGCTAATTTCCCGGGGAGACCTTTTGCCATATCTGTTATTGTTTCATCGGGCATATCTTTCAGGAAAAAATTTAGATGTTCTTTTCGCGCACCTAGAGATACATTTATACGGCCTGCTTCTCTGCCAAAACTATCCAGAATCTTCCCATCCAAATCAGCTATAAATATTTTGAATTCACTGTTTTTGCAGTAAAAGATTCTTTCATTTTTTTCATCGAAGGCTGTCAATATCTGTGGGATCAGTCCAACAATTACACCGCCTGGTGGAAGAGCTTTCTCCTCTTCATTTAATTCTATTTCAGCAAACTTCTTATCTTTTCCGCTTTCCAGATTCACTTTAGTAATTTCCGCTATTCCTGCTGGTATTCCTGCCAATGAGCCCGGTGCAACCAGATACTCTGATTTGCTCATAAAAGCCAGGGGGAAACGTGTAAAAATATTATTAGGTACTGATTTAATCATCGCCCCATCACCTGTGTAGAAATGAAGCTTATCCATCGCCCCGACAACCACATTTCCCCCGAAGGTGAAACAATTGATATACATTGATATGTCTTTGTCCTCACCTTGATAAGCAAATTTCTTTTGCAGTGCCCCTTCAGCATTAAAGATGTAACTATGCTTTTTATCGAAATCCCTCACATAAAAAGTACCATTTTTCCCAATCCTCAGTTCACCCGGTCTTCCGAAGTCATCTTCTCCGGCTTTATCAATTTCCCAAATCTTTTGTGGATTGAAATTCCACTTGACTGGGTCAGGCATTATTACAGTTGGTTTTTGATCAAGAGAAGGTCCGCTAAGTTTTGGAAGCTCATTGGCGTGTTGCTTTGCGTTTAATGCACTACACATTAAAAATGATGAGACGAAAAGATGAATTAATGTTTTCATAGCTTTTCTCTTCTAATTATTTATTTCTTGATTTGACTTCAGTTTTCATAACACTTTTTTGGCATTTTCATTTTCCGGATTCAACTCCAATGATTTCTCATAATTTATTATTGCAAGAGCTTTATCTCCTTTTCTCATGTACGCTTCCCCCAGGCTATCCCAGGTATTAAATGACTCCGGATAAAAGTCAACTGACATTTTAAAGATTTCAATAGCTTCAATTGTCTTATCGGCCTTTAAAAATCGATAACCCGCTTGAATAAATTCATTCTCAACAAAATACTTAGGATTTTGACTATCATTTTTTAATTGTTGATAGATTTCTTGTACTTTAGTCAATCCCTCACATAAAATTGCTTGTTCAATTTCATGGACAGCAGATTCAGCAATGAATTTTTCGATACTTTTTAACTTATTTTGAATGAAAACTTCCTGGGGCCTGATTTCCAGAAATTTTGCATAACAATCTCTTGCTTCATTAAACCGCCCTATTGAAACATTCAATTCTGCGACCTGGAATAATCCATCAAGGGACCTGGGATATAATTTAAGCACATACTCCCAGATTTGTTTTACTTCCTCTTTATTCCCTCCATTATTTATTCTATTTGCTGCAGTCCTTAAAATTCTATCTGATATATTTACATGAAACCCCAACTCCTTTGAAAAATTCTTGTAATAATCCAGAATATCATCTAATCCTCCTATAGTGATATCATGGGGCAATTCATAACCAGAAAAAAGTTCCTTAAATCCATACTTTATATCCGTAGATGGTATAACATCATTCTCTGAATCATTCAATTAAAATTCAAATCGAAAATCTTTGGGTTTATTGGATTCAATAATAGCTTTTTGTTCCATTGCAATTTGGAGATTAAAACTCTCTTTCTTAACCTTCATAAAAAGGAATTTATTCAATGCCTTATCTGGTGTAAAAAATGATTTGGCGTGGGAAATTAAATATTCATCAACTTGCGGTGGATTATCAAATGAATTTTCAAGGAGGAATGCATCAAAAAGATCCGTATGCTCCATTAGTGCATACAAACCGAAGCAGGCTCCAGCTTGAGGACCTATTAATATATTGCATTCCCCTGCCCTGAAATTGCTTTCTACAAACGGGATAAGCTCCTTCTCGAAATACTGGATGAATTTCTCACTACCGCCAGAGCTGCCATCACTATTTATGGCCCTTAAATCACTATATCTATCAGTATTATCTACACCAATTAGGATCATTTGGGGTATTTTACCTTCATCATGCATTCTTTCCATAACGGAGGTAGCATCTGCAAAATATGTCATGACGAAATCACCATATAGATGATAGACAACAGGATATTGCAGTTTAGTCTCTGCGTACCCCAACGGTAAATGTACAAGGATTCGGCGCTCTTCTCCTAAAATTTCCGAGTTGATTACATAGTACTTTCCTATAACAACATCTGTTCCGTCCTTTTGGGCAAATAAACATATCGGCAGGATAAATAGACCGAATAATAATCTAAAACCTTTTCCCATGGGATCTATATTTATTTGTATCTCATTGTCTTTAGTTTGTCATTATATAGCTTCGCCTGGGCACCCACAGAAATTATCTCGTGTTAATTATTTTGAGTATTAATGATAGTTCTCAAATAATCAGTTTCAAGTCATGATCAGAAACTGTTATTGTAAATGTAAAACGGATAAGATGAAGAAGGGTATTTTTTTATAGGGGAGGACAAATTTCTGTGTTCAGGAACCTAATTGACAGCTGTTTTAGCATGAGTTGTATTAGCTGAATGTATGTATTCACTAGGAGTGGTTCCGGTATTTTTCTTAAACGCATTATAGAAAGATGATTTCGAACTAAATCCACACTCATATGCAAGAGAAATTATGGTATAATTATGACTAACTGATTTTTTCATCAACTGTTTTATTTCCTCAATCCGGTATGTATTAATAAAATCGTAAAAACTTTGATGGAAAGATCCATTAATAACCTGAGAGAGTTTATGAAGGGAGGTGTCCAGCATTTTAGCCAAATCGCTGATATTTAAATCATTCCGCATATAGGGTTTGTCTGTGTTCATCAATACATTTAATCTGTCAATTATTTCATTACATTCAATATCGCCCAAACCAGATTTTACATACTTTGTGTTGGCGATCCTAAAAATTTTACGTGTCAATCCTGCTTTTTCAAGAGGATAGTCAAAGAAAATTCCAGCTTGTTTATAGCCAAAATAGCCAATACAGAAAACATATATGGTAAGTGCAGCTGGCAATATCGTAAGTAAGTTAAATTCAATTGCATAATGAAAGGCACCTTCAATAATCCAAATTAGGTATGAAAGAAGTATATAGATAGTAAAGCCTGATATCAGTATCGTGAGCCATTTAAGATCTTTCCTTGAGATGTCTGAAAAATAGTATTTAACTGATCTCTTATGCTTCAATAATATATATAGTGAATATAATAAATACAAGGTGCTTGTAAACTCCCAACAATACAAGGCTACTTTTGTTAATCCATCACTTTTAATGTAGTAATCAATAAATGAAATGTTACCGGAGCTATCAAACAGGTAGTCCTTAATAGCATAACAGCCGATAAAAAGGGGAATCAAATGTAGCAAGTGAACAGCCTTGAATTTTTCTACTTTATTGATGGTAAAAAGTACATATAATAAGATAACCGGACCGAACAGTGCCCAATATGTGATATCAAATAGAGTTATCCATATATTTTCAGTTTCTGGTATCGTCTTTAGCAAAAATCTGTAGATAAGTTCTGCCCCGACAAGAATAAGGAAGATAGTAAGAATATAATCTTTGATTTCCCTTTTCCTTTTTGTTAATATTAGTAGGGAAAAGAATAAAGTCTGAGCAAATCCGATTAAGGCGATTTCACGCATTATATTCATTTTCAATACTTAAAATTAAGAAATTTGACCTGTTTATAAAACTATCAATCTTGAAATGATCGATGTTCAAATCAGGGGGAAGCTAACAATTGGTACTTTAAAATAAGGGTATCAACAGTCTATGATAGTTACATAGTGGTTATTGCAGAGAATCGTCAGTATTCAGCGCTTATCGCTGTGTATACGACGCTATTGAATGCCTATTCTTTTGCGGACTAAAGAGTATCTTGGTTGATATAATAGCTGCCATGCAAATAAACGAGGTAGTAATAATGGGCCCAATAGTATTGATAGCTTTTTTGATTGTAAGTTTTTTCTCTTGCACTACAAATGACTTATCTCAAGCAGAAGAAGCCGACCGTATGGTGGACTCTCTGATTCAGATTAGCCGCTTAAATGACCATATTGTTCTTGTTTCTTTCGGTGCTGATGCCGTTACAGCTGTTAATACCGAAAAAGGTATTGTTGTTATAGATGCAGGTATTTCAACTGGGCTCACAACAAAATTCAGAAAAAGAATTGAAGCCGAATTTCAAAGCTCCAATTTTGCTTATGTAATCAATACGCATGCACATCCAGACCACAATGGCGGCAACAGTGTTTTCACCGATGCCAAAGTCGTTGGACATGAAAATGGGTTGGAAGAAATTGAAGAACAATGGGCAAATACTTCAAAGGTGATGCTGGCACTTCAAAAAATCGTTGAAGAGTATAACTCGAAATTAAAAGCATGCAAATGGTATTCTGATGATTGGTATGATGCTTTTAAACAATTGACCAGATATCAATATGCATATCTTGATGTAAAAAACTCCGTTTCCATTAAGAAGCCAAACGTTACCTTTTCAGATAGTTTAAATATTGCAATGGGCGACATTACTTTCGAAATGAAATACTTTGGCAAGTGTCATTCCAACAGTGATATTTTTATTTTTATCCCCGAATTGAAGGTGCTATTTTCTGGTGATTTGATATTTCAATATGGCAGGCCTAGCATCAATGATAAAGATTTGGAAGAAATGGAATTGTGGCGCAGAGCTGTTCTGTGGACTGAAAAGCGATTGCATAATATTGATATTATTATAAGCGGACATGGACAAATCCTTTCCATTGATGATTTGAAATCCTTTAACAGGATAATCCTTGAACAGGGCTGAATGTTTCTGGAACCGCTTTTCAAAGAATTGATTTCTTCTTCCTTTATATGATGGTTTCGGGAGGTCCTGTGTCCTGAACCATTCCCGGAACTAATACTAAAATCAATCCATTGTTGACGAGGTTCATTTGGAGGTATCCGAGTGAGGCACTTATTACTGGGAAATGTCATTATTTGAATCATAAGCCTTTAGGCGTTAACTTGCAGAAAACAACCCAATAGCCATGCCCAACAAACTATCCCAATTCTGGCAGGAGTTAAAGCGCAGGAAAGTAACCCGTACTATCACGGTCTATGCAGGTGCATCTTTTGTTATTTTGGAGTTAGTTGATATTATTGCTCCTAATCTGGGATTACCTGCATGGACATTTAACCTGATACTCATTCTGGTCTGTGTCGGATTCATCATAACAGTCATTGTCTCATGGATCTATGACATACATCCTGAAAGAGGGATCGTTAAGATGGAGCCGGTTGAAAAGGTTGAGAATGAGGATATACCAAAATCATCAAACAGCTGGAAAATTGCCAGTTATATCAGTTTCGTTGTGATTGTTTTTTTAGTAATAATAAATGTACTACCCAGAAGTGACAAGTCAGTAGAAATTATAGATCTAGAGAATTCTATTGCTATCCTCCCATTTAAGAATATAAGTCCTGATGCTGAAAACCAATATCTACTTGATGGGATTATGGAAGCAGTTATAAACTATCTGACTAAAGTTGAAAGTATAAGAGTGATTGCTAGTACTTCTGTTGAGCGATATCGAAGAACTGATAAACCAATATCAGAAATAGCTAAAGAGCTAAATGTTAATTACATATTAGAAGGAAGCGGACAAAAATATGAAGAAAATTTCAGACTAAATACGAAGCTATCAGAATCAAAAGACGGTACGTTAATCTGGTCAAGCCCTTATGATCGAGAAATACAGGATATCCTTGATGTTCAAATGGAGATTGCGCATAAAATCGTTTCAGAACTACAAGTTAAACTAACTTCAAATGACCGTGAGAATCTAAGAAAGAGACCAACATTTAGCGAGGAAGCATACCAAAAATATCTTATTTCCAGCGATCTAGGGGATAACAATTGGCCAAAGGCAATTGAATTGGTCAAAGAGGCAATTGAAATTGATCCCTTATTCGTAGAGGCATATGTAAAACTCAGTAATTTCTATAGATGGGGGACAGCAACAACTGTAAGATTGCTTTCTTCTGCAGAAGCATTAAGATTGGCAATGCCTCCTCTTGAAAAAGCTTTAGAAATTGATCCTAATAACTATGAAGCACATGTACAATTAGGACATATTAAATATTGGTTAGAATGGGATTTTAAAGGTGCCGAAAAAGAATATTTAGCTGGTGAGCAGATCAGTGGAAATTATAATGTTGCATGTGTATCACTATTGATACAAACCAGAAGATATAAAGAAGCATTAGAACAGGTTAGAAGAATAATCGATCAAACTCCATCAACAATAAATTCAGGCTTTATTCGATTACCTTATCTATTTCTTGGCGAATATGATAAAGCTCTGGAGATATTCTTTAAAGACCAAAATGGAGTTCAAGGTAAAGGCGGTTATTGGATTGGCAGAATATATTTGGCTATGGGTGACTATGATCAAGCTATAACAGCAATAGAGAATATGGTTAAAACGTCAAGAGCTCCATTCTGGCTTTCAGATTTAGCCATATGTTATCATATTATTGGGGAGGAGACAAAAGGTACTGAAATCATAACTGAACTTATTGAGAGGTATGAAAATGGCGAACAGGGAAGCATTGCTTTCATGTTAGGAAAGATATATTCGGGTTTAGGGAAGGTCGAATTAGCTTTGGACTGGCTTGAAAGATCTTACCGTGATCATGAGTTAGAAATGATCTGGTTATATGCTGATCCCGCATTTAAAAACTTGGAGAATAATGCACAGTACATAGATTTGCTGAAGAGAGTAGGGTTTGATGTCTAATCTGGAGGAGAATGATTTGTTGTAATAATTCAAATTAGACAACTATTCGGATACCTCTACTTTCTAAATAGTCTTAAGTATCAGAATAACAGAATATTTCAAATATGAGTTCGACTCCTGCAGGGCGAGAACAAGAAGAAAGAAGTGGTATGAGGGTTCGACTCGTCCTGTGTCCTGAAAGTTTTGATGACTTATGCTGATTATTGGAAAAGACGGAAGCATTGACCACCTTGTGCCGAATCACAGCATCTAATGTAGAATCAATAGCACCCGGGCATATGGGTGATCAATTGAAATCGGCCCGGCGTGGTTCATATGTCCGATTTTTCCAGTCAGAAATCATGACTATAATCCAGGATAATTAGTCTTCGGTACAGCTACCCATCATGGGTTCCAGATCATCACATGTTTCAAAAGCTGTGAGTTCAACTGTCTGCTCTCCACCAAATATATCCACACACGTACAGGTTTTTCTTGAACATCCGAAGATAGCTAAGAATAAGAAGCAGATCAAAATGATTGGAGCTCGTTTCATAGGAAATAGGTTCTTAGTGGATTAGTCTATTAAAAATACGAAAATCCAGACTTCCCTCCAAAACCCAACGGATAGGTGTTTGTCACCCCCAATGCGATGTATTATAATTGGCATCAAATATGACACCTAATCGGACCATTAAGAACTAAGTTACCGAAAACGTACCCATACTTTTAGTACTCCGTACCCTCCCGGACGTTGCTGACGTTAAACAGTTTTGCTGAAACTACACAATTATAAGTATTTTTATTGAGTGTTAGACAGAGAATGATTATGAGATTTAGATTGAATTGTAAATTAGCAAGTCAGGCATAATTTCCAAAGGCTCTAAAGTTGATCTCATGAAGATATTTGTCACAGGAGGAAATGGATTTCTGGGAAGCAACCTTATAAGAGAGTTGATTAACAGAGGGCATGAACTGTGTGTACTAGTTCAACCTGGAAGTAAGGTGGATACATTGAAGGGGTTGAGACTGGGAATAGCAGTGATTGATATCCTTGATTTCAATTCTCTCAAAGCTGCTGCCAATGATTCGGAAGCAATCTTTCACCTGGCAGCTTGTACAAGTCTCTGGCCCGCGAGAAGTGAGAATGTTACAAAGGTCAACATTGAGGGGACACAGAATATTCTACATTTAGCTAAAGAACTGGATGTGAAAAGACTTGTGCATGTGGGTACAGCTAATACCTTTGGTTTTGGTACCAAGGAGAATCCTGGCCGAGAAGATACAGAGTATATGGGATTTCAGTACGGTCTTGATTATTTGGATAGCAAATGGAAGGCTCATCAATTGGTAATGGAAGCGGTTAGGGAAGGAGTGCCAGCATTGATTGTGAATCCTACCTCCTTGCTAGGAGAGTACGATTCTAAACCAAATTTCGGTGCAATGATCATGGCAATTTATGCGCAAAAACTACCAGGTAGTGGTCCCGGAGGACGTAACTATATTAATGTTAAGGATGCTGTGAAGGGAATTGCGAATGCTCTGGATAAAGGTAAGATTGGAGAAAGCTATATAATAGGCAATGAGAACCTCTCATATAGGGAAGTTTTTGTTAAGATTGCTTCTGTGTTGGAATTAAAACCTCCCAAACGCAGGGTTCCTAAGTGGGGAATGCTAGCATATGGAAGAATTGGCTCTTCCATTGCTTGTATTACGGGAAGAAGACCTACAGTTTCTTTTCCTATGGCAAAAATTGCCTGTGATGCTCACTATTTCTCTAGTGAGAAAGCTGTCAGGGATCTGGATTTGCCTCAAACTCCAATTGAGGATGGGATTCTCGAGAGTTTCGAGTGGTTGAAATCTAATGGGTATATTTAAACATAACGTTGCGAATCATGAAGTATCTGACATAGATATTGTCATGAATCAGAATAAGCTCAGAGTGTTTATCCCTGTTATAGGATGCTTGATGGGATTTATCATTTTTTGGTTTACACAGCAATCCGACAGTGTCAAAAAGAAATTCCTGTTTCAATAAATTTCATTATGTCTGCAGATAAGTTACATGGAAAAGTTGCTATTATTACAGGCTCAAGCAGAGGTATTGGTAAAGCAACAGCTATTGAATTAGTAAAAAATGGTGCATCGGTTGTTCTCAATGGTAGGAATCAGGACAAGTTACTAGAAGCAGAAAATGATATCAAAGCTCTTGGTGGAGAAGTAATTTCGGTTTGTTGTGACATTTCAATTCCAGATCAAGCTGCTGGTTTGATAGATAAAACTATTGAAACTTTCAGTAGATTAGATATCCTTATCAATAATGCCGGAGTATCTATGCGTGGAAATTTTGGTGAACTAATCCCTGATATTTTCAAAACAATTTTTGAAACAAACGTATTTGGTGTTGTCAACGTTACAATTCCTGCTTTACCACATATAAGAAGATCTCATGGTAGTATTGTGTTTATTTCAAGTTTAGCTGGAATTAGAGGATTGCCTGGATTATCAGCCTATTGTTCATCAAAAATGGCTTTACGAGCCATTGCTGAATCTTTAATAATTGAGGAGGTAAACTCAAAAATTCATGTGGGATTAATACTTGTTGGTATTACAGAAATTGAACACGAAAAAAAAATTATTGCTGCTGATGGCAAATTAGTTACACTTAATACCAGATCAAATTATAAAGTACAAAAAACCAAAACTGTTGCTAAAGCTATTTTAAAAAACATTCGAAAAAGAAATTTTAAAACAACTTTAACGGGAATTGGAAAATTAAATGCAGCGATGCAACCAATAATGCCCAATGTAGTTGAAAAAATACTAATTCACTCAACTAACAAAATCAAAGATAAACTTCAATAGACTGTCAGTCTTGTAGTTACTCCAGACCCTCCCGGACTCTTCTTAAGAGATAGATTTGTATAAAAAAGAAGGGTCTACAATGCATAAAGAAGTAGAAAAGTACTTAAGGGTAAAAAGAAAACTAATAGTTCTAGAATATGCCCGTGTGTTTGGCAGCAATCTTGAAGCCTATTAAGCATGTGGAATTCCCAAATCTACTTTCTACGATTGGAAAAAGACACCCTATGAAGCATTAAAGTGTGCACTGGAAAACACTGATTTCGTCCGATAGGGTGTGAAGTATTACAATTTGTTAGGTCATGATAAGTTCAAGGAAAAGGAGGGATTGGATTAGAAGCTGCTCTTGCCTAATTTTGTTAGAGGATGAAACCATTGCACACAGCCCGGTTACTTTGCCTGTCTCTTTTCCTCCTGCAAACTGCAAATGCTGAATGCCAGAATAGTGATGAGCTGCTAAACCCCATCAGTATTGCGATCCGCGGACATTATGGTTTTATTATTCCACACTCTAAGGCCATCGCCGAGATAGCAAATTCGAATCCATGGGGGGTTGAGGCAGACCTGGCCTGGCACCTGGATGCGCGAGCGTATCTGGAATTACTGCTATTGCTATCCGCGCACCGGTTTTTCCCTGAATTATTCGAATTTCAGTTTTCCGGAAGTCCTCGGGCATTCGGTAGCGCTTTACCCCTATATCGAACCCTATATCCGGCCACAAAATAGATTCAGTATTTCTTTCCGTTTTGGAATGGGTCCAGCATGGGTCAACAGGATCTATAATGCCGAAACCAATCCGGACAATTTTTTCTTCAGCTCCTACTTGAGCTTTATTGTCGTACTGAATGCTGCCGTGAATTATCGCCTGAGTAGCAGGCTTACTACCCGGGCGGCCTTTAATTATAACCATATATCAAACGGGGGATTAAAGCAGCCAAATACCGGGATGAATTTTCCTTCTCTGAATGCAGGATTTGATTACAGTTTTACAGAAGTCAGCTTTCCAAGCAGAGTAAAAGACACCATGCAAGTATTGTATCCCGATAAATCCTGGTGGGATGTATATATCCTCGGAATGAGGAAAAATGTCAAAAATGGTGAAAAAAAATTCTATCCAATAATTGGTACTGGCATGTATTATAATTATCTTATATTGAGGATATTAGCTTTGAACGCAGGTACAGAATGGATTTCAGATTTTTCTATGAAGGAGAAAATACACCGGGAGTATATAAATGATCCCGGGTCTGCTCCCGACCATAACTGGGGGGCAATTCTAGTGGGACTCAACCTTTTATTCGGTCGCTTCGCCTTTGTTCACCAATGGGGGATTTATAATTATACCCCTTACCCGGCAAGGCACAAGGTATACCAGCGATACGGATTGAATCTGAGGTTCACAGAGAGCTTATACATGGGCATCAATATCAAGTCGCACGGACATGTAGCCGACCTGATGGATGCCCGTCTGGGTATCCTGTTTTAGAAGGCCTAAACCAGAGGCGCCGGAATTTCCAATTGTGTAAAAGCACTTGTAATCTCATTTTTTCCGTGTGTTAAAATTGATTAAAGTCAGCAAATTACGGAACCCTTGTAGCCTAAAATTAAGAGATGATTTTATTCAATGAAGGTTTCGGGAGGTCTTGTATATTGAACCTCACCTGAGTCTTATATCAATTTCAAGCAATTAATTACATTCTTCTTCTGAAAGTATCCGACTTAGGATCTGGAAAAGATTACCCTAATTAATACTGGCCGAGGTTCTGGGAAGCTGACAAGTCTACACCATAATTATAATATAGAATTTTGTTTCTCGCCGATTCCGCAGTAACTTGATAGGAGTAAAAAAATCTACTCGCAAATAGTCTAATAATGAGACGAGATTGAGTTTTTTACTCCTCCTGAGCCTACCCCTGTTAGGTAAAGAGGTATCCCTGGATAAAGCAAAGCAGGTGCGGAGATGTGGGTTGGTAAGCGAAGGAGTTTTGGCATGTGTGAGAGTATCCCGATGCTTCGGGAGCGCTTCGATTTTCTTTTGATCTCGCTAATAGCGAGAACAAAGTGACATAAAAATATAAAACTAAAGAATAGTACGTTTATTCTTATTCAGATATTGCAATTTAGGTATATATACGGATACTCATTCTATTTAATTAAACAGATATGCATACAAACACGTTGTAAATATAAAAGCAAGGAGGTTTCATATGAAGGGGAAAATTGAATTTAAAGACAAAAAGATACATCCACTTTCAGACAATAATACGATTCTCCGAATGTTGTGTTTTATATTTCTGATAGCTATTTTTAGTCATACCCTTTCAGGCCAGGAAAATTGCGAAGAGTGTCAAAATCCGATAGTTGAACTTAAGAATCTGGAGATCGGTGATTTTAAAACCGCCGCTGACGATATTGAAGAAATGTCTAAAGAGTTTTATGGCTGGGATGATCTATTGGGAAAAAAAGGCATATCAGCTTTTGATGTTTTACAGAGAGGATTTGAATTTTTATCCGGTATAAATAAGAGAAACCCGTGCGCTGATATTTACTATAATTATGAAGATTTTGAAAGCGAGATAATACGATTCGGTGCAAATAAAGGACAGGCAAAATATAACATAGAATCCACCTTAAACTTCTCTAAAAAGGCCTCCGGAGGGGAAAAAGCACTTGTCAGGCATGTTGTATATCAGGTAACAGAACTTGACGTTCCCCTAAAAAGATATTTTAAGCTTGATGATTCACATACAATTGAGTTAACAGAGTATTATGATGTTAAGGAGATTTCGAATAAATTAAAACTTATCCCAAAAAAAGGTACAGTAGAAATTGTAAACGAACTGCTTGCCTTAAAAAATGACGATGTTTATGATACAGGGAGTTTTCAAATGGATTGGGTTTCTGATCCAGATCAAAATGAAGCCTATTTCAGTGCTATAGGTGAGACCCTCACTGTTGATGGCCAGACATACCAAGGGAGTGAAGGGGGATTAATCTGCGGGAATTTTAGTACAGGAACGATTGCCGGTGCACCCATAATATTTGATAAAGGAGATATTGGACTAACCATCCGGAAAAAGGAAACTCCCTCTTCCTGTTCAGCGGATGTGGATGATATTTCAAAGTTCCCCCCACATTACAAACTTAAAGTAACTGATATTAAAAACCAGATTAACGAAACAATGCCCAACAATGTAAAGATTGCCTTAAAAGCGGAATCAGGAAAAATTCTGAGTGGGGAAGAACATAATGGCTGGCGCATCTTTAATACAATAAATGGGCAAATTCCTGATGGAATTATATACGATCCCCCTTCATGTGCTGAAGCCAAAGTGGATATAGTAAAAGTTGCTGGTATTTGCGACTACCACGATGGCGTGCCATCTGTGGGAAAACCACGGTTTGACCTAAAAATAACTAACTCTCGCTGTTACGATGCGGTTGCCACAATGACGAGTATATATACAAATAAGAAAAAGTATTACAAATCAGGTGATCCCGGTTACATTGATTTTAAAGAGATAAAAACTTATGATAGAGAGATAAAGGCGACTATCACTATCGGGTTGGAGCTTCAAACTAGCATAGAAATGAATCTTTGGAACGAATACTGGGAATACTATATTGAAAAATCCAGGGATATTAATTCATTTTCCGATAAAACCCATGATTATTGGTATTGGTATCACGAGACCAATTCCAGCACTTGGTACGATGAAAGCACCGGCAGAGAAGAAGGGAAGGAGGAGAAATTCGGATACCCGCTTCCAACAACGATTGTTCTTGTTTACGATTTGCCGAAAAAAGAACCACAGCGTGTTATTATCGGAGGGCCATTCTTAAAGTACAATATTTATAAAGAAATAGAACACCGCAGTTGGGTTAATGGCATATTAGAAACTGAGGAGGAATCTGGTGTTGATATCAGTGAAGGTTTTGAGATTTCCCCGGTTGAGGAAAATTCGAATGCTTCCGATTCAGATTCACCGAGTTTAAAACATAAGGATTTTGTTATTCAATCAGGAGGCGGTAAGGATTCGTTTAGGGGAGAAGGAAAGGTAGAAGAGATAAAACGTGGTAATGATTGCTATGATTACGATGAATGTAGCGATACGAAGATATTTCGCTGGCATTTCAGACGATTCAAGCAGGGTAAATAACTTTTCTCAAACAAAAAAGTTATTCGATTCCGAAAGAATATTTTAAACCTATCAATCATAAAGAGGAGGTTACCATGAAAAGTATTATTCGGGCATGCACATCCATTTTCATCCTATTGATTATGGCCGGTATCACTTATGCTAACAAAGACTATAAAGATATCGGGAATGATTTACATACATTTCGCGATAGTGCAAATATTCATGAGGCCGCAAAGAAAGGCTCTTTGGAAAAGGTCAAAGCTTTTCTGGCCAATGGTCAAAACGTCGATGTTAAA
>Ga0209345_10002437_pt1 | contig 20530 bp, 20 predicted proteins | sample Cruoilmetagenom7_FD_187294 | JGI IMG/M metagenome (GOLD analysis project Ga0209345, IMG submission 187294) | Oil polluted marine microbial communities from Coal Oil Point, Santa Barbara, California, USA - Sample 7 (SPAdes) (version 2) | ecosystem: Environmental > Aquatic > Marine > Oil seeps ... | reverse complement strand
TAAGTTTTGCAGGGTGTAAATTATTTCCATTATTTAAAACAATATATCTTTTATCATTTTCTGTTCCACTTGTGGTTAGTTGTACAGTACCTGCATTTACATAATCACCTGGAGATACACAAAATATACTTTTATTTGTATCGTTAATATAATCCCAATCTTCATTAGATTCAATAAATTGAACTTTAGGGTTAGTAATATCACAAGAAGGGATTGTGATTTTCTCTAAATAGGTAGAAGTAACTGTAGTAGTTTTATCTGTAGTGATTACTTCTGTTTCAGTAGTACTCTCACTCAAAACATAAAAACTTCCATTCACTTTACTATCAACTATAATATCCTCTTCAAAGTCAGGAATCTTAATAGTGGCACCAGTTATTTCATTGTCGGGGGATTGAGTATATATTAACCACTCTCTATTCGGTGCTACCCCTTTTACAAGTGCAAAAGCCCATACTTTTATGTTAGAACTATCACTCCATGGTCTAGGTGAATTAATATCTACATCTAGTAAAAACCATCTTGGGTCATTTTGATACTGTTCTGGTATATTACTGTTTAAGTCACTCTCTCCATTACTAACTAATTTTCCATTTTCCCAGAAGTCTGAAAGTATGTCACTGTTGTAAATAAGTTCTACTGAGTCTGATATCTCATTGAAAAGTGGTTCGACTTCATCTAGTGTACCAGATGGAGAGTCTTGACGAATTATACTAGGGCGTAAAAACCAGAGTCCAAACTGAGTGAGCCCTCTGTAAAGAGCGAGATCTGTCATGTCAGAGTTATGAGATATACTTAACTGCTGCATAAAACTTGGGTTATTCCTCTTAGCCTCTTGTAGCATAAAAGGAAGGTTGTTTATTGGTATCTGAGGTGCATCTACACTTGTGTAGTTTATAGTTTTTGTGAGGTCATAGTTGGCTGTTGTCCCATGAACAGTTAATGGCGATATGTCTAAGTATTGTTTTGTAAGCGTAGAGTTCATAATCCAAGTAGACACTTGACCTAAGTCACCTGAAAAATCATTATAACTTACAAACTTAACATTGTTTTTCCAATCTTCTTTCACAAAACCTTGTTTAAATCCATTATATAATTGACGGTATTTTTCTATCCATTTTGCTCCGGTTAATGCACGTTTATACTCATCACTTTTACCTGAGGGATAATTAGAGGTATATCGAGACGAAGTGTCTACCTCACTCCATGATAACTTAGAAGCTCTATCTTCATTGATAAAGACTACTAAAGGTGGGTTAGGATACCACTCTTGGATTTGGGACATCAGTGATGTTGAGCTCCACTGTTTCCCAACCTCACTCCAAAGATAGTCTGGACCAAAAGGACTTAGTTTATATATTATATCGCCATCTATATTTACGACATTTGGATTTTGACTTTCTTCTAAAGTTTTATAATAATTATTTTCTGTTAATGCAGACTCTGGAGCAGGGAGTAAAAAAACTAAAGGGAGATTAAGTTCTGCTGCTTTTTTAATAGACTCTTCATAGTATGCGTTTCCTATTGTATTCGCATAATAAGGGTCAAGTTTCCAAGAGATAAGTACATGTTCACCTGCTTCTAGTCTGCTAAACATATACATTGGATTCATAGTGCTTGTTTCACCGACGTTCCAATGCGATAATAGAGGTAAAGAGCATGAAGTTGAGAATGCTTTCAGTGTTTCCTCCGTAACCGTTGTAGCCATCTCTGTAATACTTGGAGTTGCTTGAGTCGAGATATCATCAGCATTTATAGGTAATGCTCCCGCATAATTTACAGGAGTGGCTTTTGTTTGAATAGCTTGTTTAATCGCAGGCTTTTCGCCTTTTTGAAAATACAATAGTGCCGAAGCAACTATAAATATTAGACTTAGTCCTAGGGTTAAGTATTTCATTGATATATTTTTCATCTTCTTAGCCCTCCGTAGTTCTTTGCACATAAGTGAGTGCTGGTAACTCTGCTACTTTTGTTGTAAGATTACTTTGTGCAGTAATATAATCAACAGCTTTGAGTTGTGAGTTTGGATTTTGAATGAGTTTAGAGCTAATAACATCTTCTATAATAGTGTCGATATCTTCAAAAGATAGTGTAAGCAAATCTGTTGTAGATGAAATATGAGTATTTAGTAATGACAATGTTTCATCTGTAAGTGTTATGCCATTAAGAGGTTGAGCATCTTCATCGAGTGATTGTAAAATCATTGATATTTTAGTCACCTCTGTATGTGCAGTAGCTCCACGTGCAACACCAAGTAAATCTTGAATGTAAAAAGTATTGTCATAAGTGGCTTCTTGGAGTTCACCAATCTTAAAATCACCTATGTAAACACTTAATGGGAAGTTTAAACAGTCAAAAGAGCCCTCTTGAGCTGTTTTTGATTCTACCAAACTGCATTTTATAACTAATCCCTCTATAGCACCAGCATCTGAAATAGTAAAAGAGCCTGATGGAGTTGTTGAAATGGGCGGAACTGTTGAAGATGATACAACTTCACTGGTTGCCGTTCCGACATCTTCACCACCACAAGCGGATAGAAATACTATAAGCGTTAAGAATATTATTGAGTTTATAGATAGTTTTTGCATAATCTACTCCTAAAATAAAGATATGAGATAGATATAAAACTAAGAAGTAAAACATATACTGGTAGTCTGGCGATCTCAGAGAGACCCATAACTTTCCGGACTTGCTTCGCAACAAGGTTGGCTTTTTCTTATATTTATCTAAATAAAAGTATAACATAAAATAGTAAATGGATATTTTTTCTTAGTTAAGGATGATTCATGTACCCTTGAGGATTTTTAGTTTGAAAGTTCCAAGTGTCGTTACACATCTCTTGAAGTGAATATTGCGCTTTCCAGTCTAAAAGTTTTTCTGCGTTTATTGGGTTAGCATAGCAAGCAGCAATGTCTCCACTTCTACGCGGAACGATTTGATAGGGTACAGCATGTCCTGAAGCCTTTTCAAATGCCTTGACAACTTCTAGTACACTATAGCCAGTTCCTGTACCAAGGTTAATGGCAGTGCATTGCGGAGTATTGAGCGCTTGGAGCGCTTTTAAGTGACCTTGAGCTAAGTCGACTACATGAATATAGTCTCTTACTCCTGTTCCATCAACAGTGTCGTAGTCATCTCCAAAAACACTCAGCTCTTCACGACGTCCAATTGCTACTTGCGCTACAAAAGGCATAAGGTTGTTTGGAATACCTTGAGGGTCTTCACCGATAAGACCACTCTTATGTGCTCCAACTGGATTGAAGTAGCGTAGTATAATTATTTGATACGATGGGTCGGAAACATGAAAATCTCGAAGTATCTCCTCTATAACAAGTTTTGTCTGTCCATATGGATTTGTTGTACGTAGAGGATGTGACTCATCAAGTGGAAGATATTCAGGATCCCCATATACTGTCGCTGAAGAGCTAAATACCAGTGATTTTATATTGTTACTTTTCATAGCACGGAGTAAGCAGAGTGTCCCTTGAACATTATTGTCATAATACTCTAGTGGGTTACTTACAGACTCACCAACTGCCTTTAGCCCCGCAAAATGAACGACTGCTTCACACCCTTGCATCGCTTTTGACAAAGCAGTTTCATTACGAATATCACCCTCTATAAAAGTTACTTTAGAGGAAGTGATGGTTTCTACTCGATTAAGCGCTTCTATAGAACTATTAGATAAGTTGTCAAAAACTGTAATATCAAATCCAGCATTTATAAGCTCTACGCATGTGTGTGTACCAATATATCCAGCTCCACCTGTGATGAAAATTTTCATTTTTGCTCCGTTTGTTTATCTGTACGACTTTTTCTTCGTGATCTAGTTTTTTTTCTACGTCTGAGTCGTTGGTCGAAGAGGTTTAAAAAGACGAAAAAAAGTAAACCAAAAAGAATTACAGTTAAAAAATCATTATCCTCTCGTAATTGAAATCCAAGAATTGAAAAGATTATCTGTATAGATACAAGGAGTATTACTGTAAAGCGGACATCTCCTTTGACATTAAGAAGAAAATGATGCATATGGTTCTTATCAGCTTTAAATATAGAGTGACCTCTTTGCATACGGCGTCTCATTACAACAAAGGTATCTAGTATTGGAAGGGCTATAATAAATAGAACAGCTGCTGGGGAGATATACTGTATTGATTCAATACTCAGTATCGATATAACAAAGCCTAGTGTTAAGGAACCACTATCACCCATAAAAATTTTTGCCGGATTCCAGTTAAAAATTAAAAAAGCGATAATACTGACAATAAAAGAGGATGAGAGCGTTATAAGGAATGTGTCATTGTAAACAAGACCTATAGCTAAAAAAGTACTTAACATTACAAAAGAGATAGTGCCTGCAAGTCCATCGAGTCCATCAATCAGGTTGAGACCATTTGTAAAACCAGCTATGGCAAAAAAAGTAAAAGGGAAGATTAAAAACCATGGCAACAAAAGGTCATGAGAAAAATAAGTTCCTAGGTACTCAATTGAGACACCATTAATGTATATAAGGATAGTTGCTAAAAAGAGTATAACAAACTTTAATCGTGGTGAAGCATCCGTCCTATCATCTATCAAGCCAACTAAAAAGACTAATAAGATTGCTATATGAATGTAGATGTGAGACATGAAATATTCAAAATTGAAAAATAGAGTTACTATGAAAACAGAGAGAAAGATAGCAATTCCAGCCCCACGAGGGACTATTTGTTTATGAGCACTTCGTTCATTGGGAACATCCATTAACTGTAGGTATTCAGCATTGCGGATAATAATGACATGCAGGACAATAGCTATAATAAAAATCGTTAATAAAAGTGAGATAAGCATGGCGAAATTCTAGCATATTACTCTTAAATTTAATCTATAAGCCTTGCAACTTCATAAGCATATATAATTTTTCGATATAATTGCGTTAATTAACAGATACAGGATAAATTTTGCATTTTACAAATGAAGAATTAAAACAAAAAATTAATGAATTAAAAAGTAAGCTAAGCGTAACCGTAGTAGCGCATTATTATCAAAGAGATGAAGTCTTTGAAGTGGGTGATATTACTGGTGATTCCCTAGAATTAGCTACGAGAACAAGAGATGATGATGCAGAGTTTGTACTCTTTTGTGGTGTTGGTTTTATGGGACAGAGTGTAAAGGTTTTAAGTCCAAATAAACGTGTAGTAATGCCAAAAATAGCCTGCTGTGCAATGGCAAGCATGATAGATGGTTTTCAATATGAAGATGCGGTCAAAGCAATGAATGTTGCAGGTATTTCAAATGATAATATTTTACCAATTACATATATTAATTCAAATGCGGAAGTAAAAGCGAAGGTTGGAGAGATGGGTGGACTAGTCTGCACTAGCTCTAACGCTAAGATGATTATTACAGATGCACTCAAAGAGGGAAAAAAGATTCTTTTTGTTCCAGATAGATGTTTAGGACAAAATATTGCAAATCAGATGGGATTAGAATCGTGTGTTATTGGAGATGGAAGTGACTTAAATGCAGCAGATATTATCTGTTTTGATGGTTTTTGTTCGGTGCATCAGCTATTTTCAGTCGATGACATTGCCTTTTATAGAAAAAAATATCCTGGAATCTTAGTGGCAGTACATCCTGAGTGTAATCCAATAATCTGTGATGCAGCAGATTTTGTAGGTTCAACTTCGCAACTCATTAAATATATTAAAGAGTTAGACCCTGAACAAAAAGTTGCAGTTGGAACGGAGTTTAATATGGTAAATCGCTTAAGAGAAAAAAATACCTACATATTGTCCTCTACTAAACCTGAATGTCCAACGATGAATGAGACAACTTTAGAAGATGTCTACCTCACTTTAAAAGCTATCGATGATGGGGAACCTATAAATGAGATACATGTAGATGAAAAAACTCAAAAATGGGCAAAAATAGCTTTAGAGAGAATGTTAGCATTATGATAGAGTTATTCGTAAAAGCTGCACTAGCTGAGGATGTTGGGCGGGGTGACCTGTATGCTCTTGTTGAGCCAGCAGTTGATGCTAAGGCTGACATTATTGCAAAAAGTGATGGCGTTGTTGCTGGTGAGAAATATATCGATGTATTAGCCAAGATAGAAGGTATTGATATCGTTTGGGGTAAGCATGATGGTGAGAGTTTTGTCAAAGGAGATGTTCTAGCAATACTAAGAGCTGATTCCCACACACTTTTGAGAAACGAGAGAACGATTTTAAATATGCTTCTTCATGCAAGCTCAATCGCTACACTTACAAAAAAGTATGTAGATATTATTGCTCCATATGATGTAAAATTACTCGATACAAGAAAAACAAGACCGCAACTACGTGTCTTTGAGAAGTATGCTACAAAGACTGGAGGTGCAATCAATCATAGAATGGGTTTAGATGATTCCTTAATGATAAAAGATACACACCTTAAAACTATAAAAGATTTAGACGCATATATAAAACTTGCGAGAAAAAATATACCTTTTACAACGAAAATAGAGATAGAAGCTGAGACATTTACTATAGCTAAAAAAGCTATGGCTGCTGGTGCTGATATAGTAATGTGTGACAACATGACACCTGAACAAATAATAGAAGTGATAGCATACAGAGATGAAAAATTTCCTCATATACTTTTAGAGGCAAGTGGAAATATATCTTTAGAGACTATTGAGTCTTATGCAAAAACTGGTATAGATGCTATCAGTAGTGGTGCTTTAATCCATCAGGCAAATTGGATTGATTTATCTATGAAAATGAGTTAAAGTCATAGTCCATGGCTGATGATCAGGAAAAGACAGAAGAACCCACCCCCAAGAAGATAGAGGACGCCCGTAAAGAGGGGAATGTTCCAAAGTCACAAGATACATCAGGTGTTATAACTCTTTTTGTTGCTATTTTGGCTGTTTTGATGCTTTTCCCATATATGGCAAGACATATGTTACTTCTTTTTCAGTACTATTTTTCTCTTATTGGAACGCCTTTAGACAAACTCTTTATGCTTGATATTGCTATAGTTACCGTCCGAGAGTTTTTATTCATAGTTATGCCTTTAGCAATTGCAGTAGCCATATCTGGGGTTATAGCTGCTTTGGCACAATTTGGATTTTTATTTACTACAAAAGCGATTGTACCAGATTTTAAAAAAATAGACCCGATAAAGGGAACTAAAAACCTTTTCTCTATGAAAAAACTGATAGAGGGTATAAAGATTACTTTTAAATCTTTTACTACTTTAGGTGTAGGCTTTGTATTTTTTTTCTTTTTTATTATGGAACTCCCAACTGTAGCACTTTTTGGCTTAGCTGATCAACTTGATTGGCTCAAGGACAAGATGATTATTATTGCCTTTGTAATGCTATTAATTATTTTTGTATTTGCAATGATAGATATTATTATAGTGCGTAAACAGTACTTTGATGGTTTGAAAATGTCAAAGCAAGAGGTCAAAGATGAGATGAAAAATATGGAGGGTGATCCTCTTATCAAATCGAAAATTCGTCAAATTCAGATGCAGGCATCGCGTAAAAGGATGATGGCTGAGGTTCCAAATGCAGATGTGATTATTACAAATCCAACGCACTATGCCGTTGCTGTAAAATATGATGAGCAGAAATCTCATGCGCCAATAGTTATAGCAAAAGGGATGGATAATATAGCCTTGCAAATTAAAAAAATTGCACGTGAAAATAGCGTTCATATTGTGCAAAATCCACCACTTGCACGTAGCTTATACTCAGAAGTGGATATAGATAAACCAATTCCAGAAGCACTTTTTGGAGCTGTTGCAGAAGTCCTTGCTTATGTCTATAAGATGAATAGGAAATAAGAAGGAAATCGTTTATAGTATATAATTTCACAAAAGAGTGTCATTAGGAATATATGGGTGATTTCATTAGAAAATATAGATAAATCAAAGCATGTTGTTATTGTGACAAGTAGTGATTCATTTACAGATGCTAGTGCACTTTATACATACGTTTTAAGACAACATAAGAAGGTCTCAATAGTATGTGAATCAGAGAACATTGATAATCAATTCTCTTTTTTACCATGGTTTGATAAGGTAAGAAAAGTTGTGCCGAGTTCTGCTGATTTAGTGCTCAATTTAGATTTAGAAGTTGCGTCTTTATATGAGCTTTTTAGAGTAAATAGTGTTAGTATAAATCAAAAGATGGCTACAGCACTCTATGCGGGCTTATTAAAGAGTTCCAATGGCTTCTTAAATGCTAATGTTGATGGCACAACTTTTGCTTTAGCTAAAGAGTTAATAGATAAAGGGGCTGAGTATAAACAATGCAATAAGTTTATACTTAAAAGAGTCTCCTTAGCCAGACTTAGATTAAAAGCGATAATGCTACAAAATATGACTTTAATCAATGATTCAAAAGCTGCTCTTTTTTCTATAAGTGAAGATGATTTTATAGCAACTGGCACAACGATAGATGATACATATGCCAGTATGAATGAGGCCTTGCAACTTCCTTATGTAGAGACGGCAATTTTGATAAATAATGATGCAAATAGAGTTTTAAAATTAATAACAGAGGAAATATAATTTGGGTTACAAAAAGAAAAAATCTCCATTCTTGGGAGTATTAATAACAGTTTTACTAGTTGCAGGAGCGCTTTATATCTACCTTTCATCAACATTTGAAAGAGATAAGCCAACTGTTACATTACAAAACAATAGCTACTGGAATCTTAAAAAGCCACTTAAGATAGTCATTAATGATGATAGTGGAATTAAGATGTATAAAGTTACACTCAAAACGGATAGTGATGAGAAGAACCTTCAATATGAACAGCTTTTAAATCCGGAAAAATCTTTAAATTTAGAAGTAAAACCTCCAAGAGGTACATACTCTACAAAAGATAAGACAATAGAAGTAATAGTAGAAGCCCAAGACAACAGTAAATGGAATCTTTTACAAGGAAATAGTGTAAAAAAGGTTTTTAAATTAACTGTAGATAAAAGAAAGCCTCAACTTAATATCGTGAGTAATTCCTATAAAATCTCTCGCGGTGGTTCTGCACTTGTAATTTTCAAAGTGAGTGATGAAAATATTGATGAGATGTACATTCAGGGAAACAATAATAAGAAATTTAAGCCTCAACCATTTTATAAAGAGGGGTACTATATTTCACTTCTTGCCTGGCCTGTAGTTGATTCTAGTTTTAAAGCAACTGTTGTAGTAAAAGATTTAGCAGGAAATGTCTCTAAATCATACATACCTTTTTACCTCAAACAAAAAAATTACAGAGTCTCAAAAATTAAGTTGAGTGATAGATTTTTACAAGGTAAAATAGCTGAATTAGCAGAAGAGTTTGAAGAGACACAAGGCGTTACAGAGCCTCTGGAACAATTTAAAATAATCAATGAGAATGTAAGAGCAAAAAATGAGAAACTCATTCATGAAATTACGGGTAAGGTTGAAGATATACAACTAGATTCATTTAAAATAAATAAGATGTATCCTCTGAAAAATGCACAAGTTGTCGCTGCCTTTGGTGATCATAGAAAGTACTCATATAAGGGCTCTTATGTAAGTGAGTCATACCACTTAGGATTAGATTTAGCAAGTAACGCTATGGCAGATATTAAACCTCAAAATGGTGGGGATGTTGTCTATAGTGATTATAATGGACTTTATGGGAACATGCCTATTATTCATCATGGACTTGGATTGTACACTCTATATGGACACTGTTCGAGTGTACAAGTAAACAGTGGCGATAGCACAAATAGGAGGGTCACTATAGCAAAAACTGGCAAAAGTGGGTATGCTATGGGAGACCATTTACACTTTGGTGTTTTAGTCCAAGGCATTGAAGTTCGTCCTCAAGAGTGGATGGATGCAGAATGGATGAAATTAAACATATATGATGTCATTAAAAGTGCTAAAGAGATTATTAAAAGAGACTAAGGATTTAGTATGTATCAAACAACGATAAAAAAATCTGTGGAATTAGTAGGAATTGGACTCCATAAAGGCTCTCCAGTTAGATTGATTTTAGAACCATTGGAATCAAATAGTGGGATAGTCTTTTATCGTAGTGATGTTGATGTCTCTATACCTTTGATACCAGAAAATGTTGTAGATACAAAGATGGCTACAGTTATTGGAAAAGATGGACATGTAATATCTACTATCGAGCATATGCTTTCAGCCGTTTATGCATATGGAATTGACAACTTAAGAGTCATTGTGGATGCAGATGAAGTTCCTGTAATGGATGGAAGTAGTGCGAGTTTTTGTATGCTGCTTGATGAGGCTGGAATTACTGAACTTGACGTTCCAAAAAGAGTGATGCGTATAAAGAAAGAGGTAGAAGTTCGAGATGGGGATAAGTATGTTAAACTCTCTCCATCACCTGATTTAAAATATGACTTTACTATTAAATTCCCTCACCCTGTCATTCAGAATCAAGAGTATGTTTTAGAGTTTACAAAAGAGTCTTATAAAAACGAGATTGCTCGTGCTAGAACATTTGGTTTTTTACATGAAGTCCAATATCTACGCTCAAAAGGCTTGGCACTGGGCGGGTCCTTGGAAAACGCAATCGTATTAGATGAGAAGAAAATTTTAAACCCAGAAGGTTTGAGATTTCCAGATGAGTTTGTAAGACATAAAATTTTGGATGCTATTGGGGACATGAGTCTTATAGGCATGAACTTTATAGGAAACTATGAAGCTATGGCTGGTAGTCATGACCTAAACCATAAACTCACATTAGAGCTTTTAAAAGATGCTCAAAATTATGAAGTTATAGAACTTGTTGGTGCAAAAACTGCGGAGTTAGAAAAAGCGTATGCATAAGAGAAGCGTAGATGTACTTCTAATAGCTTTAAGTTCTCCTATTCAAATTGGTATATATGAAAACAGTAGACTTATAGATACTATTATGAGCCATAAGAAAAGTTCTGATATTTTGCCCTTAATTTTTGAAGAACTTCTACAAACTTATGATGTTAAAAAGCTTTTTTACGCAAATGGACCCGGAAGTTTTATGGCTATAAAAGTTGCCTATATATTTTTAAAGTCTCTAAGTGTTTTAAAAAATATACAACTATTTGCAACAGATGCGTTTAAATTTAACAATAACACTCCAATAAAAGCGATTGGAAAGCTATGTTTTGTTAAAATTTCATCAGAAATAAAAACTCAAAAGTTAGAAATAGTGCCAGAAGCGAATTTTAAACTTCCAGATGTACTTGATTATAATGAGTTTACAACAAACACAACACCTCTATATATGATAGGGGCAGTTGGATAGGAATTAGTAGTGACATTAAGTGTACCAGCAACAAGTGCAAACCTCGGGCCAGGCTTTGATTCTTTGGGGTTAGCCGTAGATCTTCGTAATAAAGTAGAATTTCATCAATCTAAATTTTTTAGTGTTAGTATAAAAGGTGAGGGCGAAAATAACCCTAGACTTAAAGGGAATAATCTTTTTGTAAGTATTTTTAATGACCACTACCAGCGTTTAACAAAAAAGAAACAGAATTTCAAATTTACTTTTTATAATCAAATTCCAATGTCTCGTGGACTTGGGAGTTCATCAGCTGTAATCGTCTCTGCAATAGCAAGTGCCCATGAAGCAGCAGGCATTAGAGTCTCTAAGCGTCGTATTTTGAATCATGCACTTGTATATGAATCACATCCAGATAATATCACACCAGCAGTTATGGGTGGGTTTAATGCTGCTACAGTTGAAAAAAATAAAGTTTTTTCTCAACGAAAACATCTTCCAAGTTACTTAAAAGCAGTTGTAGTGATACCAAACAAACAGATGAATACAGCTAGAGGAAGAACACTTTTACCAAAATCCTACTCAAAAGAAAATGCTGTTTACAATCTTTCGCATGCAGCACTAACAGTTGCTGCATTTTTTAATGAAGATTGGGAGATGCTCAAATTAGCAACTCAAGATAGATTTCATCAAAAAGCAAGAATGAAAACACTCCCTGAACTTTTTAGTGTTCAAAAAGTGGCTTATGAGAGCGGAGCCCTTATGAGTACACTTTCAGGGAGTGGTTCGACATTTTTTTCTCTTGTTTATGATGATGATTCAGCCATGATTGCAAATAAATTTAAGCAAAAATTTCCAGATTTTGAAGTGAAAGTTTTGGATTTTGATAATAGTGGACTTATAATAGAGCGATAAAGCCTATTAAATAAAGTAAGATTTAGATATAATGGCGGAAAATTTTAAAATACCTCTTAGAATGTGTATTTCTTGTAGAGAGAGAGATTCTCAGTTCAATCTACTCCGACTTCAATGTGTTGATGGAAATATAGATATTTTTAAAGGAAGAGGTAGAAGTTTTTATTTATGTAAAAACTGTCTTAAAGAAGAGAAGAAAACTTCTAAATCACTTATGCGTCAATGCAAGAGTGGTGAAAAAGACAAACTTATGAACAAACTAAAGGAGATCATCACTGATGACAGATAAAGTTAGCGTTAAAGAAATTGCAGACGAGCTAGGAATTGCTTCTAAAGATGTTTTAGAAAAAGCTAAAAACATGGGCATTGAAGTAAAAGCTGCACAGAGTAAAGTTAGTATGGAAGAAGCAGAAAATATTGCTAACTATATTATGAATGGTGAAGATGAACCAGAAGCTCCTAAGCCTGTAGTGAAAAAAGCTGATAAAGCAAAAAGTGATACTCCTAAAGAAGAAGCTCCTCAAGAGAAAGTTGAAAAAGTTGAAGAGCCTGTTGCAAAGGCTCCTGAAACTGAAGAGAAAGTAGTTGCAAAAGAGGAGACCACTCCTGCTGAAAATCTACAAGGCGAGAGTGTCGAAAAAGAGACTACTGAAGTTACGGAAGCAGTGAAGAAAGAAGAGACAAAAAGTTCTTTAAAAGTTGTACAACCAACAATGAGACCTGCTATTAAAAAAACTGGTCTAAAGATTGTTAAAAAGAAAAAGCCAAAAGTTGAAGAGAGTTTTGACCTCCCTCAAAAACAAGCATCCGTATCTTCATATGGAAAAATGAGTGCAGAAGTTCTTGAAGAATTAGCGCAAAAGAAAAAATCTAAACAGAGTACACGTACAGCTAGTAAACAAGAGCAAGGTACTAAAATAGATATCTTTGGTGGTTCTATGAGTGATGTATCTATGGATATGGATGATCAGGTAACACTACTAGATTTAAACTCTACAGAGAGAGCTCCACTCCCTGTTGAAGAGCCTAGAAAACCAAGAACTCCAAAACCTGCTGGTAGAAATGCTAATAAAAAACAAGCACCTCGTGGTAGAAAAGTTAGAAAAGATACTAGAAAAAAATATACTAAAGAGAAGCAAGTTGATGAAGTTGTAACTCATGTTGAAATTCCTGAGGATATTCGTGTTTATGAGTTTGCTGAAGCTCTTAATAGACCAATGTCAGACATTATAAAAGTTCTTTTTGATCTTGGTATGATGATGACGAAAAATGACTTCCTTGGAAATGATGAGATTGAGATTTTATCTGAAGAGTTTGAAGTTGAAGTAACTATTATCGATCCTAAAGATGAGTTCACTCATGAAGAGGCAGATATAGAAGAAGATCCAGATGCAACTGAGAGAGCTCCAGTTATTACTATAATGGGTCACGTTGATCATGGTAAAACTTCACTTCTTGATGCTATTCGTGAAGCAAAAGTAACAGATGGTGAAGCTGGTGGAATCACGCAGCATATTGGTGCATATACAATTGAGCAAAATGGAAAAGCGATTACATTTATAGATACTCCGGGTCATGCCGCTTTCTCTCATATGCGTCAAAAAGGTACAGATATAACAGATATTATTATTATTGTTGTTGCTGCTGATGATGGTGTGAAACCACAAACTCTAGAAGTTATTAAAATGGCTCAAGAGTCAGGTGCTCCAATAATTGTAGCACTGAACAAAATGGATAAAGAGACTGCACAACCTGATATGGTTAAGGGTCAAATGGCTGAGCATGGTATTAATCCTGTTGATTGGGGTGGAGATATAGAATTCGTTCCTGTTTCTGCAAAATCTGGTATGGGAATTGATGATTTACTTGAAAACATTCTTACTACAGCGGAAATCTTAGAGCTTAAAGCAAATGAAAATGCACTTGCAAAAGCTGCTGTTATTGAGTCTTCATTAGAAAAAGGTCGTGGTCCAGTTGCTACAGTTATCGTTCAAAATGGTACGCTGAAAGTTGGAGATTATGTAGTGTGTGGTGCAGCTTATGGTCGTGTTAAAGCGATGATGGATGAGCATAACAAGCAAGTTAAAACTCTTTTACCATCTCATACTGCAGTAATTGCTGGTCTTAATGAAGTTCCAGCTTCTGGTGAAGTTATGACTGTTATGAGTAGTGACAAAGAGGCAAAAGAGTTTGCTCAAAAACGTCATGAATATGATAGACATAAAGAGCTTTCAATATCTACTAAGTCTAACTTAGAAGATATGACAGCTATGATTGCAGAAGGAAAACTTAAATCTCTTAAAGTTGTTCTTAAAACTGATGTTCACGGTACACTTGAAGCTATTAAATCTTCAATTACAGCACTTAGAAATGATGAAGTTAAAGTTAACATTATCTCTTCTGGTGTTGGTGGAATTACTGAAAATGATGTTGAACTAGTTAATAACTCTGAAAACTGTGTTCTTCTTGGATTTAATGTTCGTCCAACTGGTGCGGTAAAAGCATCTGCTAAACAAAAAGGTGTTGAGATTAAGACTTACTCAATCATCTACCAACTAATAGATGATATTACTGGAATGCTTACTGGTATGATGGCTCCAAAATATACTGAAGAGAACACTGGTCAAGCAGAAGTTAGAGAAGTATTTAAAATACCTAAAGGTGTTGTTGCTGGTTCTGTTGTTGTTGATGGACGTCTTATCCGTGGTGGTATGGTTCGTGTAATTCGTGAGGGTGTTGTTCACTATGAAGGTGAGCTTACTTCACTTAAACGCTTCAAAGATGATGTTGAAGAGATCGGTAACGGCTATGAGTGTGGTGTTGTTATCAGTGGTTATGACGATGTTGTACCTGGTGACATTCTTGAAACATTCAAAAAAGTTGAGCAAAAAGTCAGTCTTTAATGACAGAAGCACAAATAAAACTCAAGAGGACTGAATCAGTTCTTTTAGAGTTGATTCCTCAAGCACTAGGTGCGATGAATGACAAAAGACTTCATGAATTAGATATTCTTGAAGTTGTATGTTCTCGTGGTAAAAGTGATGCAAAAGTATATATTAACCCTCATGAATTAACAGAACAAGAGAAACGTGACTATCTTAAACTTTTAAGAAATGCTCGTCCAATTGTTGAGACATACTGCCTTAAAGATCAAGGTTGGTACCGTTGCCCTAAATTCACATTTGAGTTTGATGAACAACTTGCAAAAACACAAAAATTAGACGATTTATTTAAAAAAATTGCAAAGGATACTCAAAATGAGTCTTGAGAGCGATATCAACTCACTTGTAAAGTCAGTAGATTTAGAACTGTATGATACAGTTATTGTAAATGAACATGATGAGACAATATACCGTGTTAGTGTTATCTCAACAGATATTGTAAATGGCAAGCGCAGTGGAGTCTCTTTAGATAAGTGTGTTGAGTTAACGCATCTTATCTCACCTTTACTTGATGTTACTCCTCCTGTTTCAGGTGACTATAGATTAGAGGTTGGAACTGCTGGAATTGAGAGAAATCTTACTAAATTAGACCATTTTAAAAAGTCTTTGGGAGAGAAAGTTTCCATTTTAACTACAAGTAAAGATAAAATAAGAGGTGTTTTAGAAAAAGTTGAAGCTTCTAAAATATTTGTTCAGAGTGAAGATGAACTTGTAGAGATAGACTTTAACGATATTAATAAAGCTAAAACATATTTTGAATGGTAGTAGACGATAACTTTTATATGAGCCTTGCCCTTGATGAGGCTTGGAGATATCAAGGTTTAACCTATCCAAATCCAGCAGTAGGCTGTGTAGTTGTTGGTGAAAGTGGAGAGATTTTAGCAGTTCAAGCACATCACAAAGCGGGTGAAGCTCACGCTGAAGTAAATGCACTCAAAGCAGCCTACTACAGACTTACAAATGATGCAGATATATTAGCATTAGAAAACTCCGCAGAGATTCATACGTATCTACTTAGTAATCATAACAACATATTTACAGATATCACTCTCTACACGACACTTGAACCATGTTCGCATCATGGAAAAACACCCTCTTGTGCAAGCCTTATAAGTGAACTAGGTATTAACAATGTCTATGTAGGCTCTTTAGATACAAATAAAGAAGCTCAAGGTGGAAATAAAATTCTTCAGATGAACTCTTGCCAAGTGCATACAGAAGTTTTAAAAGAGGAGTGTGATGCACTTCTCCTGCCATTTCAAAAAACGATACGTGAAAACTTTATATTTTTTAAATGGGCACAGCGTTTAAACGCAACTACGGATTGCGGTGTAATAAGCTCAGAAGAGTCACGCCAAAATGTTCATGCTATGAGAGATGTGTGTGATTTGCTTGTCATAGGTGGCAATACAGTCAGAGAAGATAGACCAACTTTAGATGCAAGACTTGTAGATGGAAAAGCACCTGATATTTTAATACTCTCACAAAAAAAAGAGTTTGACAAAACAATTCCTCTTTTTTCTGTAGAAGGAAGAGAAGTTTTTATAGAAGATAATTTGTCAAAAATTGATAATTACAAAAACATAATGATTGAGGGAAGCTCTAAAATGTTTGCACTGACGCGTGATATAGTAGATTACTATTTATGCTATCAAGCACCTACATTTGGCGGTCAAAATGGATTTGATAATTTAGATGATAAATTTGAAATTTTAAATATGCGCCAAGTTGGACAAGATATAATTATGTGGATGAAAAGGATATGACCAATGAGTAGTCAAGGGAAACAAAATAAACAAAAGCAAGAAAAAATCGTTTCAATGTTTGATGATATTGCACCAACGTATGATACGGCAAATCGTGTAATGAGTATGGGTGTAGATAAAAGTTGGAGACGTAAAGCTTGTGATTTGGCTTATAAATACAGTGCTAAAGACTCTCTAGATAGGATAGTTGATGTTGCATGTGGAACTGGCGATATGATGGACTTCTGGAGAAGTAGAGCAGAAGTCAATGGCATTGCAGTTGGTGAGATTGTTGGTGTTGATCCATCAGTTGGTATGGTTGATGTTGCACGTGAAAAATATCCTAAATTTAACTATCATATATCCAAAGCTACAGAGATTCCACTTGAGGATGAAAGTGCTAATATACTGAGCATTACCTATGGTATTCGTAATGTTGTTGAACGTACAGAAGCTTTAGATGAGTTTAACCGTGTTTTAAAAAAAGAGGGACTTGTTGTTATTCTTGAATTTATGAAAAATGAGAATCCATCATTTTTAGGAAAAATCATGAACTTTTATACAAATAGAATTTTACCTAAAGTGGGTGGTTTCATCTCTAAAAATATTGAAGCTTATGAGTACTTACCAAACTCGATAGAGGACTTTTCAACAGTAGAAAATATGCAAAATGAATTAGAAGCTGCAGGCTTTGAGATGCTTTATACTAAAAGCTTTTCTATGGATATATCTACTCTTCTCATCGCGCGTAAAAAGTAGAAGTTTTTTATGAATACACTCAGTGTATCCTCACTCAATGAGCAGATTAAAGGTCTGCTTGAAGAGAGTTTTAGCCGCGTTTTAGTGGAAGGCGAACTCTCACGTATCACACATCACAACTCTGGACATATATATTTTACTTTAAAGGATTCAGGCTCTGCTATTAGCTGTGTTATGTTTCGAGGCAATGCTTCAAAGTTAAAATTTCGTCTTGAAGAGGGTCTCAAAGTAATTGTAGATGGTGCATTAACGCTCTATAAGCCTAGAGGCTCGTATCAGGTAAACTGTTTTACTATTCAGCCATCAGGGCAGGGTGCTTTAGCTCTTGCGTATGAACAGCTCAAACAGAAGCTTTCCCAAAAAGGGTATTTCGCCCCAGAGATAAAAAAAGAACTTCCAAAGTTCCCAAAACGTATAGCACTTGTGACTTCTGCAACGGGTGCAGCACTCCAAGATATGCTCCGCGTTGCAAACTCTCGATATAGACTTTTAGATATTGATGTGTATGATGTATTAGTTCAAGGAGAAAATGCAGCGAGTGCAATCTCAAATGCTCTGAGTTATAGTGATACTTTAGAGTATGATATTATTATCGTCGCACGTGGTGGTGGAAGCATAGAAGATTTGTGGGCTTTTAACGAAGAGATAGTAGCTGATGCTATCTTTAAAGCAAAAACACCAATTATCTCTGCTATTGGACATGAAATCGATTGGGTCATAAGTGATTTTGTAGCGGATGTACGTGCTGCTACTCCAAGTGCTGCAATGCAGATATGTTTGCCAGATACAAATGAGTTGTATCAGTATCTAGATACAATACAGACACAGCTAACGCAGACAATTTCTCAGAAGATATATAATAAAAATCAAGAACTTACTCATCTTAAAACCTCATATATACAACACTCTGTAGAGAAAAAACTTACGCAAAAACTTCAAGAAATTAAACAGCTCAAAGAGGTGTATGCTCAGAGTATCTCGTTTAAATTTCAAAATTACTCTAAAGAGATTGAACATATAAAAGTCAGATTTCCTCATGCGATAGATTCTGTTATCAATGTTTCTCAAAATCAAGTTTTAAATCTGCAAAAGATGCTAGAATCAAACAATCCAAAATTAAAATCTAAAAGTGGCTTTGCACAAATCTCAAAAAACAAGAAAGTTATAGACATATCAGAACTAAAAATTGATGAGAGTTTTGAACTGCAAAGTGATGCAGTGTATTTAAATGCAGTAGTTACACACAAGGAAATGAAATGAGTTATCCAAAATTTTATGATGCAGTAGAAAGTATAGATGTTGTTGATCCTCTTTGCAAGGCTTTAGGAGCATTTGAAAATGGTATGTATGAATTTAGCTACATAGATGTAGTAAAGTCTGCGGGACATAGTTGCCCTACTGTAGCAGGTGCTTATATAATCACACAAGCGGCTTTAAAGAGTCTCTATCCAAATGAGAGAGCCGTACGTGGAAATATTAAAGTAGAGTTTGAAGAAGCGATGGAAGAGGGTGTTGCCGGTGTTATTGCGAATGTTGTTTCTCAGATTACTGGTGCGACTAAGGCGAGTGGGTTTAAAGGTTTACAAGGCAAGTTTGCACGTCACTCACTTATGTCATTTAAATCCAATATAGATGCTTCTGCAAGATTTACAAGAGTGGATAGTGGTAAAAGTGTTGATGTGACTTATAATCCATCGTCCATAATGCCAAATCCAGCCATGCAACCTTTGATGCAGAAAATAACGCAAGGGAGTGCTACTTCTGATGAGTTAAAAGAATTTGGTACTCTTTGGCAAGATAGAGTTGCTAGAATATTTGAAAATGTAAATGAGGTAGTAAGAGTAGAAGAGGTTTAAATCTCTTCTACTTCAGTATTAAAGCTGGAAAGTAAGTATGTAGTGTTACAGATGTAGTAGCTGAGAGCTTTTTCATCAGTTTATCAAACTTATCTTCTTTATTCCATACAGGATTAGAGACACCACTGAGCTCTTCCACTTTAAGTTTTGCATCGTACGTTACACCAAGTGAATCAACTAAACCAACCTCTTTTGCTTGATGCGCTGTAAAGATATGTGCGTTTGCATAGAGGTCACGTTTTTTGATATCTAAGCCTCTTGCCTGTGCTACATCTGCAGTAAACATATCATATGTACCTTGAATAACCTTGTTAAGCTCGTTTACTTCATATGGAGTCCAAGGTCTATCTGTTGTTCCAACTTTTTTGTATTTACCCGCTTGCACACTCTGCGTTTTAACACCTATAGTATCCATCAGACCACTGAGGTCAGCACCCTGCATTACTACACCAATACTTCCAACCATGGAACCAGGGTTCACCATAATCTCATCTGCCCAGATACTTGCATAGTAACTACCGCTTGCAATCGTACCTTTTGCATATACTACAACAGGTTTTTTCTCTTTTAATCTTTTAACTGCATAAGCAATTTCTATAGATGGAGCAACAGCACCACCAGGGGAGTCAACAACAAGTAAAACACCTTTTACATTAGAATTGTCTCCTGCTTTTTCAATCTGCTCAAGTACTTCAGTTACTTCCATAAGAGGACCAACTAAGTTTATCTGCTGTAGATTATTTGGCGTTAAGTCTTGCTCACTTGCAGGTGCAAAAACAAGAAAAAGAATCAGTAAAAATAGCATAGCCTTAAAATGTTCTTGAATAAATTTCATTGGTACTGTGATGGGTAGAAATAGTTTTTTTAGTAACTCCATATATAATCCTATTATTTTTTAGAGATTATAGCTAAAAATCATTTCTAAGCAATAAGTGACGCTTAAATTAATAATTGAGCCCTCTGAACAATTAAAGAAATCTACTTAACCTCCTTCAAACCAACAATTAGCTAAAATAAATATACTAATAAGCCAAGTTTGAGGGATAAATATGCAGTTAAGTTTTTTTGATCATGCC
>Ga0209345_10002436_pt1 | contig 20535 bp, 23 predicted proteins | sample Cruoilmetagenom7_FD_187294 | JGI IMG/M metagenome (GOLD analysis project Ga0209345, IMG submission 187294) | Oil polluted marine microbial communities from Coal Oil Point, Santa Barbara, California, USA - Sample 7 (SPAdes) (version 2) | ecosystem: Environmental > Aquatic > Marine > Oil seeps ... | reverse complement strand
CAATAAAAGAATGTCCACCATCCCATCCATTGGGTATCTTCATAAATATATTGGTTAAAAGTCATTTGTACAATATGAGTTAAATAACCCCCTATATTTTCAACCAATGCACCAAGTAAGAAAAAAGTAGGACCTGCTATAAATATAAATAAAACAAGACCAACAGCAAGATAAAGATTTAGCTCAGATAATCGCTTAATCCCTCCATCAAGTCCTAAAACAACCGAAACTGTTGCCATTGCTGTAATAATAGCAATTAATATAATTTGTGTGGTAAGTCCCACAGGAACATCAAAGATATAATTAAGTCCTGCATTGACTTGTAAAACCCCCAAACCAAGAGAGGTCGCAACACCAAAAATAGTTCCTAGAATTGCAACAGTATCAACACTATGTCCTATTTTTCCATAAATCTTGTCTCCAATCATTGGATAGAGTGCTGATCTAACAGAAAGAGGTAATCCATGTCTAAAAGAGAAGTAGGCCAGTACCAAACCAACAACAGCATAGATTGACCAAGCATGTAATCCCCAGTGAAAAAAAGTAATTCTCATGGCTTGTTTAGCTGCTTCTATTGTCTCTTTATCTCCAGTTGGAGGTGCACCATAGTGCATAACAGGTTCTGCTACACCCCAAAACATTAATCCTATACCCATACCAGCACTAAAAAGCATAGCAAACCATGAAGCATGACTATAAGCTGGTTTTGATTGGTCAGGTCCAAGTTTAAATCGTCCAAAGGGAGAAACAGCTAAAAATATTACAAACATAGTAAAAATTCCAACACTAAGCATATAAAGCCAACCAAATTTATCTGCTATAAACTGTTTCATACCATTAAAAGTTTCACCTGCTATTTGAGGCATTGCCATTGCAAATATTACAAGTATTATAATAATTGCAACAGAAGGATAAAAAACAGGCTTTAAAATGGTTGATTGTTTTTTCTTATTTTCCATAATTCTCCCTTAATTTAAATCCATTGTATCTTAAAGTAATAAAATATCCCTAAAAGAGGGGGAACCTATATTATTTAGATATAAGTTCCCTTTTACAGTAAACTAATCCTCACAAATTTCAATCCCAATTTTCAAAAATCCAGTAAAAGCAGCATTATCAAATGTAAGTGAGTCATCTATATTCGATTTCATCTCATTTAAAATTTCAGTATAGTTCTCATAAAACTCAAAACTAGGTTTTGGTTTGTAGATTAGACTTTCAAGTTCAAAATATTTGATAATATTTTTGGTGGTAGTTGGTTTGATGAAATACTCTGTTTGTCTATTTATACTATATGGAATGATACTAATAAGAGTCCATTTTGCTAAGTTATATTGAGCCAAGAATTCTACTAAACCCTCAAATCCCTCTTTTTTATCCCCATATAAAAGTTCATATATCTCGATACTTAGCATATCTTTTTCATAAGAGTTTAAACTTGTAATGGCATCTTTTAATTTTAACTTATCAAAGAGTGAAACCATAACTGACTTTTGTATAGTTTTAAAAAAGCCATCAACCACTAGGTGTGGATTTGAAAAATTCTCTTTTTTAAGTGCCTCTTTTGCAAATTCTTCTAGCTTTTCAGGTTTAAACTTTTTCATTGTAGGAAAAAAGTGTGCATCCTCAAAACCTTTTGGGTATCTCTCTAAAAATTCTAATTCTAAATCTTTTAATTTTTCTAAATTCATATTTATTTAAGTTGTTAAAATTTTTTTATAAAGCCAATCGAAATAGTATCAAGTTTATAGTCTACACTATTATCATAACTTGCAGTATAAGTACTGAAAGATGTATTCTCTTGTGCTACATTATTAAATTTCGTATATAAATATTCTATAGCTAAAGTCCAATCTTTACTTATTTTATGTTCCATTCCAATACCTACATTCCATCCAAGTTTGAATTTATTACTTTCTTGATGAAAATCAATGTTAAAAGCATTATCGGTTTTGTCAAATTCATATTTAAATTTAGCCAAAGACAATCCACCTACTGCATAAAACATAGATGAATTATAAGTATAACCAATTTTAGGTTGTAGGTTGATTATCCAGTCATGAGAAAGTTTTGTTTGTATATTAAATGTCTTAGTTGGTACAGTATCGTAAAAAATATTTCCAGAGTTATATTCATTAGTATAGTTTGCAAAACTTAAGTCAACTTCAACGCCATAAACTAAATCATCTACTTGTTTATTATGTCCAAGTGAAAATGAAACACCTAAACTATTGTCTATATTGCTATTGTTACTATGAGGAGATATCAATTCAATATCATTTCCAGTATAGTAATTACCTGCACTAATATTTGAAGAGTTTTGTGCTTTACCATGATTGTAATTTAAAGAAATACCATAATAGATTCCATCCCAATTTGTAGCTGATGTGTCTGCTAGTAATATTGTACTTGATAGTAAGATACTTAGAGATATTGATTTTTTCATATTTATCCTTTTTTATTCATTATATCATATTTAAGTAAAGAAGCGATAACCTTTTATAAGAAAATTAGTGGAGTTTTGATGTCATATTTTGTTTATATTCTAGAGTGTAAGGATGGAAGTTTATATACTGGTATCACTAAAGATGTACCAAAGAGGTTAGATGAACATAACTCAAAAGATACTGGTGCAAAATATACAAAAGTAAGACGACCTGTAAAGTTAGTATATCAAGAATCATCGAAGGATAGAAGTAGTGCATCAAAGCGTGAATATGAGATTAAACAATTTACAAGATCAAAAAAACTGCAACTGATACAAAAAAGTTAACAAACTCCCATTAAATTATTTAATACCAAAATAACACTTTAAAAACAAAAGTACACTTTTTGCATATATAATAAAAAGGGGCTAATATATGCAAGAGAAGAGAGAGTATCTCGAAGTTGACTTTATCATTTGGAATAGCAACTATGGTGTTCGTGATTTTGTCACCATAGGACGAGTTGATGATTCAAAAAATGCATGGCTAGATGACCCTTATGAAATGGTTGGGCCATTTAGTTTAGATGAGCTTTTAGAAACTGGACAAATTAGTTTCGCTACTTGTGTTGTAATGTCTGATAAAAAATGGCAAGAGAAACAAAGTTCATTACGCCAAGAGTCTTTGAAGAGGCAATATAAAGCACAACAACAGTTTCAAGAAGAGATAAATAGACACAACAAAAGTAGAAGAACATACCATACAAATCTAGAACAAACAAGCCAAAAAGAGCATCGTGAATTATTGTGTTTACCTATTGAAGGAGTGCTTGAAGTATCTCAAATAAAAGCTGCATATCGTTTGATTGTAAAAAAGGTACATCCAGATATGGGTGGAACTCATGAACAGTTTATAAAAATCACTCAAGCTCGTGATGCTTTACTTGAAAACTAGGCTAAAAGAACTTATAACAAAGATTATCCTATAATCACTTTTTAAAAATCACTTATAGCAAAGAGAATTATGATACAACTAACAAATATTTCAAAACATTTCGGAACTAAAGAACTTTTTTCAAATTTAAATTTTAGATTAAACTCATGCAATAGAGTAGGACTTGTGGGAAGAAATGGTACAGGTAAATCAACTTTATTTAAACTGATACTGGGTGAAGAAACGCCTGATGAGGGGGATATTTCGATCCCTAAAGGGTACAAAATAGGAGCACTAAAACAGCATTTGGAGTTTAGTGAAACAACATTGAGGGATGAAACAGCATTAGCTTTAAGTGAAGATGACAAGTTTAGTATCTATAAAGTTGAGAAGATATTATTTGGTTTGGGGTTTTCACAAGAAGATTTAGATAAAGACCCAATGTCATTTTCTGGGGGTTATCAGATTCGTATAAATCTTGCCAAACTGCTTATTACAGAACCAAATCTATTACTTCTAGATGAGCCAACAAATTATCTTGATATTCTCTCACTTAGATGGTTAAAAAACTTTTTAAAAAACTTTGATGGAGAGGTTATATTAATCACTCATGATAGAGATTTTATGGATGCTGTTTCAACTCATACTATGGGGATAGTGAGAAAAAATCTATTTACTATTCAAGGGAATACTTACAAGTTTTATGAACAACTAGCATCTGATGATGAACATCATGAAAAACAAAAAATTGCACAAGATAAAAAGAGAAAAGAACTAGAAGAGTTTATTGCAAAAAATAAAGTCAGAGCCTCAACAGCAGCGCAAGCACAATCAAAAGTGAAACTCTTAGAAAAGATGGATGATATGGACTCAATAGTGGATGAAGCAACACTAGAGTTTAATTTTAACTACAAAGATACACCTGCAAAAGTATTGTTAGAGGTAAAAGATTTAACTTTTGGATACACAGCTGATAATATTTTATTTAAAGATATCTCTTTTACTCTTCAAAAAGGGGAAACGCTAGGGATTATTGGTAAAAATGGAAAAGGGAAATCAACGCTTTTGAATACTATTGCAAAAGAGTTAAAGCAAATAAGTGGAACAGTTGATTATCATCTCTCAACATCTTTTGGACATTTTGGACAAACAAATATTGCACACCTAAATCCAAACAATACAATTATGGATGAGATATATGTAGCAAATTCTAAATTAGCAGAGTCAACAGTTCGAGGTATTTGTGGCTCTATGATGTTTAGTGGTGATGATGTAAAGAAAAAGATATCATTATTATCAGGGGGAGAAAAAAGTAGAGTAATGCTTGGGCAAATTTTAGCAAAAGATGTGAATCTATTGTTTCTTGATGAGCCTACAAATCACCTTGATATGCAATCGATTGATTCTTTGACAAAAGCTATTAAAAACTTTAAAGGCTCTTGTATTGTTGTAACCCATAGTGAAGAGCTTTTACGACAAGTTTGTGATAGATTGATAGTCTTTTCAAAAGATGGTGCTGATTATTTCAATGGAACTTATGATGAGTTTTTAGAAAAAATTGGTTGGGAAGATGAAGAGTTTGATGATAAACCTAAAAAAGCTCCTAAAAAAGTAGATAAAAAAGAGAATAAAAAAATAAGAGCAGCTTTAATTACTGAAAAAAATAAACTTGCAACTCCTTTGAAAAAAGAGGTAGAAAAGTTAGAAAATAGTATTATGGAAATCGAAGATATGATTGAAAAAAAGCAAGCGGAACTTGTAAGTGCTTCAAATAGTGGAGATAATAGTAAGATAATAGAACTCTCCTCAATCATAGTAAAACATGAAAAAGAGGTTGAAGATAAGTTTGAACTACTTGAAGAAAATCAGTTAAAACTTGATGAGATCACACATGAGTATGATAAAAAGTTAGAGATGATGTAATGAGTTTTTTACTCATCATCAGTTTCTAACATCCCTAGGTTTTTTCTCACCATTTTTTTATATCTTTTCATATATTTTTTTTCCATTGTTGGCATCACTTCCATTTTACAAGCATGGACAATGGGTGCAAATTCTGGTTTTGAAAATATAGTTTTTCTATTTCTTGCTAATTGTATCAGTTGGTTCACATCGTTTTCAAGTTTTATATCACTTCTATCAGTAAGTGCATCATAAACATAAAAAAATACTTTTCTATCTTCATGGGTCATATTACATGAGTTGTCTAACATTTTAAGTGCAAGTTTTGATGCATATTCTATCTCTATTGGTTCAAAAGTATGATTAGTTGCCCAGTTGTAAGCTTTTTGGTAAATATTCTCTTCCATAGTAAATCCTTCAATTGTATCTAAATATAAATGCAAGATTTGTACCAATATATAAAACAAAGTAATAAACTTCAATTCAATTTAAACTTAATCCCTTATAATTATCTCTTATACTAGGAGAAAATTATGAAACTACTTACTTTAGCTACAAGTGTAGCGTTATTATCAACAATTACTTTGGCAAAAGAGCCACGAACACCTGACCAAATCTTTGCAAAAAAGTGTGCTATGTGTCATACTATTGGAAAACCAGAGAGTAATATGGAGAGAATGAGAATGGTAGCACCTCCAATTGATGTTGCTATGTCGGGTGTTGTTATCACTATTGATGCAGTTGATGGACCTTTTAAAGATGATGAGTTAAGAAAGGAATCTATTGCATTTTTGAAAGATTATCTCTATAATCCAACAGCAGATAAAACAAATTGTGAAGATCAAGTTGTGAAAAACTTTGGACGAATGCCATCATTAAAAGGATTTTTATCTCCCGAAGAGTTAGATGTGGTAGTTCCTTGGGTATATGATACATTTAAGCCTGAAAAAGTAAATGGCGAATATCCAAAACATAACTAAAAACTATTTTTAAAACTTTTAAATATCACCTCTTTATGGTTGGTTCCTGTATCGGAACCTAGTACCATATTGACAAAATCATCATTTAAAAAACTTTTGTAAAATTTTTCTATCTTTGGATAAGAGTAAGTCTCTTTAAAAATAGGATAGATATAAACTTTTGCAAGATAAACTTGCATCAAAATATAAAGTGAAAATGTAAAAATAATCAATACTTCAATAGCTGTAAAAACCTTAGCAAATACTATTTTTAGTTTTTCATTGTTGATATATGTTCTAGTAAATTGAAAAATATATTTCCAACTAAAATATATGATAAAAAGATTTACCACAAAGGCTATAAGAATAAGTGTAGTATAGGTATCTGCTTTTGTGATATAAAGTTTTTGTAATAAAACTCCTGTATAGCTTGAAAGCTTTGCAGCAACGGTGATGATAAAAAATATTTTAAAATAGTGAAATATTTTGATATATATTTTTTTTTGGTAGCTATAGTAACAAGCAAAGATAATTAACAATAAAAATAAAACATCTAAACTATAATAATAATAATTCAATACAAACACCTTGTTATTTTTAAAAACAGATTATACCAAATCTTTATAAATTCATATTTTATTCATAAGGATTTACTATTATTTGACAAAAGGATGAAAGGATAAAATATGAAAAAAGTTATTTTATTATTGCTGGCATCAATTGTAGCAATAACTTTGATTACAGGTTGTACAAACCTTCAAAGCTATATGGAACAATCAAATGCACAACATAATCAACTAAAGCTAGGATAATTTACCAAACTATAGGTTCTTTTCCTATATTTTTTAAAAGAGTATTTGTTTGGCTAAAGTGTTTACAACCAAAAAATCCTCTATAACTTGAAAGTGGACTAGGATGAGGTGCGCTTAAAATATGATGTTTTTTTTCATCTATAAGTTTTGATTTTTTAATTGCAGGTGCACCCCATAGAATAAAGATAATATCCTCTTTATTTTTGGAAATATATTTGATAATATTATCTGTAAAAATCTCCCAACCTTTTTTTTCATGAGATTTTGGTTTACTATCTTCTACGGTGAGAATAGTATTTATAAGTAAAACTCCTTGTTTTGCCCAAGGTGTTAAATCTCCATCTAAGCATTGACAATCTCCAATATCATCAATAATCTCTTTAATAATATTTACCATTGAGGGTGGGTTTTTGATATGATTTGGTGTTGAGAAAGCTAAACCTTGTGCTTGACCTTTTTGATGATATGGGTCTTGTCCTAGAATAACAACTTTAAGGTTATCATAATTACAAAGTTCAAATGCTTTAAAAATATTCTCTTTTTTTGGGTATACAGTAGCTATTTCATATTGTTTATCTATAAAGCTTTGTAACTCTTTATAATACTCTTTTTGTTGTTCTTCATATATGATAGTTTTCCAGTCCATTTTCTGCCTATTAATTATTTTTTGGATATAATAGCCTAATTTTTATAAAAGGTATTATCAATTATGTGTGGAATTGTCGGGTATATAGGGAAACAAAATACAAGTAAAATATTAATAGATGGATTAAGAGAGTTAGAGTATAGAGGCTATGACAGTGCAGGTATTGCAATACTTGAAGATGATAAACTAGATGTTTTTAAAGCAGTTGGTAAGATTGCAAATTTAGAAGCTAAAATAGAAACTTCAGCTTATGATACAGAGTCATCAAATTTTTCTATTGGTATTGGACACACAAGATGGGCAACTCACGGTAAACCAACAGAACTAAATGCTCATCCACACTTAGGGGAATACTCTTATGTGGTACATAATGGTATTATTGAAAACTATAAAGAGTTAAAAGATGAACTTATAAATTCAGGTCATAAGTTTGTATCTCAAACAGATACAGAGGTTATTGTTCATCTTTTTGAATACTATTTCAATAAAACAAATGATGCAAAAAAATCATTTCTTGATACTATTGCTAGACTTGAAGGTGCATATTCAATCCTTCTTATTACAAAATCACAACCAAATACAATATTTTTTATGAAGCATGGTTCCCCTTTAGCTATTGCACATGGAAATAATAAAGATGAAATATTATTTGCATCTTCTGATGCTCCACTTATTGGATTGGCTTCTGATGTAGTATATCTCGAAGATGGTGTAAGTGGATATGCAATTGATGGAAATATTGTATTTAATCAAGAGGTGAAGTGGACAACACTTCCAACAAGTAAACAATTTGCTCAAAAAGATGGATTTCGTTTTTTTATGGAAAAAGAGATATATGAGCAACATGATGTGGTAACTGATAGTATGCTTGGAAGAATTAAAGATGATGAGATCAATTTTGAAGAGCTAAATGAGTCTTTATGTTCTGGAATAAATGAGATTAAAATCTGTGCTTGTGGTACATCGTATCATGCTGGTTTAACAGCATCATATCTTTTTGAACGAATATCAAAGGTGAGATGTAGTGTTGAAATAGCAAGTGAGTTTAGATATAAAGAGCCATTGCTTAAAGATGATACACTCTTTATCGTTATTTCACAAAGTGGTGAAACTGCCGATACCCTTGAAGCTTTAAAGATGGCAAAAAAAGCAGGACTTAAAAGTATAGCAGTATGTAATGTTGATAATAGTTCTATGACAAGAGTTGCCGATGCTACAGTATTAACTCGTGCAGGGATTGAAAAAGGTGTAGCTAGTACAAAAGCATTTTCAACCCAAACAGTTGTATTATGGATGATGGCTTTATATTTTGCTAAAGTAAATGAAACTATCGCTAAACAAGAACTTCACGAGCAACTAAAAGTTTTAAGAGAGGTTCCAAAGTCACTTATTGTTGAAGATAAACTACATGAAAAATGTCGAAGGTTATCAAAAAGATATCTTCATGGACATGGATTTTTCTTTATAGGTCGAGATGTGTTTTATCCACTAGCACTTGAAGGTGCTTTAAAACTCAAAGAGATAAGTTATCTTCACGCTGAAGGATATCCAGCAGGTGAGATGAAACATGGACCAATAGCCCTAGCAGATCCAGAACTATTTACAATTGCACTTATGCCACAACATTGTCACTATGATAAAATCAAATCAAATGTTGAAGAACTTAGTGCCAGAGATAGTACAATATGTGCTATCAGTCCACTAGAATTTGAACTTAGTGATGATTTTATCAAAACAAAACCAACAGATCATTATATGTTAGAGTTTTTTGAGATGTTAGTTGTACTACAACTTTTATCAATGGAGATAAGTGTACGACTTGGAAATGATGTGGATATGCCACGAAATTTAGCAAAATCTGTAACTGTAGAGTAGTTTTATCATCTAATCTATTTTACAGTTTTGTTTTGTTAATATTCAAAACTTTTACAAATATGTAAAACACATACTTTAATTAAAAATTTTTACTTTTCAAAATCTTAACAGATTTTATGGAAAACAAAGATGGACAACAAAAGAATGGAAAACAGACGATGACTTTTTTAGAGGTTATTGCGGAAAACAAAAGAATGGAAAACAAAAATGGAAAACAAACAACACAACAAAAATCATTACCTATTTACAAGTGAAGTGGTGAGCCCAGGACACCCTGATAAATGTGCAGATATTATTGCAGATAGTATAGTTGATAAACTTATTATTGGTGATGCTAAATCAAGAGTTGCAAGTGAAGTATTTGTAGCTGGGAAACATGTAGTTATAGGTGGAGAGGTTACAAGTGCAACAACTCTAACAACAGATGAATACAAACAAATTGCAATTGATGCACTAGAGAAAATAGGGTATCATGATAATGAATTTTTTACAGATGAAGAGTGTTTAAAACCTCAAAATGTAGAGGTACAAGTATTATTAAATAGACAAAGCCCAGATATTAACCAAGGTGTTGATCAAGAAGATGGTGAAACAGGTGCAGGAGATCAAGGTATCATGTTTGGTTATGCAGATAATGAAACAGAAAACTATATGCCAAGTGCTATTACATACGCAAGAATGCTTATGCAAAAAGTATATGATTATGCATTAGCAAATCCAAATGAGCTAGGAGTTGATATTAAAACTCAAGTTACTATGGATTATGGTTGTAAAGAAAACTTTGAAAAATCACAACCGCAAAAAATTGATACTATAGTTGTAAGTGCACCTTGTGTATCTAGTATGAATATTGGAACAGTAAGAACTTTAATCCAAAAACTTATAGATGAGACAGGACTACCAAGTGAATTATATAACAAAGATGAGTGTATCATTCATATAAATCCAACAGGAAAATATGTATCACATTCAAGTTTACATGATAGTGGATTAACTGGTAGAAAACTTATTGTTGATAGTTTTGGTGGGTATTCTCCAATAGGTGGAGGAGCACAAAGTTCTAAAGATTATACAAAAGTTGATAGAAGTGGATTATATGCAGCTAGATATATTGCAAAACATATTGTTGCTGCTGGTCTTGCTACAAAAGCTGTTGTACAAATCTCTTATGCTATTGGTGTTGCAAAACCAACATCAGTTGCAGTTGATACATATGGAACATATACATCATTAAATGATGATGCCTTATCTACATTTGTTGAAGAGAATTTTTCACTTACTCCAAATTGGATTACAAAAAAGTTTAATCTTGACCATCCAAGTGCAGATACTTTCCTTTATGCTGATGTAGCAGCTCGTGGGCAAGTGGGTCAACCTGATTATCCTTGGGAAAAGCTTGATGAACTTGAAAAATTTCAAGAATTAAGATAAAATAGCGCACTAAAATAGAAAAGGTAACTATATGGATTTAAATTTAAAAAGTTTTTTCAAAAAAATAAAAACAGATATTTTAGAGAAGCAAAAAAATGACCCTCAGTTTATAGAGAATCAAAGTCATTGGGTAAAATGTCCCTCTTGTGAAGCTCTAATGTTTTTTAAAGAGGTTGAAAATTTAAATCATGTATGTCCTAAATGTAATTTTCACATGAGAATAGGGGCTAAAAAAAGAATAGACCTTCTTGCTGATGAGGGAAGTTTTGTAGAGTTTGATAGTGAATTACACCCTACAGATCCATTAAGTTTCGTTGATAGTAAATCGTACCAAAAAAGATTAGAAGAGGCATTACATAAAACTGGTAAAACCTCTTCAGTTGTAAGTGGAGAGTGTACTATTGATGGAATTGCAGTACAACTTGTTGTGTTTGATTTCTCATTTTTAGGGGGAAGTTTAGGAAGCGTTGAGGGAGAGAAGATAGTAAGAGCTTGTAACAGAGCTATTGAGAAGCGACAAGGTGTTATTATCATAAGTGCTTCAGGTGGAGCTAGAATGCAAGAGTCAACTTTTTCTTTAATGCAGATGGCAAAAACAAGCGCAGCTTTACGAAAACTTGATAATGAAGGGTTACCTTTTATCTCAATTTTAACTGATCCTACATTTGGTGGAGTGAGTGCATCTTTTGCTTTCTTAGGTGATATTATTATGGCTGAACCAGGTGCTCTTATTGGTTTTGCTGGGGCAAGGGTTATTAAACAAACTATTGGAAAAGATCTCCCAGATGGTTTCCAAAAAGCAGAATTTTTACTTGAACATGGAAGTATTGATATGGTAACTCAAAGAAATGAGATGAAACAAACTTTACATGATCTTTTAAAATTATTCTATAAAGATGCCGTTGCTTAAAAAACAAATTTATGCTTTGTGTGACTTTGAGTTACTACAAAAGCATAAAATTTCTTTTCAAGATTATATTCAAAAAATATCTCAACACAATATAGTGTATATCCAATATAGAGATAAAATTAACTCTAATGAAACTCAAAAACAAAATATCATTTTCCTTAAATCACTTACAAATATCCCTATTATTATCAACGATAAATTAGAACTTTTAGAGTTTGCAGATGGATTGCATTTAGGGCAAGAAGATTTTGATACTCTAAAAAATAAAGTGTTAAAAATAAAAAATGATGAGTTAGTTTTGAAACTTTTACGAAAAAAATATCCAAATAAAATTTTTGGACTCTCAACACATAATGAACTAGAGATACTAGAAGCAAATAAATTAGATTTAGACTATATTGGTCTTGGTGCATACAGGGCCACTTTTACAAAAGATGTGCCTAATAAGTTAGGAGAAAATATCTCTTATCTAGCAAAAATATCAAAACATCCAGTTGGTGCAATAGGTGGAGTGAAAATTGAAGATGAAATACCAAATATTTCCTATAATGTAATTGGAAGTGGACTCTTAATATAATAATCAATATTTAAACTAGGAGAATATGATGAAAACAATTTTAGTACCAATAGCTACAGGATTTGAAGAGATTGAAGCTGTGAATTTAATCGATGTTTTACGAAGAGCTTCAATAAAAGTTATTGTAGCTTCTGTGGGTAAAAAACTTGAAGTACAAGGTGCCAATGGTATGGTAATAGTTGCTGATAGATTCCTTGATGGGATTACAAGTGATGATATTGATATGGTATTACTTCCTGGTGGTTGGGGTGGTACAGATATCTTAGCTACAGATGAAAAAGTTCAAAACTTATTAAAAGATATGAATAACAAAAACAAAGATATCTCGGCAATTTGTGCTGCGCCATATGCTCTAAATAGTGCAGGTGTATTATCTCAAAAATTTACATGTTATCCATCTGTAGAAGAGAAGATTAGACTAGAGGGGTATGATAGTAATAGTAAAGTTGTAGAAGATGGTAATATTATAACCTCAAGAGGTCCAGGGACTGCTATATGTTTAGGACTTTATATAGTGAAAAAATATCAAGGTGAAGAGGTCTATAACTCACTAAAAGCTGGATTATTAGCAGACTTTTGTTAATTTATTAATGGATAATTTTCAATCATCACATAAAAATCTTTTACAATGGTATAAAGATAATGGAAGACATCATTTATTATGGAGAAATACAAAAAATATTTACCATATTTATCTAAGTGAGATAATGCTCCAACAAACACAAGTTAATAGGGTAGAAAGTGAATACTATCCAAAGTTTTTAGAAAAGTTTCCAACTCTAAAAAAACTTTCAAATGCACCTTTGGATCAAGTTTTGTCTTCTTGGAGTGGACTAGGGTATTATTCAAGGGCTAGAAATCTTCATAAAACAGCTCAAATTTGCAAAAACAAACTACCAGATAGTATGAGTGAACTTCAAAATCTTCCTGGGATTGGAAAATATACCGCAAGTGCAATTTGTAGTTTTGGATATCATCAAGAGGTATCTGTAGTAGATACAAATATTGCTCGTGTATTAAAACGATATTTTGCTACTTTAGATGTTTCAGATATAGAAGTTTGGGAAAGTGCGAATAAATTTTTGAATACGAAAGAACCAACAAAACACAATCTTGCCCTTATGGATTTAGGTTCAATAGTTTGTACTCCTACAAATCCTTTATGTGAAAATTGTCCTTTATCTATAAGTTGTTTAGGGAAAAAAAATCCAGAACTGTACACACAAAAAAAGAAAAAAGAGTATGAGTCTTTAGAGTTATTTTACGGTATCTATGGAAGAGAAGATAAGATAGCTCTTGTTAAAACAACAGGAAAAATGTATAAAGGGATGTTAGAGTTACCTACTGTTGATCCTATAGAGGAGAATTTTATTGGACAGTTTAAACATAGTTATACAAAATACCGATTAAGTGTAAAGCTTTATAAAATAGATAATTTAAGTGATGAAGTTATTTGGATTGATTTAGATAAAATTGATTCAACACCTATTTCATCATTGACAAAAAAGGCGTTGAAAAATTTTTTATTGTAGAGAGAGTTGAAAAGGAAACAACTCTTTTGTATATGTCTTGTTAAATTTCGTACCTAATTGTAATAAACGAAAATGAAGTGAAAATGAAATAGACAACACAATCCAGTATTCAGTTTTAATTAAGATTAAAGAAAATAGCTTTAGTAGTTAAATACCTTTTATCTACTTCAAGTATAAATCTCTTAACTTATTGGATAAATCTCTTAAAATCACGCGTAATTTTTTTATTAATCTTAATTAAAACTGAATACTGGATTGTGTTAAGAGGATTTTAAAACTCAAAATCTTTTAAATTTCCTATCTCTGGTATTTTACCAACTTTTTCTCTAATAAGCATTGTTAGTCTATTGTTTGTATATGCAACATCAAAAAGCTCTAATGCTTTTATTAAGTCACCCAATTTATTAAAACCATGGTTAATTGGAGAAAATGAAGAGTTTTGTTTGATATATAATCCAATATTTTTTACATCACTCCAATCATTGTCATCAGTAGTTTGATGTACTGCATTAAGGATAAATTTTTTGAGTTTTGTATCTCTTTTAATGTCATAGTTTTTTCCTATATATCCACTAGCTGAACTATAATCTTCAGTTACTAAAGTGTCATTCTCTTCTAATTTTGCAGGTGTAACTTTTGATGATAACTTTTCAACATAGATAAATTGAGAACAGGCATTTGTAAAAGCCATTGGAGTTTTTTCTTCCCCATATCCATATACAGTTAACCCATTTGCTAATATTCTTGTAACTATTGGAGTAAAATCACTATCACTTGTAACAAGTGCTACACCGCTTAACTCTTTTGTATACAATAGATCCATAATATCTATAATCATAGCTATATCTGTAGCATTTTTCCCTTGTGTGTAGGCAAATTGTTGAATTGGTTGGATATTATGTTGTTGTAACAGTTTCTCCCAACCTATGAGTTTTTTATCTTTCCAGTTCCCATAGGCTCGTCTTATATTTACTGTTCCATATTTTGCAATATCATTAAAAATATCTTCTGCATACTTATGACTTACATTATCACAATCTATAAGAATCGAAATGTTTTGTTGCTCATTTTTCATATTGTTGTTACCACCATTTTTTGGATATTGTATATTTTACTTGTAAACTTAAAATTAATCTTCCATCATCTCTTTATTACTTAAGATATCAATAATACTTGAAGAGCGTTGAAATCCTGCGAAAGGGTATTTTACATCTATTTTATTGTCTTTGTTTATTTTTAAAATATATGTTGTAGGGAAATACTCAACCTCTCCAAAATTTCCTGTTTGAATAAGTTCTTTAAAAACTTTTGTACCTCTCATAACTTTAAGGAATTCAATCTCTTGAAATTTAGGTTGTACTTTTTTTACAATACTTTTCTCTTGCCTCACACAATAAGGGCAAAACTCCATTGAAAATATTAAAACAATATTTTTGTTTTGAGGAATATCAGAGAATTTATCAATCACTTTTAAACTATCAGCAAAAATAACTTGGGTTAAAATCATTAATATAAAAATAGTTTTTTTCATTGCTTAGTACCTTTTTTTATAGTGTATCCTTCTGTAATAAACGAGAAGGCTCTGTTACCTGTATTATTTACCATAACTGCTTGAATTACAGGAGATAAAAGTGTTTGAGAACCTTCCCACTTGATGATAAAATTGGCTCCAGAACCACCTCTCATATCACGAAGGTCTACAATAAAATCTATTGAAGCCATGGGTTTTAAATAGTGTGGTTTATCAATAAAAGTTTCAATTAAATCACCTTTGGTGTTATAGTAAAGTATATTTTTAACTAACATATTCTCATCACTATCGGTATTTCTTATACTCAGTGTAATACCCATTCTTTCATATTTCTCTTCAGAGGTATATACATGAGAATAAACTGGTACATATACTGTTTTAGTAGTTTGTTGCTCCATATTAGAAGAAGTAGTTGCCGGGTAAAAATAACTATGTTCTCTTTGTTTTTTATCAGTTACCTCCTTTTTATCACTGCAACCTATAGTGAAAAAAGAGTATAAAAATAGAACAATGAGTATTTTTAGAGTGGTTTTTGTTTTCAAATTTTCAAACTCCATATTTTAATTATTTGTAACTGTAGAGATATTATACTAAATTATATTAAATTGTTTATAATAAGTAGATAACAAAATTTAGGGGATTTTTAAAAAATACTGATACAATTTATTCTTATTAGTTAGAATAGAAGTGGGAGTAGTAGTTTGAAATATTTAATTTTATTAATAGTAGTTTTCACTTTTTCATTAAATGCTAAAGATTATAGTAAAAATGAAAAGACAGTTGAATTTATAAATATGATGGTAAAAGAGTATAACTATGAAAAAGCTTATTTAGAAAAGTTATTTTCTAATGTAAAGGTTCAAAAAATACCTTTACGAATATATGCAAAAAGAACAAAAACAATAAATAAAAAAATAAAAAAAGTAAGTTATCCAACACATGGTGCATGGGATCGTTATGTTAAATATAAAGTAACACCCAAAAGGATAAGTCAAGGTATCTCTTTTATAAATAAATATCGTTCAGCTTTTGAAGAAGTTGAAAAAGAATATGGAATCCCAGCTGAATATATAGCGGCAATTATAGGTATAGAAAGTGTATACGGCAAAAATGTGGGTAAATTTCCTGTATTTGATACTTTAACTACACTTGCTTTTGAGGAAAATAGAAGAAATAAATTTTTTACCAAAGAGTTGAAAAATTTTATCAGACTTTCAAAAAAACATAATATTGATCCAAAAAAAGTAAAAGGTTCTTATGCAGGTGCTATTGGGTTAGGGCAGTTTATGCCAAGTAGTTACGAACACTTTGGAATTGATTTTAACCAAGATGGTAAAGTAAGTCTTCAACATCCTCTTGATGCAATTGCAAGTGTTGCAAATTATTTAAAAGAAAATGGTTGGAAAAAAGATGAAAAGGTTGCTACAAGAGTGTCTTATACGGGTACAAGATTTACGCAATATAAAACAGGGTACAACACAAAATATCACAGAAAAGAGTTAAAAGGTATTAGACCAAAACATGGAAAATGGGAATATAATGATAAAGTAAGACTCATCAAACTTAGTAAAAAGTCTTACGATGAATTATGGTATGCAGCTAAAAACTTTTATGTGATTACAAGATATAATCAAAGTGCTTATTACGCTATGTCAGTACATCAGTTAGCTGATAAAATTAACAAGAAAATGAGATCATACACATTATCTCAAGTCTCAAAAGAGAAGACTCAAAATAGGATTCAATAATATATTAAAGAGTTTCTAGAAATACTTTAAGGGTACTATTAAATTGCTCTGGCTTTTCAAGCATACTTACATGCCCACTATCACTTAACGAGACTAGGGTAGTGTTTTTTATACTATTGTCCATTTGCTCCATAATATCAGGAGATATAATTTTATCATTTTCTCCACTTATTAATAACACAGGGATATCTATTTTTTGTAAGCTTTTAGTTGTATCAGTTCTACTAATCATAGCCAACAATCCACCCTTAATTCCTACAGGATTAAAATTCATGATTTTATCTTTAAGCTTTTTTAATCTTAATGGCTCTTTTTTCGTATAATCTTCACTAAATGCAACTGAAAAAAACTTATCTAAAAAAGGTTCAACTCCATCTTTATCAATACTAGAAATAGCACCAGAGCGTTTTAATTTTGTTTCATCATTATCGCTAGTTGTAGCTGTATTTGCAAATATTAGTGCTTTATAGTTTTCGGGTTGTTTTTCATTTGCTCTAAGTGTTATATAACCACCCATAGAAAAGCCACAAAGGATTGGTTTGTCTAACTGTAACTCTAAGATTATATTTTCTAAATCTTCTACATAACTTTCCATTGTGTATTGTCCTGTATTACACTGGGAGTTACCAAAGCCTCTAATATCATAGGAGATACAGTAATATGTATCTTTGAATGTATCTATGACATTATCCCAAAGTGTATGGTCAAAAGGAAATCCATGGATGAAAATTATAGATTGATTAGTATTTTTACCGTAAGTTTGTACTTCTAGTCCGTTAATTATTATTTTATTCATAGTAACTCCTTGTAATGTACTAGTAAATACTAACATACACAAGTTATTGTATCCTTAATAAAAATAATTACACTTTAAATAAGAGTTACCTATTCACTAAAATTACTAAAAGCAGCTTCAATACTTGTGATAGTTTTATAGTTTGTTTTTGTAAATCTTACTTTTTTTGTTTTAAGATTACAAATAGCAATTTTAAAGCTAGCTCCCATAAATGGTTCTACAGCACAGATAATTTTATCTTTAATTTGTCGTGTTAAATAAATTGTACCTTGTAAAGATGGAAAAAAATATTTTGGATAACTCAATGGTGTTATTTCAACAACAGTTATAGATTCTTGATTTTCAAGAGTTTGTAATATAATCATAGCATCATCATAACTCTCAAATTGAACACACCAATCATCGAAAATTTTATTGAAATGATTTAAATCCTCATCTAGGAATCCACCAGCTAAAGATTGTATAGCAAAAATCGACACAAAAAACACCTTTAAATATATAATTTTAATAGTTAATTATACCCTTAATTTTCTTATATCAAATTATCTATTTTATAGGTAAAAAGTTGTGTAAGATACTATTTAAAATAAAACCTGTAAAATACAAATAATTAATAAAGGATTTAAAAATGCAAATAAGAGTATATTACGAAGATACATTTATACTCTTAATTTCGTAAAAAGATAGTAACAATAAGGCTTTGAAAATTACATTTTCATTGATAATATAAGATTTAAGTTAATTTGTAGGGACTAAAATGGGGACTAAAGTAAATGAAAAAATATATAAGAGTCAGATAGTAAATTGTATTATCTGACTCTTATATTAGATTCCCGTAGTGCATCTTGGAGATTAAACACCTCTTCAAAATTTTCACTTCCTTCATCTTTAGTATTGTTATTATTAATATATGGTTGAGATTGATATTTCTTTTTATCTTTAGGTGATAAATGCTCTGACATTAAATCTTTATTAAATTCAGTTAATCCGAGAGCATGTTGAATAACTCTATGAATATATATTGCTCTATCTTCATAAAGAGATTTGTCATTTCTGTAAGCGAAACGATATGTAGTTGAAAATTTACCATTATTATATGATACATAACAATTACCTATAGCACTTACTCGATATAAATCATTAAGTATTTTTGTGGCTTCCTCTTCATTTATACCCTTAATAGAAGCCTCTTCAATAAATTTATCTTTTAAAAATATAATTTGCATTTTTTCAAGTATCGAAGTTATTGCTTCTATTTTATGAACGGTATAAGTTGATGAAAATTCTTCTGCAATTTCTTGCCATGATTCTTCACCTACTTTTTTTATTGCTTCTGCATATGAAGATTGAGTTAGCGTTGAGTGTTTATAGTGACTATACTTTTGCATAGTACGGAATAATCTACTTAAATCACGAGGTCTTAGCCATGTGTTTTGTAAAATAAATTCGGGTGTTTCAATAGAACCAAAGAATTTTGGAAACCAACGATACCAAATTGTAGAATTATTCATTTTGTTAATTTTAAAAGCTATATTATCATATTCATCAATATTGTCAAAATAAATTTTTTTTGCGTATATTTTCATCGAATATCTCATTTTTTGGATATACATACTTAATAGTGGGTGGCTTATGTCAAATTTTCTTCTATGCCATTCAATTTCATAACCAAAATCTTCTAATTCTTTATTTATTTCATCCCCTGCAACAGCAATACTACCAACAACTTCACTTCTCACCGCAAGAACAATATGTAGATTTTCATTTAAATCATTTAATTTTCTTGTTGCTCTAATTAGATTTTTAACTAAAACTGCATCTACATCATAAGTGCTAAGTAATTTTGAAATTTCTAATTCATCTATAAAAATGATAATTTTATCACTTAATTTTTCCTTAATAGTTTTTTCAAGATATCTGATTCTGCTTGATGTTTGACTATCCCACTTAATATCTAATTGGGCATTTCCAATCGAAATATTAAGTTTTGCTTCTTCTGTACCAACTGTAACATCTGAGATCATATCTAGTAAACTAGCTATAAGTCTAAAAAACTTAACTTTACTATTATATATTAAATTATTTGCATCATATTTAGATTCATTTAGAAACATTTTACTTATTAAACTCAATAAGTACCAACGCCAAAATGTCAGTGTATAAGTATCTTGATCGTCAGAATTTTTTAATTCGCTTCTAAACTCATGTATAATATCAGCTTCTTCTTTGATATCTTTATAGCTAATATACATTGTTTTTATATCACGAGAAATAGCAGTGTCTTCTAAGTATTTTAATAATGAAGTTTTACCTGTACCTTTTAATCCATAAATATATCTCAATTTTCCACTAATAAATTTTTCTGGTTCATTTCTGTAAAAGTCTTTAAAAAACATATTTGAAATCTTTTCAGAACTGTTAAACTCTCTTTTCCCTTCAGTATCACCAAATTCTATA
>Ga0209345_10002435_pt1 | contig 20543 bp, 16 predicted proteins | sample Cruoilmetagenom7_FD_187294 | JGI IMG/M metagenome (GOLD analysis project Ga0209345, IMG submission 187294) | Oil polluted marine microbial communities from Coal Oil Point, Santa Barbara, California, USA - Sample 7 (SPAdes) (version 2) | ecosystem: Environmental > Aquatic > Marine > Oil seeps ... | reverse complement strand
TGAAAAATGGTGGATTGCCTTCAGAATTAATGGCTTTTGAAGATTTGGGACTTATTTCAGCAAGAAGAAAAACGGTTGATAATGAAATGGGCTTATTAAAGTCTAGAAGTTTAATGCAAAAAGTAGTGAAAGAAGTGGGGTTGAATGTGACCTATTATGAAGAAGGACGCGTGCAAACTTCAGAAGTATTTCAACAAAAATCACCTGTAAAAATAAATTTCTTTTCAAAAGATTCCACTTTTTATGCGTTAGATACTACGTTTAGAGTTCGATTAACATCAAAAACTAACTTTACGTTAATCAATAAATTAGGAATTGATGTTTCATCACATGTTTTTGGTGAGAATATTGCGACTAATATGGGTGCTGTTACAGTAACACCAACCAATTTAAATAAATTGAAAGGTGATGAAGAAGTTATTGTTGTAATTACACCGCTTAAAGCGATAGCAAATAGGTACAGAGGTAGCTTGAAAATGGACTTATTGTATGAGAAAGCCAGTTTAATTGAGCTAAGTTTAAAAACAAAAGTGAAGTTAAAAGGACAGGTTATTTTAGATAATTTGGTGAATTTGTACAATAAAAATGCCGTTGAAGATAAAAGTTTAATAGCCAATAATACGAATGATTTTATTAATAGACGCCTTGAAATTATTGAAAAAGATTTATCAAGTGTAGATAAAGGAGTGGAGGATTTTAAAACAACAAATAAACTAACCAATATTACTTCAGAAGCTACATTGGTGTTACAAACCAATTCAGAAATAGAGAAAAAAATAATTGAATTAAATACACAACTAAAGTTAGCAAACTACGTATCTGCTTATATGGCTGAAAATGTTGATGGATTAATTCCTTCTAACTTAGGTTTGGCTGATGCTTCAGTAAGTGCAAGCGGTGTACAATTAAATAAATTAATTTTAGAGCGTAACCGACTTTTGAAAAGTTCGAAGCCTCAAAACCCAATTATTGTTAATTTAAATAGTCAAATTAAAGAGCTTAGAGGAAGTATTTCACAAAGTTTAGATAATTTTACTTCATCTTTAACAATTTCGTTAAATGATGCTGTTTACCAGGAAAATAGAATGTCATCTAAAATAACTTCAGCACCAAAACAAGAACGTGAATTTAGAGACATTCAGCGTCAGCAACAAATAATTGAAACGCTGTATTTGTATTTATTACAAAAGCGAGAGGAAAACGCAATTTCATTAGCAGCTACCTTACCAAATGCTAAAATAATTGACAAAGCTGATGGAAGCGATAGTCCTATAAGCCCAAAGAAAAACATGGTATATATGGCTGCGGCTATGATTGGGTTTATGGTTCCATTTTTATTTTTTTACATTGTATTTTTATTAGATAATAAAGTGCACACTCTAAAAGATATTGAGGCAGTATTAAAAGCGCCATTTTTAGGTGAAATTCCTAAAACAACAATGGAGAACAAAATTGTAGTAAATGATACTGAAAGAGGTATTGTTGCTGAGGCTTTTAGGATGTTACGAACCAATATTACGTTTATGCTTTCTAACGTAAAAAAAGAAGCTAAAACTATTTTTGTTACTTCAACTATTAGTGAAGAAGGAAAAACTTTTATTGCTATAAATACCGCTGCAGTACTGGCATTGTCAAACAAAAAAGTATTATTAATTGGTGCAGATATTCGCAAACCAAAAATTAATGATTACTTAAAAGTAAACTATGATAAAGGGTTAACACATTTTTTAATGGATAGTTCTTTAACTATTGAAGATGTTATTGTTCACAATAAAGAGGCTAATTTTGATGTTTTACACTCAGGTATTATTGCTCCAAATCCTTCTGAATTATTAATGAATGGTAGGTTTGAAGAAGTATTAGCGTATGGAAAAGCAAATTACGACTATGTAATAATAGATACTGCTCCTATAAAAATTGTTACAGATACATTATTGTTAAGCAACACGGCCGATTTATTTGTGTATGTTATTAGAGCAAACTATCTAGACAAGCGCTTATTAGAAATTCCTACTAAATTATACAATGAAAAACGTGTAAACAATATGGCTGTAATATTAAACGCTGTTGATATTGACAGAGGTGTTGGATATGGTTACGGCTACGGTTACGGATATACTTATGGAGAAAATGAGCAAAAACCTTGGTGGAAGAAGTTGTTTTAATCTGTTACATGTAGTTCTAACTCATGAGATTGCTTCGTTACTCTCGCAATGATGGAAATAACAATAACTCGTCATTACGATAGAGGAACGACAGAAGTAATCTGTTACATTGGAATACAAATCATGAGATTGCTTAGCGCAACCATCAAGAAACCAAACAACTATATAAAAAAAATAGAATTTTTACGTTTGAAAATATTTAAAATTTAAAGAAAAATGAGTATTATTGTACTCCCAATCTCAAAGAAAAAATTATGAAAAAAACAGTACTTTATTTACTTTTTGCTTTTAGCATGCTGCCTCAACTGTTGCAAGCACAAAATAATGCATTAGATTTTGATGGAGTTAATGATCTTATTTGGTTTCCTAATAATACTCCATATTCATCTACTATTACTATTGAGGCTTGGATAAAAACAACTTCAACAACTGAAGTGAATTTAATTGCAGGTTGGGGTAATAATGATTTTAATACAAGTGACAATGTTCAGTTTAGAACAAATAATGGTAAATTAGAATTAGGTATGGACCCGCAAGGTATTGGGTGGCAAAGCGTAGCTAGTACACAATCTGTAAATACAGGTAAATGGGTTCATGTTGCTGTTGTGAAAAATGGAACAAGTGTGAGTTTATATATTAATGGAGTTGTTGATGGAACTGGGACTATTGATAGAACTATGAGTGTTGATCGCTTTCAAGTTGCTAAATATTGGAATGGAGATAATTATTATACAGGAAATATAGAAGAATTGCGAATTTGGAATGATGTTAGAACAACAGATGAAATTCGTGGAAATATGAATAAAATACTTGTTGGCAATGAAGCAAATCTAGTTGCATATTATAATTTTGACCATACTTCAGGAACTACATTAGATGATGCCTCAAGTAATAATTATTACGGTACATTAACTAATATGGATAATACAGATTGGGTTACCTCATCTGCTTTTTATGGTTCTAAAAATGGTTTAGATTTTGATGGCAATGATGCCAATGTTTGGTGTCCTAGCATCACACCAACTGTAACAAGTGGTTCTATCGAATTTTGGGTAAACCTTGATGTTATACCTGCGGATAATGCTCGATTAATTTCACGAGGAGCAAACTATACCTTTGGTGACGAAATATATTTGTTAAATAATGATGGTAGAATATATACAACTGGTAGTTTTGTAAACGGAGATGATTTACAATCCACAAACCCATTACCTTTAGATGTTTGGACTCATGTAGCTATTACTGCAGATGGTTCTGGTTCAAAATTATATATTAATGGTATTTTAGATGATACTGGTGGTGCAGCAGCGTTTAGTTATGACTCATTTAGATTTGGCGGTCAATATACTGCAGGTTATTGGGAATGCATTGACGGTTTGATGGATGAGGTAAGATTATGGAATGATGTAAGAACAGAATCTGAAATTAGAGAAAACATGTTTAAAAACTTGGTAGGTAATGAAGCTAATTTAGTTTCCTATTTTAATCTTGATAACACAAGTGGCACAGTAGTTCCGTCAGATTTTACAGAAGTTAATGATGGTTCAATTGGAGGTGGAGCTACTTGGGTAACTTCAACAGCATTTAACACTTGGCTAAATACAGATTCATCAACTTGGGCAACTGCAGGAAATTGGAGTAGCGGAAGTGTACCAAGCACAACTGATAATGTTGGTATTTCAAATAATGGAGGAACTGCACCTTCAATATCAAGTGATATAACTGTTAAAAGTTTAAGTATAGAAACTGGTGCGTCTTTAGATATTGCATCTTCAACATTAACAATTGCAAACAATATTTTTAACAGCGGTACTTTAACCGTTACAGGAACACTTACTTATGCTGCTTCAACATTGTATAACAATGGTACTTTTGTAAATAATGGAACTACTAGCTTATACGATTTAACCAATAATACAGGAGCTACAACAACTATAGCTTCAGGGAATCAGTTAACTGTTACTAATGATATCTCAAATAGTGGTACTATTACCGTTAATGGAACTTTAACAAATAATCAAACACTTACAAATAGTGGCACATATACTAATGAAGGTGCAACTACTTTGAGTAATTTAACAAACACAGGTACTTTTAATGTGAATTCTACTAATACTACTAATGGTTCACTAATTGTTTCTGGTACACCATCAGGAGATATTATATACAATAGATATTTGTTGGGAAGTAAATGGCATTTATTTAGTGCGCCAATTGGTGCGCAAAGTATCAATTCATTTGTTACTAATGGCGCTAATAATGTACCTAGAAGTGATGGAGGAACAGGAACAAAATACGCTTTAGCACCTTATGATAATACAGGAACTATTGGTTCTACAACATGGGATTATTACACTATTGGTGGAAGTAATGAAGCAACTGTAGCAGGGAATTTTGTAGCAGGAAAGGGATACCAAGTATATACAACGTCAGCAGGAACGGTTTCTTTTACAGGTACAGTTCCAACCGCGCAAACAGATTTAGCGGTAACTGTTGATGCTTCTAACACTTGGAATTTAGTTGGGAACCCGTTTCCATCTTCAATACCTGCAAATGTACCTGCTGATGCTACAAATAATTTTCTAACAGTAAATGCAAGTGAATTAGATCCTTCAAATACTGCAATTTATATTTGGGATGCTGCAACTTCTGCTTATGTACTTATAAATCATGATTCAGGAGCAACGTATATTGCGCCTGGGCAATCATTTTTTGTAAAGTCTAGTGCTGCAAATACGTTAAATTTTACAACTGCTATGCGTACGCATCAACCTACAGCAGTGTTTCAAAAAGGGAATGGCAACTTAAAACCAACCATACAATTAATTGCTGAAAATGCGGAAGGAAAAATAAGTACAACTAAAATTAAATATGTAGCTGGTACAACTTATGGACTTGATCCTGGATACGATGCTGGAAATTTTTCGGCTGTTGAAAACTCTGCTTTTAGTGTATATTCTAGATTAATTGAAGACAATGGCGTCAATTTTTCGCTGCAAATAATACCCGATGAAAATTACGAAACCACTGTAATTCCTATTGGAATAACTACTAATGAAACTTCAGAAGTTACTTTTAAAGCAGACTATGAAAATTTACCTAGTGATAAAAAAGTATTTATTGAAGACAGATTGTTAGGTGTTTTTACAGAAATAAATGCAACTGCTAAAAATTACACAGTTTCATTAACTAGTGAAAGTAGTAAAGATGGGCGTTTTTTTATACACACATTGGCTAAAAAACCAACGGAACCTTCTACAGAACTAACAGATTTAAGAATTATAACATATTATGAAACCAATAGTTTAAAAGTTATTGGAAATATTGAAGAAACTTCAATACTAGAAATATATGACACTTTAGGACGGTTTATTTATAAAGCAGCTATAAGTAATGAAGCTGATGAAGTTGTTGTGCCATCTATGGCTAAAGGAATTTATTATGTTAAAATAAATTCACCAATCATAAAAACGAGTCGTAAAATAGCTTGGTATTAGTAATTAATTATGTTAAAAATTTGTATATTTTTGTAAAATGAAAAAGTACCCTAAACAAATAAAAAAAACAGATAAAGAGCTGCTAACACGTAAAGAAGCGATACTAAAAGCCGGTAAATATGCCGCTTTTACAGCAATGGCTACATTTACTATATTAAATCCTAAAAAGGCACAAGCACAATCACCAGTTGATGAACCTGGAGGAGGTTTTACATTTTAAACTTTAAAATTAAGGTGTTATTCACTACACAATCCTTTTTAATAAAGGAGCTAAAGCATAAAAGTATTATATGGTTTAAGGTTTCAAATACATATGTTTTAATAGCGCACGATACAGTAAAAATACTTAAAAAAATTAGTGAAGGGTTCTCAAAAAATGAGCTCTTCACTTTTTGTTTGCAACAGTTTCAGTTTTCTAATGAACAAACAGAAACAGTACTAAATGCTGTGTATAGATTAATTGAGCAATTTAACGCACCTATAAATATAGAAACCAATAGTACAACAGAATTATTTAAAATAAAAAATTATGATTCAACGAAATTTTATAAAATAGGAGATAAAATTATTAAAGTTTCATTTGAAACAAGTGATTTAGAATTTTTAGTACATCCAAAATTTGCTCATTTAGAGGTTGAGCATACTGTAAATTCTATAAGTCATTTCAAGGTTGGTTATTCTAAAAACAATATTGTGTTTGAAGTTGACACAGAAAGGGTAGGAACTTGGGAAGAAAAAGAAGTACATTATTTTCAAGGTAAATTTTCAATGGTTTTATTAGAAACTATTTATAAAATTGAAGAAAAAAAATGGATGGCAGTGTTACATGCTTCAGCAATAAGCAATGGTGAAAATTGTATTTTATTTACAGGCGACTCAGGAAATGGTAAAAGTACATTGGCTGCATTACTAGTCGCAAATGGTTACACATTATTTGCAGATGATTTTGTGCCAATTGCTGCAGCAACTAAAAATGTATACTATTTTCCGGCAGCCATCTCCATTAAAGAAAATGCAGTTGCAACATTACTTCCATTGTTTCCTGAATTAGAAAAAGCTTGCCTATATAATTATGAAAAGCTACATAAAAAGGTGCGTTATTTAGCTGCCAAAAGGTTAAATACTAACCAGAAAAAACAACTACCTTGCAAAGCAATTGTTTTAGTTAACTACAAGAAAAACAGTAATTTAATAATTAAAAAACTATCTAAAGAAGATGCTTTTGAATATTTAGTACCGGATTCTTGGTTATCACCAGAAGCTGAGAATGCTTCTATATTTTTGGAATGGTTTTCAAAAATGCCTTGCTATCAATTAACTTATTCTGATACAGAATTAATGTATAAAACTGTAGAAGAACTCTTTAGTTTTTGTAAAAACGGAAATAATGAACTATAAGGAAGCGCTTTATTTTATTGGAAACTGTTTGTCATTATCTGAAAATTCAAATTCAAAAAAAGTTATTCTTCAGCAAATAACTTCAGGAGCAGTTGATTGGGAAAAGATTGTAAAGATAAGTTCTGCACAATTAGTTATACCAGCACTATATTTAAATTTGAAGCGCGCAAACGTATTACATTTACTTCCAGAGGATTTAATTACGTATTTTAAAGAAATAACGGCACTTAATAATGAACGAAATATAGCAATCCTTAATCAAGTAAATCGTTTAGTTGAATTGTTAAATAAGCATGCTATTGAGTACGTATTTTTAAAAGGAACTGCACATTTACTAGAACATTTATATGAAGATATAAGTGAACGTATGATTGGTGATATTGATTTGTTAGTAGCGCCTAATCAGTTTGATAAAATTGCTAAATTATTGCTTGAAATAGGGTATAAGCCACTCACAAAATATTATAAAGATGAACTAAAATTATTAAAGCACTATCCAAGATTAGTGCATGATACTTGGATTGCTGCTGTAGAAATTCATAGAGTTGTAATACAGCCGCCGTACAATACTGCATTAAAATCAACTTCAATATTAAATCATAAATTAGCTTTTGAAAATACATTTGTACCATCGTATCAGCATCAACTATTGCATAATATTTTAAATGTACAAGTGAATGACCAAGGTCTTTTATATGCTAAAATTAATTTGCGGCAAATGTACGATTGTTACTTACTATCTTTCAAATCAAAACCTGAAATTACTATAAAAAATAAGACGTCATATTATTATCGTAAATCGTTATATTTCAAGTTGATAAAATTAGTTTTTAACACAAATCATTTAGAAGTTAATGATACTTTCTTTATTCAATTTTTAATGCTTTGGTATAAAAAAAGTATTTATTTTCCTACATTAAATTATGCTTTAAATAGGTTTTTATATTATAATTATCGCTTATTTAACTACATAAGGTTATTTATTTTAGCCTTTTATAAGAAAGAGATACGAGATAGTTTGCATCGAAAATTAAGTGATATTAGCTGGTATAAAGAGCACCTTAAATCATATAAGAATAAAGTTTAAATTTTTATTGTTTTAAATAATTTATTAAGGAATTTATAGAGACTAGTGCCCAAACACCTTCTAAAATAATAAATGGCATGTACTCTAAAAGAGTTGATGCTAAGCAAGCTATAGATGCTCCAATTAAATTTAAAAGTATACATAATAAACTCTTGTTTGTTGTTTTGCCTAGTTCATTTAATATATAGGCTAAAAGAATAAGAAAAACACCAATAAAGCCAAGCCAATCAATTGCATTCATAAATTCATGAAATTATAGTTGAAGTTTGCAAGTTATAAATTTACTTGTTATTATTAGTGCTATAGTTTTTTGGTTTAGCACATGCCTGTATGAACACCATATTGATGGTACAATTGTACTTTAATTAACACTTTGGATTCTCTATAATCTTCATTACACCATCTTGAACTGATATAGCAAATGGTATTTCCTCCAAAGTACAACGAGGTTCAATCGTGAATTGAATTCTTCCAAACACTTCAAAATTATCAGTTGCCTTTAGCCGTAATGCTTGTTTATAGGTTGTATTTACACGTACCCAATTTACAGTTCCATTTACAAAAGGATGTAAATCTACTTCTTCTTTAGATAAAGGATTCTCTATTATTTCACCCTCAAAATCTATATTTGCATAGCTTCCTAAATCCATATAAAATTTACCTTTAAACGCTCTTTTAGAGTTTGGAGAAATAAAATGACTCCCATTTTTTAATTCCAAAGAAACAACTAAATAATTAGTGTTATTCTCAGTTGTTTCAATTTCAATTTTAATAGTGCAAAGGTTATTGAGTGGTTTAGGTAAATTAACCATTATAGATGTATCCATTTTAAGGGATTTAGCTATCTGATTAGATTGTTGGCTGTAAACATTACAACCAATACTTATTAGTATTAAAAAAAGCGTTTTAAATGTGTTCATCTTCTTATTGTTTTAATGATTATTATTTTATAACTGTTCTTAACAGTAAAACTAGGCCTAGTTTAAAATAAATATGTCAAAAAAATGTAAAAGAAGTGTCAACTAGTGTAAAAAGTGCTAAAATTGTGTGTTATTTACACTAATTATGAGCATCAAAACTATTTATTCTTTTTTAACTTTAGCTATTCTTGTTTTTTTTACTTGGATATTTTTAAATTCAGATAATGACAATGAGTATTTTTCAGAAAAAGTAAAACTGTCTTTAAGAGAGGTTGGGAATCAATTGCTACTCGCAAATCAAGATTCTACATCTTTAGTATTACCAGTTGTTGAATTAGAAAGTTTTAAATATGAATTATCCTTTCAAAATCAGCTTACTTTTGAACCAAGTAGTTTAGTTTCTCTTGTAAAAAAAAGTTTTAATAAATCTTCACTTCCTAAGCACTATAGCGTTGAAGTTATACATTGTAATGATAAAGAAGTTGCATATAGTTATGAAATAAAAAATGAAACAGAAAATGATATAATTCCTTGTAAATTAAGAATTTTACCCGTTAATTGTTATATTATTGAAGTGAGATTTACTAAAAGAACAACTTTTGTGAATTTCAAAAATACATTCTTATATGCCCTAATTTTTATTGTTTTCATTTTCCTATTTAAATTGTATTTTAATAAAAGAAAGATTGCTATAAAGCTAGTAGAAAGTAATTTAGCATATACTATAATTGGTAGTTTTCAATTTTATCCTGAACAGAATAAATTGGTAAAAAAAACACAAGAAATCAGTCTTTCAAAAAAAGAATGTGAGTTACTAGAAATTTTTGTAGCCAATCCAAACCAAATTATTAAGCGAGATGAATTAACTAAAAAAGTTTGGGAAGACAATGGTGTTTTTGTTGGTAGAAGCTTAGATACATATATTTCTAAACTACGAAAAAAGCTAAAGGATGATGAGTCAATAAAATTAATTAATGTACATGGAGTTGGATATAAATTAGAAGTTAGTTGATTGTAATATACTAATTCCAAGTACTTAATTTGGTTAAAATATTATATCTCCTAGGATATTTAGAGTTATTTCTCCAATTCTCGAAAATAGTATCGTTACATTTGCAAAAATTATTTTTTATGTCAAAACATTTTTCCAATTTAGGAATTAATGAACAATTACAACAGGCTTTAGCTGATTTACAAATTTCTGTTCCTACAGATATTCAAGAAAAAACAATTCCAGTTATTTTACATCAAAAAGAAGATGTGGTTGCTTTGGCAAAAACTGGAACAGGAAAAACAGCGGTATTTGGACTTCCTTTATTGCAATTAATTGATGTAGAAAGCACCACAATACAAGCGGTAATTTTAGCGCCAACAAGAGAACTTGGGCAGCAAATCTATACGAATTTAATTTCTTTTTCTACTCATATTCCTTTAGTTTCAATTGCTACTGTATGCGGTGGTATTCCAATTAAGCCGCAAATAGAACGTTTAAAAAGCACAACGCATATTGTGGTAGCAACACCTGGTCGTTTAGCAGATTTAATTGAAAGAAAGGAGGTTGACATTAAAAATATTTCATATTTTATTTTGGATGAAGCTGATGAAATGGTAAGTGCTTTAAAAGAAGGATTGGATCTTATTATCAAAGAAATTCCAAAATCTAGAAGAACACTATTGTTTACAGCAACAATGCCAGGAGCCATAAAGCAAATGGTACAAAATTACATGTCGAAGCATGTAGTTCAAATAGAAGCAGACATGTCTACTGTTGGACATCAGGGTATAGATCATCAATATGTTGTTGTTGAACCGATAGAAAAATTGGATGTATTACTACATTTCTTAAATTCAAAAGAAGGAAAACGAGGAATTATTTTTTGTAGAACGAAAGCTGCCGTAAATAAATTGGCTAAAAACTTAGCAATTAATAAATTTTCGTCTGGAGCTATCCATGGTAGTCTGTCACAAGGAATTCGTGATCGAATTATGGGGCAATTTAGAGAAGGTTTTATAGATATTTTAGTGGCTACAGATTTGGCTGCTCGTGGTATTGATATTAAAGAAATTTCTTACGTTGTAAATTATCATTTACCTGATACTTATGATACTTATGTGCATAGAAGTGGGCGTACGGCGAGAGCAGGAGCAACGGGACTTTCTTTAACAATTTTGCAACAAGAAGAAGTAGCAGATATTGCAGATTTTGAGGGTGCATTAGGCATTGTTTTTAAGCAATTTCAAAAAGCTACTACTCAAAACATTGAAGAAAACAATGGTTTGTTATGGGCTAAAAAAGTTTTTAAAACCAAGCCCAATCGTACTATTTCTGAAGATTTTAGAAAACAAGTTAGCACAATATTTCATCATTTGACAAAAGAAGAATTGATAGAGAAAGTATTGGCAAATCATTTAGCGAAATCAAGTTTAGGGAATCCAAAATTAGAAGATTCTAAAAAGAAAAAAACCAAGAAGTAGACATGGCAAATAGCATCAAAGAGCAACAAGATATTCTTGAAAAATTAAAGATTCACTCCTTAAATCCAATGCAAGAAGAAGCTCTGGATACGATTAACAACAATGTTAACACCATACTATTATCTCCTACAGGAACAGGCAAAACATTGGCATTTTTATTACCGTTAATAGCGCAATTAGACTCAACATGTACTGAAGTACAAGCATTAATTATAGTGCCTTCAAGAGAATTAGCAATACAAACGGAGCAAGTGATTAGAGAGATGGGCTCTGGTTATAAAGCAAATGCAATTTACGGAGGAAGAACTATTTCAAAGGATAAAATTGAGCTAAAACATACACCTGCAATTTTAATTGGAACTCCAGGAAGATTGGCTGACCATTTTGAGCAAGGTCGTTTTACTACAAAAAAAATTAAAACATTAGTTGTTGATGAGTTTGATATTTCAATTGAAGTGGGCGCCGGAGGAGAAATGAAAACGATAATGAGCTATTTATCTAATATTACGAAACGTATTTTAACATCAGCTACGCTAAGAACTTCAATACCAAGTTATTTTAGAATGGATAAGGTAGTGACGTTAAATTGGTTAAAAGAAAAGAAGGGTTCAAAACTGGTAGTAAAAACAATCCTTTCTCCTTCAATAAACAAACACAATACGTTGGTTCATTTATTAAACCATATAGGAAACGATCCAAGTATAGTTTTTTGTAATAAAAAAGAAAGAATTGAAGATTTAAGTCGCTTTTTAAATAAAAAGAACATTGCACATACTTGTTTTCATGCAGGAATGGAGCAGAGAGACCGTGAACGCGCTTTAATAAAATTAAGAAACGGGAGTGTTTCTGTTTTGGTTTCAAGCGAATTAGCGTCAAGAGGGATTGATATTCCAGAAATGAAATATGTTATTCATTATGAAATACCAGATACTTATGAACAGTATACGCATAGAAATGGTAGAACAGCTAGGGTGAATGCAAAAGGAACCGCGTATTTAATAAAAGGAGATCAAGAGGTTTTTCCTGAGTTTATAGAAAAATCGAAGGTGGAAACTCTTTCCAAAGTTGAAAACCGTAAGCCTCAATTTTGGATGACTTTATTTATTTCTGGTGGCCGTAAGGATAAAATTTCGAAGGGAGATATTGCTGGACTGTTTTTTAAACAAGGTGAAGTTAATAAAGATCAATTAGGAACTATAGAGCTTAAACAAGATTGTGCTTTTGTAGCAGTTCCTGCAAGTATTGCGAATGTTTTGGTAGAAAAACTGAATAATACACGATTAAAAAAGAAAAAAGTGAGGGTGTCAATTATCTAAATATACGTATCATATTTTAATTTTGTATGACACTAACGTCATGCTATTTTTCTTGACAAGAATGCCCGCTTTTTAGTTAATAATCATTACCTTATTAATTCTATTTCTAATAAAAATTTATTTATTAAAACTCTTAACAATCTATTCTATTTATGCGAGCGTATTTATTCCCTGGTCAAGGCACTCAATTTCCTGGTATGGGAAAAGAGTTATTTAATAAATCTAAATTAGCTCAAGAATATTTTAAAAGAGGCAATGATATTTTAGGGTTTTCAATTACGGATGTAATGTTTGAAGGATCAGCTGATGATTTAAAACAAACAAAATATTCTCAACTAGCTATTTTTTTACATTCATTTATATTAACAAAAACTTTAGGAAATGATTTTAATCCCAATATGGTTGCTGGACATTCATTAGGTGAAATATCAGCTTTGGCAGCTATTGGGTCTTTAGATTTTGAATCAGCACTAAAACTTATATTTAAACGAGCTTTAGCTATGCAAAAGGTTTTTGAAGTGAAAAATACAGGTATGGCTGTAGTAGTTGGATTATATGATGTTATTGTTAAAGATATTTGTAATCAAATAGACGGAGTTGTTGTTCCGGCTAATTACAATGCCTTACATCAAGTTGTTATTTCAGGAGAAATGAAGGCGCTAAATGAAGCCTGTGAAAAATTAAGGCCTGCTGCAGCTAGAGTAGTAAATTTACCTGTAAGTGGAGCATTCCATTCTCCCTTTATGGAACCAATAATTAATGATTTTAGATTGGTTGTAGAGAAAACGAATTTCAAAAACCCAATTTGTCCTATTTATCAGAATATTAAAGGACGACCGAGTAGTAATATCAAATTGATTAAGGAAAATTTAATCAGTCAATTAACACATCCAGTGATGTGGAGACATACAATTCTCCATATGATAGAGGATGGAGCAACTGAATTCACTGAAATTGGTCCTGGAAATTTTTTAAGAGGGCTTGTTCGTCAAATCGATAAAAACATGAATATTTACGGAATTTCGTAAAGTAGTAATAAGACTCATAAAAATATTTAAAAATAGCCTAAAATATCTTTAACTTCATTTTTATATTTTCTTCCAATTGGAATAGAAATTCCTTTGAGATTTAATTTACTTGGTGAAAATGAATCAATAAATTTAATGGCAACAATATAAGAACGGTGTACTCTTAAAAATTGTTTTTTTGGTAATAACTCTTCAATTGACGAGATACTTTTATGTGTAAAAATTTCCCTGTCTGTTGTTTTTATATTTATATAGTTTTTCTGACTTTCAATATAAATAATGTCTTTCAAAAAAACTTTTTGAAGCGATTTTTCTATTTTTAAATATACAAATTCTTCTTCCGCATTTTGCTTTAAATGTTGCTGTTCTAATTCTATAGTTTTTTGAGTTGTTTTTTTCCAGCTTTTAAAAAAAACATACCCAAGCGGGATAACTACTGCTAAATTTACATCTAAAACAGTGTTCATAATTTCTGTAATTACAAAAAAATGATCACTCTTAAAATCTGTTAAATACAAAGGCTGTACAACATAAAAAATTAGTGACCTTTGAATAAAAACAGATGTTCCAATTAGTAAAATTAAAAATGATACAATGAACCCTGTATATTTTTTTTGAAGAAAAAAGGTAGGGATTAAAACATACAATGTAACATAAACCAAAGTTACTCTAGCTGGTAAACTAAATAATTGAATCATCAAATTTCGATAATAATCATTATCATAAGTTCCCCAAATAATTGTAAAAAAAAGAACAAATAGCAACCAGTAGAATAAATGCTTTCCAATTCTATGGCTAAGGTTATTTTTAATAAATAAAGTAAACATCTTATTTTGAAAATTCATACTGCTAAATTCTGAAAAATAATCTAAATAACCATTAGTAATGTATAAACAACCAATAATTTTATACAGATAACAGCATTAGAATAACTATTCAGCTTTAATTAAAACCTTCGATGAAATGATTAGAAATATTGAAATAGTGTAGTTTGATACTAATTAAAGGTTGTGTGTACAATTCATTTGTTCATTTTAAATATCAGTATTAATATTGACTCACATAATTTAAAACTCAACAAAATGAAACCGTTATTTAGATATCTTATCACTTGTTTACTTCTGCTTATTTCAATTCAATTTGTAAGCGCTCAAAACGTAAAATTAAATAGAGTAGAGCCTCCCAATTGGTGGATAGGTATGGAAAACACAGAATTACAATTGTTGATTCATGGAGAAAATATTAGTACTTCAAAACCAACAATACAATATGAAGGTGTAACTATTAAAAGTGTAACTAAACTAGAAAGTTCCAATTACTTATTCCTAAATATAACTATTGATAAGACTACAAAAGAAGGTGTTTTTGATATTATTTTCAATTCAGATAGTGGAGAAAAATTAATTTATAAGTATCAATTACAACAAAAAAAGAAGAGAAATAATCTAAGTCAGTCAGTTGACGCCTCAGATGTGATGTACTTAATAACACCAGATCGTTTTGCGAATGGAAACCAAAAAAATGATTCCACTGATGATACTATTGAAAAAGCAAATAGAAAAAACCCTGATGGCAGACACGGTGGAGACATTAAAGGTATTATAAATCATTTAGATTATATAGAAGATTTAGGTATTACAACATTATGGCTAAATCCGTTTTTAGAAAACGACCAACCAAAATATTCATATCACGGTTACGGAATTTCAGATTTTTATAAAACCGATAGTCGTTTTGGTACCAATACTGATTTTTTAAATTTAGTAGATTTATGTCATCAAAAAGGAATGAAAATGATAATGGACCAAGTTTTTAATCATTGTGGTTCTGGTCACTGGTGGATGAATGATTTACCTTCTAACGATTGGCTGAACCAATGGGATTCATTTACACGAAGCAATTTTACAAATATTGCAGCTTCTGATCCTCACGCTTCAAAAAGTGATTATGATTTATTTACAAAAGGTTGGTTTGATACTAATTTACCTGATTTAAACTTAGAAAATCCGTTTTTGGCTACATATATGATTCAAAATTCTATTTGGTGGATTGAATACGCACAATTAGACGGTATTAGAATGGATACATATCCTTATCCTGATAAAAAAGTAATGGCAACATGGATAGAAACTATCAATTTAGAATATCCAAACTTCTATATTGTTGCAGAAACTTGGGAGGCAAAAGCATCCTCATTATCTTATTGGAATAACGGAGGAATTAATAACGATGGTTATAAATCTCCAGTAAATAGTGTTTGTGATTACCCTTTATATTACGCAATATTAAACGCATTTGGCGAAGAAGGAAATACATATAAGCTATATGAAACGTTGGCTGAAGATTTTGTGTATGGAGATGCATTTAACAATAAAATATTTAATGGAAATCATGATGTAGGCAGATTATTCACTTTGTTGAATGAAGATGTTGACAAACTAAAATTAAGTATGGCATTCATTTTAACTACTAGAGGAATTCCACAATTGTATTATGGAGATGAATTATTATTTAAAGGTGATAAACCCGATGGGCAATTACGAAAAGATTTTCCTGGTGGATGGAAATTGGATCAAAATAATGCCTTTACAAAAGGTGGTAGAACAGCACAGGAAAATGATAATTATAATTTTGTGAGTACTATTTTAAATTGGCGAAAAACTACTGAAGAAATACATCATGGAAAATTGAAACATTTTCAACCTTTAGAAAACATTTATGTATATTTCAGATATACAACTGCAGGAAGCACCATGGTTATTATCAATAATAGCACAAAAAATATTGCCAACTATAGTTTGGAACGCTATAAAGAATCTTTAAATGGTTATTCATCTGGAGTAGATATTGTAACTAAAACTCAATTTTCTTCATTAAAATCGATTGCTTTAAAAGCAAATTCCGCTCTAATTATTAAACTTAAAAACTGATGAAAAATATCTTTATTATAGGTGGAGCATCCTACAATTCAGTAATTACGTTAGATGAATTTCCGAAGGCAATTCCTCAGACTATCCATAACTGTAATTTTAATGAAACTATTGGAAATACTGGTGCTGGCAAAGCGTTAACACTCTCTAAATTAAATTTTAATACTACTTTTCACTCGTTAATAGGTGATGATTCATTTGGGGAAAAAGTGACTTCATTTTTGCAAGAACCCAATCTTAATTTTATAAATGATACGGATTCTAAAGGAACAGAAAGACATTTAAATATTATGAATAGTAGGGGAGAGCGTATTTCTATTTTTATGAATCCGAGTTCTGATAATCCAGAAATTGACTATTTAAAATTTGAAAAAATCATAATAAAATCAGACTATATTATTGTGAATATAGCTAATTATTGTCGAAATATTTTACCAATTTGTAAGCAATTTGATAAAGATATCTGGACAGATTTACACGATTATGATGGTAAAAATGAATACCATCAAGATTTTATTGATGCTGCTAGTTATATCTTTTTAAGTTCAGATAATTTGTCAAATTATAAACCATTTATGATACAACAAATAGAAAATGGAAAAAAATTAGTTGTTTGTACACATGGAAAAGATGGAGCTACAGCATATACCAAAGAAGGCAAATGGATTGAAACATCAATAATAGATGCTTATAAAATGACGAATACTAATGGGGCAGGAGATTCATTCTTTTCCGGGTTTATATATGGTTTTTCTAAAGGTTATGAAACAAAGAAATGTATGCAATTTGGTACTATTACTTCAGGTTTGTGTATAGAATCAGAAATGATTACTAACAATAAATTGAGTATAAGTCTAATTGAAAGTGAGTTTTTAAAATATTATACAAAATAAAACATTAGAACTAAATTTGACATTATAAAACTACATATTAACATTCAAATATAATCATGAACCGAATTATATTAGTAATTATTTTTTTTAGTTTAGCCATAATATCATGTGGCAGAGTAGAAAAACCTCAGAATACTTTAAATTTCTTTGCAAGTGAACAATATAAGTTTACTCTTGTAGATGAGAATATTAAAATGGCATACTTGGATATTGGGAGTATTGATAACCCCATTGTACTTTTGTTGCATGGTGAACCAAATAGTTCATTTGTATATAGAAATATTGCTCCTTATTTAGTTAAACAAAACTTTAGAGTTATTATCCCTGACCTAGTTGGGTTTGGGTATTCAGATAAACCAAAAAAGAATGATATTATTACCTATTCTAATCAAACAAAATGGCTAAATAACTTTATAAATAACCTAAAACTAACAGACATAAATTTGTTTGCACACGATTGGGGAGGAATGATCTCATTAAGAATTGTAGCGGAGCGACAAAATTTATTTAGAAAGGTAGCTGTTTCGTATAGTTTTCTATTTGAAGGAACAGAAAATATTCCAGAAAGTTTTATGAATTTTGTAAATTATGCCAAGAGTGACCCTACATTTTCAGCCGGAAACATTATGGATTGGGCTACTAATATAAAATTATCTGATTCTATAAAGGAAAAATATAATCAGCCATTTGTAACTAAATCAGACTATAATGTAGTTAGAAAGTTTCCTTCACTTATTCCTACAAATGTACAAGATAATGAAGCTATCATAAATCAAAGACTTAATAAGAAACTTAAATCTTTTGATAAACCATTTGTAACTATTTGGGGAAATCACAATGATTTAATGTGGAAGGGAAAGGATAGTATTTTACGAAAAAATATTATTGGCGCTAAAAATCAAACACATTATATTTTAGAATCAAATCACTTTATTCAAGAAGACAAACCCAATGAACTCACTCAAATATTAATTGATTTATTCAAATGACAATCAAATACGTTAAAAAACTTTAAAAAATGAATTTGTTATAATTTGTATTATAATGTAACTTGAGCTTTGGTTAAAAGCAAAAGTTGTTACTTATAAGGTTCATTTACGATGTTAATGAAACACTTTTTATGCGAAGCAACATAGGAGGGAAGCCTGATGTGTGTGGAATGAATTAGTCTATTACAATTCAAATCTACTTAAAAAGCTGATTAATATTTGTTTTAAACAATTTTCCAATAGGCACCGTATAATCCTCAATATAAATTCTATTGCCTTCTATACTTTTTATGTGCTTTTTAGATACTGCAAACGATTTATGAACTTGAATAAAATCATTATTTGAAAGCAATTGTATCGTGTCAGATATTTTTTCTCGAATACTTATAGTATTGTTTGTAGTGACCACTTTGGTGTAATTTCCTTTAGCTTCAATAAATAGTATAGCATCTATATCCACTTGAATATGACTATTATTTTGTTTTAAAAAAATTGATTGCTCTTCAGGTTCTATGTTTCCTTTACTCTCTTTTTTTGTAGTATTGGTTTTAGAAGCTGTTACTTTGTTTATAGCACTTAAAAAGCGTTCAAAACTAAATGGTTTTAATAAATAATCTGTAACATTTAATTCGTAGCCTTCAATTGCAAATTCACTATATGCAGTAGTTACGATAACCTTTGGAGGCGATGTTAGTGTTTTTAAAAATTCAAATCCTTTTAATTTTGGCATGTTTAAATCTAAAAAAATGAGATCTACTTCCTCTTTTTGTAAATAGTCTATGGCTTCTATAGCATCATAACAATCTGCTTTAAATTCTAAATTTGGGAGCATATCACAATAGCCTTTTATAATATCGTGTGCTATATGTTCGTCATCTATTATTAGATACTTAATCATGGTGTTATGTTCAATTTTGCTTTATAAATAGTACCTGTTTTCGATACTGTAAAATTATGCTTTTTGGGATATATGATCTCTAATCTACGTTTTAGATTTTTTAAACCTATTCCTGCTTCATGATTTTCTTCACTAGCTTCAAAATTATTTTCTATTTCAAAATTAACGATATTATTATGGGCTTCTAAATTTATTCGAACAAAAGCATGTTCTCTTAAATTTTCTACTCCATGTTTAAATGCATTTTCTAAAAGAATAATAAAAAGAAGTGGATTGATTTTATAATCATTATCCTTAATATCAATATTGAATTGTATATTAATAGTTTTGTGATAACGCATTTTATGAAGTTCTATATAGTTTTCTAAATATGTTACTTCTTCAGAAAGTAGAACAGTGCTTTTTTCGCCATCATAAATACTATAACGCATCATATCTGATAGTTTTAAAATGAGTTCTTGAGCTTTCTTAGCGTCTTTTCCTACCAATCCATAAAGGTTATTAAGCATATTAAAAAAGAAATGTGGATTCACCTGACTTTTTAAATGCATTAATTCCGTCTTTACTTTTTCGTTCTTTAATCTAATAATTGATTTAATGTTCCTTAAAATCCAATGGATAAAACATCCTATTATCAACCCAATCAATAAAGTGTAATATGCAATCAAGACATATCCCAGAACCGGGTTAAAATCTAATGAAATTTCTACAGAACTTCCTTCTGCTGTAAAGACTTTATAGCTTATATATAATAGTGGGATTAGTATAGACACCCCACCAATTATAAAAAGAGCGTTTTTATTTTTTTCTATCCAATATTTCATACTGCAAAGTTAGGAGAATCTATCGGATAAGTAAGTAATAGTGACAAACGTCATTTAATTTAATACATAAAGTCCTTCAGGTGTGATAAAGGTCTTTTATACACCATGACATGTTTCATGTCA
>Ga0209345_10002434_pt1 | contig 20547 bp, 21 predicted proteins | sample Cruoilmetagenom7_FD_187294 | JGI IMG/M metagenome (GOLD analysis project Ga0209345, IMG submission 187294) | Oil polluted marine microbial communities from Coal Oil Point, Santa Barbara, California, USA - Sample 7 (SPAdes) (version 2) | ecosystem: Environmental > Aquatic > Marine > Oil seeps ... | reverse complement strand
CTTTCTTTATCAGAAAAACCGCGCCGCATTGGTGAATATATCCGCGCCCCTTCCCACAGACCCCATCGCCCATATCTGTGAAATGGCAATGACCTATCATCTAGATAAGAAACGCTAGCCCGGGCGGCGGCATGATCGTTGTGCTTGACAGATGCGTCGTTTTATATAACCTATTAGTTATGGAACTAACTGGTTATTCAAATCCCCAAAAAAATCTCGACGCGGTATTTGCCGCGTTGGCCGATCCGACGCGGCGTGCAATTTTAATGCGCCTTAGCGATGGTCAGGCCAGCGTTGGCGAAATTGCGGCCCCATTTTCGATGTCCCAGCCCGCCGTATCACGGCATCTGAAAGTGCTTGAGAGGGCCGGGTTGATTGAACGCGGGGTGGATGAACAACGTCGCCCTGCCCGCCTGAAGGCCGAAAAAATGGCACTGGCAGTCGACTGGCTGTCGGAATTTCAACGGTTTTGGGGCGCGAGTTTTGATCAGTTGGATGATGTGCTTACCGGCATGAAGATAGCCCAGAAAAAGGAAATTGATAATGAGTGAACTGCCTGAATATGTCCTTGAACGAAAATTTGACGCGCCGCGTGAATTGGTCTGGCAGGCCTGGAGCGATCCGGTTTTATTGGCAAACTGGTACGGTCCGGGGGTCGAAACGATCATCCATGAATTTGACCTGAAACCGGGTGGAATGTGGCTCAATGAAATGAAGTGGGGCGATAATTCGCATTTTCAAAAGGTGGTTTTCAAGGAAGTTTCAAAACCGGAATTGATGGTCTGGGACCATTATTCGGCGACCGACAAGGATTGGAACGTCACCGCTAATCCGATGATGCCGGACTGGCCGCCGCTACTGTTGACCACGGTAACATTTGAGGATGCAGGCGAGCAAACAAAGCTGCGCCTAAGCCAAAAACCGGTGGATGCCAGTGCTGCCCAAGTTGCCTGTTTTGCTTCCGCTATGGGCGGCATGGACAAAGGCTGGGGCAGCGGATTTGATATCATGGATGGTCTGCTGGCAGAATTGCAGGCAGGAACTACATGATTTCCTAAAATGGAAATATGCGTGCTACATTTTGGCTAACGAACCTTGTCCGGGCCGATTGCGGCCCGGGCAATGCCCGTTCCGCCCCGATGAGCGGGCGGTTTTCGCCCAGCCGCTGGTCAGGTACAATCCTTTATTAGTCTCCGCTTATTATCGTGCCTTTCGACACCAATCGTTTTGACCGAACGCCGCTCAATTCCAGCACAACGACCCCTTGACCCTGCGCACAAACACCCCCAAACCCCTGCCCATGACAGACCAGAAAATCGCCCTAGTCACCGGTGCCTCACGCGGGCTTGGTGGCGCCTTTGCCCAGGCACTTGCCGCCGACCATCATGTCATTGCCGTCGCTCGCACAACCGGCGGGCTGGAAGAGCTGGACGATCGCATCAAGGCATCCGGCGGTCAGGCCACACTGGCCCCGATGGACATCACCCAAACGGATGCGATGGCGCATCTGTGCCGCTCGATCTTTGATCGCTGGGGACATTTGGACATCTGGGTTCACGCCGCAATCCACGCCGCCCCGCTTGCCCCGGCGGCGCATCTGGACGCCAAAGACTGGGAAAAATCAGCCGCAATCAACATGACTGCAACGGCGCAGCTTATCCCGATGGTCGAGCCTTTGCTGCAACAGGCCCCGCAGCCTCAGGCAGTGTTTTTTGACGATCCGCAAGCGGGCCGGAAATTTTTTGCCGCATATGGTGCCAGCAAGGCCGCACAGATCGCGATTGCCAAAAGCTGGCAGGCCGAGACCCAAAACACCGGGCCAAAGGTGCATATCCTGTCACCCGCCCCGATGGCCACGGCCATGCGCGCGCGCTTTTATCCCGGCGAGGATCGCAGCGGGCTTGCCAGCCCCGGCGGTGAAGCCGATCGGCTGCTGGCAAGCATCGGGCAGGATATTCAGGGCGCAAATTGACGCCAAGGGCGACTTGTGGCCGCCGCCGGGCTCCTCTATTCACGGGTTAAAAGGCAGGCAGGCGGGTAAATCATGCGCATACTCATTACAAATGACGACGGAATAAATGCACCGGGCCTGAAGGTCTTGCATGATATCGCGACGGATATTGCCGGTGCAAATGGCGAGATCTGGACAGTTGCGCCAGCCTTTGAGCAATCGGGCGTGGGCCATTGCATCAGCTACACTCACCCGATGATGGTTGCTAAACTGGGCGAACGCCGCTTTGCGGCCGAAGGTTCACCTGCGGATTGCGTGCTTGCGGGGCTTTATGACGTGATGCCCGAGCGCCCTGATCTGGTGTTATCCGGTGTCAACCGGGGCAACAATTCCGGCGACAACGCGCTTTATTCCGGCACTCTTGGTGGCGCGATGGAGGCCGCCTTGCAAGGATTGCCAGCGATTGCTTTGTCGCAGTATTTCGGGCCCGAAATGGCCGATCTGGACAACCCGTTTGAGGCAGCAGCCGCAACCGGCGCCGATACGGTGCGCGCGATCCTAAGCAATGGTATCGGCGAAAATACCGACTACCGGTTATTCTACAACGTGAATTTCCCACCCGTGCCGGCATCTGGCGTTAAGGGGCACAAGGTCGTCGCGCAGGGGTTTCGGCGCGACAGTTTCTTTGGTGTGGAATCGCATTTGTCGCCATCGGGGCGGAAATTTCTTTGGATCAAAGGTGGCCCACAAAACACGCCAACCGAACCAGACACCGACGTTGCGACCAATCTTGGTGGCTATACCTCGATCACACCGATGCGCTGCGACCTGACGGCGCATGACGCCTTAAGCGACCTGAAGGCGCGTATCGGATGACAAGCGATGCGGAACGCAAAATGCAGTTCCTTTTCGCGCTACGATCCAAAGGCGTGACCGACAAGCGCGTGCTCGAGGCGATGGAAAAGATCGACCGCGGCGCCTTTATCCGCGGAATTTTTGCAGAACGCGCGTATGAAGACATGCCCTTGCCGATTGCCTGTGGCCAGACGATCAGCCAGCCCTCGGTTGTGGGCCTGATGACACAGGCGCTGGACGTGCAGCCGCGCGACAAGGTGCTGGAGGTGGGAACAGGCTCTGGCTATCAGGCCGCGATCCTCAGCCAGTTGGCGCGCCGGGTCTATACGGTTGACCGGTACAGCCGCCTTGTGAGCGCTGCGCAGGAAGTTTTTGACGAGTTGAACCTGACCAATATTACCACCTTTACCGCCGACGGCAGCCACGGCCTGCCCGATCAGGCACCGTTTGACCGGATCATGGTAACGGCCGCTGCCGAAGACCCCCCCGGTCCGCTCTTGGCGCAACTCAGGATTGACGGTATCATGGTGGTGCCGGTCGGTCAGTCAGATGCGGTGCAAAGCCTGATAAAGGTTAAACGCACCGACACAGGCTACGACTACGAAGAGCTGCGCCCGGTGCGTTTTGTGCCCCTGCTGGAAGGTTTGGGGCAAGAGTAACAAGCCCTGAGCGGGCTGTATTTTAACGGCCCGGCAAACAGGGCTGCGTGATGAGGACAAAGAGCAATGCAAAAAACCGGCCAAATACCTTTTCGCGCCGCCCTGCTGGGCAGCGCATTGATCTTGCTAAGCGCCTGCGAAGGCGGGTTTGATTTTGACCTGCGCGGTCTTGGCAACGGGTTTGACACCTCTGACGCGGTGCGCCAGCCAACCGCCAACCGGCCTGCGCCGGACAATCGCGGCATCCTGTCCTATCCAAATTATCAGGTCGCCATCGCGCGGCGCGGCGATACAATCGGCGATATCGCCACCCGCGTTGGCCTGCCCGCCGACGAGTTGGCCAGTTACAATGGCATCGCCCTGAACGTGGCGCTGCGTCAGGACGAGGTGATCGCCCTGCCCCGGCGCGTGGCCGAGCCATCAACCCAAACCGGTGCCATCACCAGCGGGCCGATCGGCCCCGATGGAGGTGTGGATATTTCGACAATCGCCGGCAATGCAATTGACCGTGCTGGCGAACCGACCGGGCCAGCCGCTGCCACAGGTCAACAGGCCGAAGCCGAACCCATTCGCCACCATGTTGAACGGGGCGAGACCGCCTATTCCATCTCGCGCCTTTACAACGTGTCGGCGCGTTCGCTGGCTGACTGGAACGGTCTGGGCAGTGACTTGTCGGTGCGCGAGGGGCAGCTATTGCTGATCCCGGTTGCCGTACCAGCACCGCCCGCAGCCGACAAAACCTCGGCCCCCGGCGAAGGTTCGCCGACTCCTGAACCACCAAGCGCATCACGCGCCCTGCCCGACGAAAACCTTGCCGCCGCAACCCCGCCGCCGTCGCCCAATCTGGGCTCTGGGCGCAGCGGATCAGGTCAAGGCGTGCTGTTGATGCCGGTCGTGGGCAGTATCATCCGGCCCTATTCCAAAGGTAAAAACGACGGCATCGACATTGGTGCTGCGGCCGGAACCACGGTCAAGGCTGCTGCTGACGGCACTGTTGCTGCGATCACCCGGGACACCGATCAGGTGCCAATTATCGTATTGCGCCATGCCGACAACCTACTGACGGTCTATGCCGGGGTGGATCGGTTAACGATCCAGAAGGGCGACAAAGTTAAACGCGGCGAATCTATCGCAAAGGTACGTGCCGCAAGCCCAAGCTTTCTGCATTTCGAAGTGCGCAGGGGGCTGGACAGTGTCGACCCGGCAGAAATGCTGAACTAAAGGTGGTGGCTGACCTTATTGCGGTGATTTCGAGCGGCGCCAATACTCTGAACCTTGGTACCAACCGCACGAAGTGCCAGAAACCGTGGCGCCAAAGGCGCCTCAGCTAACCAGCTGAACGCCCTTTCGCCCGGCCAGATCGACGAAATACTGCCAGGCCACCCGGCCCGAGCGCGACCCGCGTGTCGCCTGCCATTCGATCGCTTCTGCGCGCAGGGTATCGGCATCAATCTGCAATTCGTAGGCCTCGCAATACCCGCGGATCATGTCCAGATATTCATCCTGAGAGCAGGCATGAAACCCCAGCCACAGGCCAAAACGATCTGACAGCGATACTTTTTCCTCGACCGCTTCAGACGGGCTGATCGCCGAGGAGCGTTCGTTTTCAATCATATCGCGGGGCATCAGATGGCGCCGGTTCGAAGTGGCGTAAAACACCACATTTTCGGGTCGCCCCTCAATCCCGCCATCAAGAATTGCCTTCAGGGATTTATAATGTTCGTCGTCGTGGGAAAACGACAAATCATCGCAAAACAGCAAGAACCGTTCATCTGCCGGGCGCAGCAAGTTTAACAACCGGCCAATCGACGGCAAATCTTCGCGCTGCACTTCGATCAGCTTTAACCGCTGTCCGCTGGCCACCACTTCGCCATGCACCGCTTTTACAAGCGAGGATTTCCCCATTCCCCGCGCGCCCCACAACAGCGCGTTATTGGCGGGCAGGCCGCGCGCAAATTGCAGGGTGTTTTCCATCAGCGTGTCGCGTGAGCGGTTGATCGCCACAAGCAGCGTCAGATCAACCCGGTTGACCTTGACCACCGGTTCCAGCCGGTCGGGTTCCACATGCCACACGAAAGCATCCGCACCACCAAAATCCGGCGCATCAAGGGGTGCCGGTGAAATCCGCTCTAACGCTGCCGCGATGCGCTCCAACGCTGCGTCATTCATTCGCTGGCACTTTCTTCGTCATCATCTTCGTCATCGTCCTCATCCAACAAACCCTCGGCCCGCAACCGATCGTTGCGCTTTTTCTCAACACGCCGGACCAGCCAGATCGACACTTCGTAAAGACCATAGACGACGACAAAAAGAATGATCTGCGTAATGACATCCGGCGGCGTCACAATCGCGGCCAGACACAGGATCGCGACAACCGCGTATTTGCGCACGTTGCCAAGCCCCTCGGCGCTGACCAACCCGGCCTTGCCCATCAGCGTCAGCAGCACCGGCAGTTGGAAACATAAGCCAAAGGCCACAATAAACTTGATCGAAAGGCGCAAGTATTCCTGAACCGAGCCCTGAAAATCAACCGCGGCGGTTACCGCCTCGCCTTGATCACCAGAGGGCGCGCCGGGCTGCTGAAATCCCAGAAAGAAATCAAATGCCAGTGGCATGACCACATAAAACGCAAACGCAGCCCCCAGCAGGAACATCAGCGGCGAGGCCAGCATGAACGGTAAAAATGCATTCTTTTCAGTGCGATAAAGGCCAGGCGCCACGAACCGCCACAGCTGATAGCTGATATAAGGGAACGACAGCACCAGACCGCCAAAAAGCGATATTGAGATCGCGACAAAGAAACCTTCTTGCAGCTTAATAAGGATCAGCCCGCAATCCATCTGCCCGCGTTCGGCCATTGCACTGCAAAGGGGATCGGTCAGAAAGTTGAAAATCGGGTTCCAGACCGTGAAACAAATAACCATGCCGATGATAAAGGCGATGGCCGAATGGATCAGTCTGTTGCGCAACTCGGTCAGATGCTCGATCAGCGGTGCGGCGCTTTCTTCGATGTCATCATTTTCTTCGATGTCTTGGGTACTGCTCATTCAGCGGCCCTCTTGGCGCGCGTCTTTTTGGCCGCCGGTTTAGCAGTGGCTTTCGCCGGGGCTTTGGTGGCAGGTTTCTTTGTTGCGGGTTTTTTTGCAGCGGGCTGAGCTGGGGTATTTTTGGTCGCCGGTTTGGCAGCAGATTTTTTCGCCACTGGCTTCTTTGCGGCAGGCTTTTTCCTGGTGGCCGGTTTGCTCGCTGTCTTGGCGGCGGCTTTTTTTTCTGCGGCAATCCGGGCGCTGGCCTTTTTTGCCGTGGCATCGCGGATTTTTTGGGCGGTTTCGGTGCGCTCTTTGCTTAATGCAGCGGTTGCTGGCCCCTTAGTGGTCTCCGACGGGTTCATCGGGTCCCAATCTTCAAAGTTCTTGGCGGCATCTTTCAGCGTGTCCAGCCCAAGGTTCTTCGCCGAGGTCATCTTTTTCAGGTCCTTGGCGACATCCTTGACGCCCGCCTCGTCGGCGGCATCCTCCATCGCGCGGCTGAATTCGCGCGCCATTCCGCGCGCTTTGGCGGTGAACCGACCAAGCGTGCGGAACATTCCGGGCAGATCCTTTGGACCAACCACGATCAGCGCAACGACGCCGATGACCAATAGTTCGGTCCAGCCAATGTCAAACATACGCGTTCAACCCCCGACGGTCAGGCGATCAGGCCTTGTCTTTTTCAGCTTCCGGCGTGACGTCACGGGCCGCATCGGCGGTGTCTTCAAGTTCCTTGGTGCCGTCGCTTACGCCTTTTTTGAACGACGTGATGCCTTTGCCAACTTCGCCCATAAGCGAAGAGATTTTGCCGCGTCCAAAAAGGACCAGCACGACAACGGCGATCAGCAGAAGGCCGGGAAGGCCGATATTGTTGAGCATGGGTTCTCTCCCTGATCCGGGGCGACCAGCCGCCCCTTCGTATTCATCAAGTGTATGTATGGACTATGCGCTGTTTGGAAAAGCACCAAAACCGCCTTGCGGCAATTTTTTTATGCTTTTGGGCCGGTTTTCGCCGCAAATGACGCTTCGTCAACCGACGCCAGCGACATGACAGCATCCAAGTTTATCACGGTTTTCTCGCTGGATCGGCAAATTTCTTGGGTTAACTTTGTCGTGTTATACTTTGTTTTCAAAGACAAAACAACGCTCTCTGGGGATCATAAGCCACAAGGGTGTGCCCGGATCAGGCAAAAACACCGATGGCACAGTCGCTTTCAGCAGCGATCCGTCATGATCCATCCGAAATTCCACCAGACTTTCGCGCCCGACAAATCGTGCCCGTTCGACAATGCCCCGCGCCGGTGTCCCGTCTTCCAAAGTCGGGTTGGGCCCCTTACCGTTGCGATCAAAATCAATACGCATATGCTGTGGTCGGATAACAATTTCTATTTCGGTGTTGTCGCCATGGCCCGGGGCAGGAAATTCGCCGAATGCGGATTTCACCAAATCTTCCTTAACAACGCCAGTTATCACATTGATATCACTAAAAAATCCAGCGACCGCCTTGTCGGACGGAGCGTTGTAGATATCATAAGGTGCGCCGACTTGCACAATGCGCCCATCACGCATCAGGGCAATCTCATCGGCCATGCGCATCGCTTCGTCCGGCTCATGTGTGACCAGCAAAACAGCCGTACCTTCGTCTTTTAGCACACTCAGCGTCGTGTCGCGGATATCATCCTTGAGGCGTTCATCAAGGCCGGAAAAAGGTTCGTCCATCAACATGATCCGTGGCCGCGGCGCGATGGCACGGGCAAGAGCCACGCGTTGTTGTTCACCACCGGATAATTCGTGCGGATAGGCATCAATCGCCACCGACATGTCGACCCGCGCCAGTAAATCCACGACCCGTTCGTGTTGCTCGGGCTTTGGCCCGGTCAGCCCGAAGGCCACGTTTTCGGCAACCGAAAGATGCGGAAAAAGCGCGAAATCCTGAAACATCAGGCCAATTGAACGCGCTTCTGGTGGCGTAAAGACGTTCTGGTCGCTGATAATTTCGCCATCCACAAGAACCGCACCGCTGTCTTGTTGATCAACGCCGGCAATAATGCGAAGCGTCGTCGTTTTGCCACAGCCTGAGGGACCCAAAAGGCAGGTGACCTGACCGGGCATAACCTGCAACGACACATCATTGACGGCAGCGCGGCCGTCAAAATGGCGCATCAGATTGCGCACCTCCAAACGTGGTGTCGTTGTCGTCACGTCCTTCTCCGCCGGGTCATACCCGATAAAAACCATCGGGCATCAGCCCGATACCAGTCGCAGGCCCGTGTCGCAAGTGACTGTCCCTCGCCGTCGGTCTAGAAAGTGGTGTTGATGCCACCGCCATCGAGCAGAATATTCTGACCCACGATATAGCCGGCATATTGCGAGCACAGGAACGCGCAGGTTGCGCCGAACTCACCGGGCGTGCCAAACCGGCCAACCGGTATCGAGGCGGTGCGTCGGCGTATCGATTCCTCCACCGTTATATTTTCACGCTCGGCCATAGCGATATCCAGCGCAACCGCCCGATCCGTGGCATGGATACCAGGCAGCAGGTTGTTGATCGTCACCCCGCTGGCCGCGATATCGCGCGCTGTAACAGCGACAAATCCCGTCAATCCGGTGCGCGCGGAACTTGACAGCCCAAGCCCGGGGATCGGGCCTTTGACAGACTGGCTGGTGATATTAACCACCCGGCCCCAGCCGCGCGCCATCATATCGGGCAACAGCGCCTGCATCATCGCGATCGGTGCCAACATATTGGCATCCAGCGCGCCGATGAAATCATCACGTGTCCATTCGGTCCATTTACCGGGCGGTGGGCCACCGGCATTGGTAACCAGAATATCAATATTTTCGGCCGAGGCCAGCACCGCGCGGCGCCCGGCCTCTGTGGTGATATCGCCGCTGACGGTGGTGACAGTCACGCCAAACCGGTCGCGGATTTCTTCGCCAGAGGCCTCAAGCGCCTCGGCGCCGCGTGCATTCATCACCAGATCGACGCCAGCCTCGGCCAGCGCCTTGGCGCTGGCCAGGCCAAGCCCTTTTGACGAGGCACACAACAGCGCCGTCTTTCCCGATATTCCAAGATCCATGTCGTCCCCGTTCAAAATTTTCCGCTGCAACATGGCCCAGACTGCAGGGGCCCGCAATGGCGTTGATGTGACGAATCGCTGGATTTTCACCCTGCGGTCACCTGCGGTATCGTGACAAAATACAACCCGAACCCACCCATTGTTGTGCCAGCGGCGACAATCCCAGCGGATTTTGGCGCAATATCGCACAGTCAAACAGCCAGCCTGTGACACAGGTACTTTTGCCCTAATTCTGTTGGCAATCCCATTTCCCAAACTGAGCGTTTCATTGCCCGACATCAAATCTTCAGCCACGCCCCCCTCTTACAGCCTGCCGGTTTACCGGTCGCACGACATCACTGTGGTGGCCGGTGCAAATCTGGGTGACGCAATAGCCGACCACGCCCATCTGGTTCTGGAAGATGTCTATTCATTGCGCAAATCCGCAAATCAAACCCGGCTGTCCGTTGTTGCGGGCCCTTGCGAAGGCGATTTCCTGATCGCTCGCGATAGCGTCGTCGGGCATGTCGGATCTCAAATTTATCTGGATTGTTGCATCACTTTGATGTCCGGGTCTGGCGAAACCAGCGAGGCGATTATCGTCGTGGAAACCAGCGGCGGGCTGGTGGAAGCAACCTATCTGATGCCCCTATCGCCGCTGTATGCCGATCAGATCTATGCACTGGTCAAATTCGATCCAGGCGCTGCCAAAACGCGATTTTCTGATATCGCCTGCGTTTCTTTTACCCGCGGCACCCATATTTTGCTGGCCGACGGCGCGCAAACGCTGGTTGAAACCCTGCAAATCGGTGATGGGGTGATGACGCGCGATCATGGGGTGCAGGAAATCCGCTGGATAGGGAAACAGACGGTTCGCGCAACCGGTGAGTTCGCGCCAATTCTGATCCGGCGCGGTGCGTTGAATAATTCCGCTGACCTGACTGTCGGCCCGAACCATAGGTTATTTTTCTATCAACGTTCTGATCGTCTTGGCGCCGGGCAGGCCGAGCTGGTGGTGCGGGCCGGGTTGATGGTTAACGGCGACACTATCGTGCGGGTGGCGGGCGGATTTGTGGAATATTTCCAGCTGTTGTTCGACCGCCACGAAGTGGTTTACGTCGAAGGGATTGCTGCCGAGACCATGCTGGCAGATCGACGCACGCGGCCCGGCCTGCCGCCAGAAGTTAATAAAAGCATGGCACCGGATGCCCATGCGCCAAGGTCATCGCTTGGGCGTGACCTTAAAGTTGCTGATCTTGCCGCGGCCAAAACCGCTAATTGGTTGCGCCGCGCATCACGCGGTTGAGCGCCGAGTTCTGCGCCCGTCAATCCAATCCCATGATAATCAACGTCGCCGGCGCCGAATGCCCGTTGGTTGACAGCGTGCTGGTGCCGTCCAGAGTGCTGAGCAAACCCTGTGCAGAGTTGCCCATAAAGGCACCGCTGACTGTTCCGGTGACAGACAGCGTGCCAGCACCATATCCAAGGCCTGCCCCACCAACCGTGCCGCCAGTAAAGGTATTGCCCGAAATTGTTCCACCCGAGATCGTGACACTTCCCGACATCGCCACCGCATTGGCACTTTGAAAGTTTGTCAGATTGCCGGACACGTTGCGGGTTCCAAAGTTTGCCGTCATCGACGCGTCCGAATAAAGAACGTCCGTTGTGCCAACGCCTGTCTGGATACTACCGGTTGAAAACCCGTTGTAGGTTGCTGAACCAGTTGTTGGCATATTGGCAACCGGAGTGGGGCTCATAGTTGTGAAGCAGTCGATCATCAGGTTTGTTGCGGCGATGCGATCGCTTGGAGTAGCCTGATCACAGGGTGAGGTTGTTGAGGCGCATGCCGACAGAATCGCAGTTGCAGCGATAGTCAGAACTATGATTTTAGGTGAAGTCGCCATTTTCATCTCCGAATAATTTGTTTCGAATTTGGCGAAAGTTTGGGGCGATTTAGTGGTATTGTTTCGATCATTGCTGGGCAATTTAGCCATCGCTTAAGTGATGTTCAATCAAATGGGGGCTGGGATCGGCTGATTAGCGCTCACCTATGAAGATGCCAAACACATAGCCCGTTCCAAAAGAGCTGGCCGCATTGCCGCTTATCGCGCCTTTCACCGCCCCATAGGTCGAACTGACAAAATCACCGGACAGGTCAGAGGTGATAACATATGTTTCACCGGCACCGGTCAGTGATCCGTCAAGGTTCCCGCCAAATGTATAGTCCACCGACGTATCTGCACCGCGGTCAATTACTCCGTTGCTCAACGTCAGATCCCCGGAATAGAGCACCTCATTCTCATCAACAAACTGCGACGCGTTAGCGGCGATGGTGCTGGTTGCAAAATCTGCCTGCAACGTCAGGGCACCATCCATCGAAACCTCGCCGGTGCCGTTTTCAACGTCCAAGCGAACAACGCCCGAAAATTCGGCACTGCCGCTTATTGGCAGGGTCGACGGATCGGTCACGGCAACAATGTCCCATGTGCTGTGCAAGCCAGTCGATGCAATTTCATATTCGGCATAAGTTAGCTGTGGCGGGGGTGTTGTGGTGGTGTGGCCGCTGTCGTCAGAACCGCCACCACAGCCGCCAACAAACCCGCATGCCAGCAGGATCAGGGAATTCAGAATATTTTTCTGCATAGCGATAGCGCACCAAACGCGGCACATTCCTTTTTATCTGACCAACTGCGGACAGCCTGCGCCAAACTGCTGAAAATCGGATTAACAGGAATTTCGCGCGTCTTTGGCGCGCCATCCACAAGCGAACGCGTTTGCACCGCCGCCTGCCCTGCCCTATATCGGCGAACATGTTAGATCGCAGTCAAAATCGCCTCGACCTGCCGGCTGAAATTGCCCGGCGGCGCACCTTTGCCATCATCAGCCATCCGGACGCGGGCAAGACCACACTGACCGAGAAATTCCTGCTTTATGGCGGTGCTATTCAGATGGCCGGGCAAGTGCGCGCAAAGGGCGAAGCACGGCGCACGCGGTCGGACTTTATGAAGATGGAACAGGACCGCGGCATCTCGGTTTCCGCCTCGGCGATGTCGTTTGATTTTGGCGATTTCCGCTTTAATCTGGTGGACACGCCCGGCCACTCGGATTTTTCCGAGGACACGTATCGCACGCTGACGGCGGTGGACGCTGCGGTGATGGTGATCGACGGTGCAAAAGGTGTGGAAAGCCAGACCCGCAAGCTGTTTGAGGTTTGCCGCTTGCGCGACCTGCCGATCCTGACGTTTTGTAACAAGATGGACCGGGAAAGCCGCGATACCTTTGAAATTATCGACGAAATACAGGAAAATCTGGCAATTGACGTGACCCCGGCCAGCTGGCCGATTGGCGTCGGACGCGAATTTATTGGCTGTTACGATCTGCTGCGCGACCGTCTGGAAATCATGGACCGAGCGGATCGCAACAAAGTGGCCGAAAGCATTTCGATTGCAGGGCTGGATGACCCGAAGCTGGCCGAGCATGTGCCACCGGAATTGCTCGAAAAACTGCGCGAAGAAGTTGAAATGGCGCGCGAATTGCTGCCCGCGCTGGATCAACAGGCGTTGCTGGACGGAACGATGACGCCGATCTGGTTTGGCTCTGCGATCAATTCTTTCGGGGTGCAGGAACTGATGAATGGCATTGCCGATTTCGGCCCCGCACCCCAACCCCAATCTGCCGAGCCGCGCCAGATCAGCCCCGAGGAAACCACCGTCGCCGGGTTCGTCTTTAAGGTGCAGGCCAATATGGACCCCAAACACCGGGACCGGGTTGCGTTTCTGCGCCTCGCCTCGGGCCATTTCAAACGCGGCATGAAACTGACCCATGTTCGTTCAAAAAAGGTGATGACAATCGCCAATCCAGTGCTGTTTCTGGCCAGCGACCGCGAGTTGGCAGAAGAAGCCTGGGCCGGTGACATCATCGGCATTCCCAACCACGGACAATTGCGCATTGGCGACACCCTGACCCAAGGCGAAGCCGTGCGCGTGACCGGCATCCCGTCTTTCGCGCCGGAACTGCTGCAATCGGTGCGCGCGCTGGACCCGCTGAAATCCAAGCACCTTGAAAAAGCTCTGATGCAATTTGCCGAGGAAGGGGCCGCCAAAGTATTCAAGCCGATGATCGGCTCTGGCTATATCGTTGGCGTCGTGGGTGCGCTGCAATTTGAGGTTCTCGCCAGCCGGATTGAACTGGAATACGGCTTGCCGGTACGCTTTGAACAATCGCAATTCACATCCGCGCGCTGGATCAATGGCCCCAAGGGCGCGGTGGATGCTTTTGTGGATACCAACAAGGGCCATGTCAGCTATGATAATGATGGTGATCTGGTCTATCTGACGCGACTGCAATGGGACATCGACCGGATCGAGCGCGACCATCCTGAGCTGAAACTGACAGCGACGAAAGAGATGATGGTTTAATCGAGCACCCGCAATTCAGCCAAAATTTGCGGATGGATTTGCAGATCATCCCCTTCAATCTGATTGAGAACACTTTCCCGGGATTGGTGGCGCCTGATCGCTGTCTTTTTCAACATCGGGAAATTTAAAAGCCGAATTCCGTCATAGGGGATTATGTCGGTGGTATTGGTTACCTGTATCACTCTGGACAGATGTTGCAGGATTTCACTTCGATTCGGCGCACCTGTACTCAGCCCATCCAGGAATTGCCGCCAGTCTGAACGAACATCCGCTTGAACCGTTTGCACGTTGCGAGCCAGTGTCAAAAGCTCGGCTGTGTCGAGCGACTTCAAATTCTCCAGGATATCTTCCTTCTTCAGCAACACCCAATGGGCAAACCCCGCCTTGTGCATAGCCTCAAAAAAGCCAACCTCACCGCGGCGCACAGTCTCCCATTTCTGCGAGGACATCTGATAGCGATCCCAATAATCGCGAAAGGCCTTTGACTTCAGCGCCGCGCCGCGCACCAGAAAAAAATACGAGGTGACATGCAGGGTTTCGCGCCAGTCGTCGGTGAATGCTCTGGCGTCCTCGTGAAAAATCCCATCCGTCAGACCCACGTAGTCTTCTGGCCGATTCATCAACACCTCCAGAGCCTTGTCACCGGAACGGACAGGAAAAAAGACCGTGTCATTCAGAAAAAGAAGCGAATTTGTTCCAATCCCCTGAGACTGAAGAAACCAGAGACCGTCACGATAAGCGCCGAAATCATACCCGAGATTTGGGCGCTGCAGAATCGTCCATGCCAGTGATTTCAATTTTTCAAGATCACGCCGCGAAAAGCGCGAATTTGAAACAACCAACACCGAAAAACCGCCGTCAACCAAGGTCTGCATCGTCATCAGAACGCTGTCAGGAACGCAACGTCGTTGGTAAATCACAAAGATTGCCACATCTTTCCGGATATCTTGGCGGCCCGGCCAGCTTTTGATCTTTCTTTTTCGACGTCCGTCCCAGTTTCGCAGCCGAAATGGCTCGACGAAGGCGCGAACAGGGCTCGCAATCTTATTTCGGAAATAGCGCCATTCACGTTTTATTTTCCAGGCAGGAGGAAATTTCATATTCGGTTTTTCAAATTCTTTTTGTGGCACCCTAAGCACCAATAAATGCCGGATTATAATTGGATTGTCGATCAAATGAAGACAATCAGGCTGAATTGGCAAGGATTAGCCAGTTCGCAATGACTCACATTGACCCGCATCCCATTTTTCTATAGCCAGTGCACCATTCTGAGGCACTTATGGATAAGTCGGCCAACCGGGCCTAAGCCTCATCAGACGTTACGGGCCAAAGATGTCCGTAAGAACACGGATATAAATGACAAAATTCTCTGACCTAAACTTGAGCCCCAAGGTTCTTAAAGCCGTTGAAGAAACCGGCTACAAAACTCCCACACCGATCCAATCCGGCGCTATTCCCCCTGCCCTTGAAGGGCGCGACGTTCTGGGGATTGCACAGACCGGAACCGGAAAAACCGCAGGCTTTGTGCTGCCGATGATTTCGATGCTGGCGCGCGGGCGGGCACGGGCAAGGATGCCGCGCTCGCTGGTGCTGTGCCCGACACGGGAACTGGCCGCGCAAGTTGCCGAAAACTTTGACACTTACGCCAAACACGTCAAGCTGACCAAAGCGCTGCTGATCGGCGGCGTTTCGTTCAAAGAACAGGATATGCTGATCGACCGGGGCGTCGATGTTCTGATCGCCACACCGGGCCGTTTGCTTGACCATTTTGAACGCGGCAAACTGTTGCTGACCGGCGTTCAGATCATGGTTGTGGACGAAGCCGACCGGATGCTGGATATGGGCTTTATTCCCGATATCGAGCGCATATTCTCGGTCACGCCATTTACCCGCCAGACGCTGTTCTTTTCGGCCACGATGGCACCCGAGATTGAGCGGATCACCAACACATTCCTGTCCAACCCGGCGCGGATCGAAGTTGCGCGACAGGCAACGGCCGCCGAGAATATCGAACAGGTTGTGGTGATGCTAAAAGGTGGGCGGCGCGATCGCGTGGCCAGTGAAAAGCGCAAACTTCTGCGCGCATTGATCGACGCCGAGGGCGACGCCTGCACCAACGCCATAATCTTTTGTAACCGCAAGACAGATGTCGATATCGTTGCCAAGTCGCTGAAGAAAAACCGCTATGATGCCGCCCCGATACACGGCGATCTGGATCAGTCTCAACGCACAAAGACGCTTGAGGGGTTCCGCGATGGCAATTTGCGCATTCTTGTAGCGTCGGACGTAGCTGCGCGCGGGCTGGATGTTCCAAGCGTCAGCCATGTGTTCAACTTCGATGTGCCCGGCCACGCCGAGGATTACGTGCACCGGATCGGTCGCACCGGACGCGCCGGGCGCGACGGCAAGGCGATCATGATCTGCGAGACGCGCGACGAAAAGAACCTTGATGCAATTGAAAGCCTGATTGCCAAGTCAATTCCACGTGGCGAGAACCTGCCTGGTGGTGGCGACAGCGCCGAGGCTACCCCGCAAGACGCCGCAAAGACCGAGGGAAAACCGGCCCGCAACCGACGTTCCCGGTCGCGAAAACCCGAGCCGGCGACAGAATCTGCGCCCGAGGCCAGCGTCGAGACCAGCGTTGAGGCGACCATTGAAGCGCAACCTGCGCCGGAACAACCGGTTGAGACGCCCAGTGCTAAACCCGAAGATACCAAGCCCAAACGTGGTGGGCGCTCGCGCGGCGGACGTGGCAATCGGGACGACAAGAACAAGGTTGTCGGCATGGGCGATCACATGCCCAGTTTTATCGCGCTGAGCTTTGAGGCGCGTCTGGAGAACTGACCACCTGCCCCTCCGGCTGACGCCAAGCCCGAGAAAACACGAGGCGTCCATGGGCCATCAACACCACCACATCGACGCCCAGACCGGTGATCGCCGCGTCGCGCTGGCGGTGCTCGTCAACCTTGCACTGAGCATTGCGCAAATCATCGGCGGGATTCTTTCCGGCAGCCTGGCACTGATCGCGGATGCGATGCACAATCTGTCAGACGCGATTTCTCTTGTCATCGCTTTTGGAGCGCGAAGGATCGCCCGCCGTTCTGCCACGGCGGATATGACCTTTGGCTATGGCCGGGCCGAGGTTGTGGCGGCGCTGGTCAATTACACCACCCTGATCATGGTCGGGTTCTACCTGATCTACGAGGCCATTCTGCGGTTTTTCGCACCACACGGCGTCGATGGCTGGCTGGTCGTTATCATTGCCGGGATCGCGCTGTTGGTCGATCTGGTCACCGCCCTGCTGACCTACCGCATGTCGCGCAGCAGCATGAATATCCGCGCCGCGTTCCTGCATAATCTGGCCGACGCGCTTGGCTCGGTCGCAGTGATCTTCGCGGGGACATTGATCATCCTGTATGACTGGCGGCTAATCGACCCGCTGATCACCCTGCTCATCGCCGGATACATCCTTTGGATGTCATTCACAGAAATCGGCCCGGTGGTGCGCATTCTGATGCTGGGCAGCCCGCCAGACGTGAAACTGGAACAAGTCGTTGCGGACCTGCTTGGGTTAAAGGGCGTGGCGGGCGTCCATCATGCGCATCTTTGGCAGATCGACGAACACCGGGGCGCATTGGATGCGCATGTGGTGATCGAAAAAGGCGCCTGGGGCGACGCTGACGCGATCAAGGCATCTGCCAAACAACGCCTGCATGATCTGCATGGAATCAATCACACTACGCTGGAACTTGAGTGTTCCGTCCATGCCTGCCCGGAGCCCCAAATTTTCGCGAAAATTTGATCTGCGCCGCAAATCTTGTGCCTGATGTCAGCCCGCCAAACGGCTGACCACCAGCGTCACCTCTGGTTTTTTGCCAATCTCGTCTTTGGCCGAGTTGCGCACGATCCGGCGGATCGCCTCGTTCAGCTTGTCGTCACTGGCCAAAGTTTTCTTATTGGCGCGCATCAAAAACTGGGTCAGGTCTTCTTCCAAAACCTCAACCAGTGGGGCGCGCGATCTGCCGACATCTGGCAGGCCGATGGTTTCACACCAAGCATCGCCCAATGGTTTGTCATCCTCGATGATAAGCGTCACCACCACATGGCCGTTCAACGCCATTCTGATCCGATCACGCACCACACCATCCATCGCACCGATCTGCACCCGCCCATCCAGATAGGTCCGCCCGGTTTCAACAAATTCGGCCACTGTTGGCGCATTGCCCGACAGCTCGATCATCGTGCCATTTGGGGCAATCACAGATTTGAATCCACCACTTTCGCCCAGCTTTGCATGTTCACGCAGATGCCGGTGTTCGCCGTGCATCGGGATCAGAAACTGGGGCTGGATAATCTTGTGCATCTCGGCCAGATCGGGGCGGTTGGCATGGCCCGACACGTGATAATGGCCGGAACTGTCATCCACTACGTCCACGCCCATTTCCGAATAGGCATTGACGATCCGGGCCACGGATTTTTCATTGCCGGGAATGGTTTTGGACGAGAACAGAAATAAATCACCCTCTTTCAAACTCATCCCAAGGTATTTGCCGCGTGACAGTTGCGCGCTGGCGGCGCGTCGTTCGCCCTGCGAGCCCGTGGCCAGCAACATCACGTTTTCGCGCGCCAAAGCCTTGGCGTCCTCGGGACTGATTGTCCTGGGGAAGTCTTTCAGAATTCCCACCTCGACCCCGGCGGTGACCATCCGGCGCATCGAGCGCCCCAGCAATACAATCGAGCGCCCTGCCCGCTGTCCAGCCTCTGCCAGCGTTTTCACCCGGGCGATATTGCTGGCAAATGTCGTGGCAACGACCATGCCCTTGGAGCTGGCGACAAGTTTTTCAATCTCAGGGCCGACGCTGACCTCTGAACGGCCCGGCTCGGGGGAAAACACATTGGTGCTGTCACAGATCAGCGCCCGCACGCCGGTTTTTGCGACCTTGGCCCAAAGCTTGCGGTCAAAGGCTTCGCCCACACCGGGGGTTTCATCAATTTTAAAGTCGCCCGTATGCACCAAACGGCCCGCGTCCGTATCAATGACCAGACCGGAACTTTCGGGGATCGAGTGGCTGATTGGCACGAAACCAACATTAAACGGCCCGACCTGTGTCATTTCGGGAAATGGTGGAACGGTGTTGATCGCCATTTCGTCATGGCCGTGCTCTTCGAATTTCAGGCGGGCAATATGGGTGGTGAAGGCGCGCGCATAGATCGGCGCCCCAAGGCGTGACCACAGGTGGCCGATGGCACCGATATGATCCTCATGGGCATGGGTGATGAATATCCCGTCCAGACGCTCTTTGCGTTCTTGTATCCAGGCGATGTCGGCAAAGATCAGATCGACCCCCGGTGAACTGTCCATGTCGGGAAATGCCACGCCAAGATCAACAATAATATAGCGCTCTTTGCCTGCCGGCCCATAGCCGTAGACATAACAATTCATTCCAATTTCGCCCGCCCCGCCGAGCGGCAGGTAAACCAGCCGATTATTACTCAATTTCCAATTTCCTTGTTAAACTCATGGATCACGGTCAGCCCATGCATCGTCAGATCATCTTCGACCTCGTCAAAAAGTTGCTCGCCCTGCGCAAACAGCGGTGCAAGGCCGCCGGTGCCGATCACCAGCATTTTGCGCCCGTATTCCTCGCGGATACGCCGCGTTATGCCCATTATCAGGCCGGTGTAACCCCAGAACACGCCCGATTGGATACAGTCTACGGTGTTCAGTCCGATCACCTTTTCGGGTTGGGTTATATCCACATGGGGCAGTGCGGCGGCACGCTGGTGCAACGCCTCGAGCGACAGGTTGACGCCGGGCGCGATTACGCCGCCGACATAGGCGCCATCCTTACCCACCACGTCAAAATTTGTCGCCGTGCCAAAATCGACAACAATGATATCGCCGCCATGACGCTCAAATGCGCCCGCCGCGTTGGCTAGACGGTCAGGACCGGGCTTTGTGCCCGCATCAACGCGCGGTTCAATCGGCAGCATGCAGTCCGGCTTGCCAACCACCAGCGGGCGGCAGTTAAAATAACGGTCACACAGCACCCGCAGGTTAAATACCACCCGTGGCACCGTGGACGAAATGATAACCGCATCAATCGTCACATGCAGGTCATTGGCTTTCATCAGGGTGTTCAGCCAGACGAAATACTGGTCCGCTGTGCGCTGATGCTCGGTCGAGGCGCGCCAAGTGGCCAAGAATGACTTGCCGTCCCAGATAGAAAAAACCGTGTTGGTATTGCCGGTGTCGATGCAGAGAAGCATTTGCTTGCCCCTAAAAGAAAATGTCCGCCGCAGGGATAGCCTGTCGGCCTTTGGCTGTCGATAGGATCAGTTGTCCTGACACATTTATGGTTTCGAAGGTGCCGGTTGTCTCGGTTTTGCCGGTGCGGGCCGTGATAACCTGACCCAGGCGGGCGGCGCGTGACAGCCAAGCCTCGCGGATTGGTTGAAAGCCGTAGGTCACAAACCGGTGTTCCCATTTGGCAAACGCCGGGGCCAGCAGGTCAAGGAAATCTTCTGGTGTGAGCTGCGCACCGGTTTCAGACATCAGGCTGACCGGTCTTGTTG
>Ga0209345_10002433_pt1 | contig 20552 bp, 20 predicted proteins | sample Cruoilmetagenom7_FD_187294 | JGI IMG/M metagenome (GOLD analysis project Ga0209345, IMG submission 187294) | Oil polluted marine microbial communities from Coal Oil Point, Santa Barbara, California, USA - Sample 7 (SPAdes) (version 2) | ecosystem: Environmental > Aquatic > Marine > Oil seeps ... | reverse complement strand
CGTGCTACCCTGCTACGTAAGGCGTCTGCCCCTAAGCCGACGTTGCACTGAAATCTATTTTGTGAGTTTTAAAAAAGTATGTCAATCTTCATCTTAACGGCTGTAAAGAATTAGGGACAGGCACCCAATGAATATTCGTAAAGAACAATCTTCTGATATTAAAAAAATATGGCAGGTAAATTCAGAGGCATTTGATACGGATGCTGAGGCTGATTTGGTAAATGCGCTTAGAAGCAGTGGCTGTACTTTTATTTCATTGGTGGCAGAAATTCAAAATAATATTGTCGGACACATATTATTTACTCCCGTTGAATTAACTGGCTATAAAAAAAATGAAAATAAATTAAAAATTATGGGTCTGGCTCCTATGGCTGTTTTGAGCCAACACCAGAACAAAAAAATTGGTTCGAAATTGGTAAAAACCGGTTTAGAGCAATGCCGATTACTTGGTTACGATGCCGTTGTTGTTCTGGGGCATCCGAAGTATTACCCTAAATTCGACTTTGTACCATCAGTAAAATATGGCATTAAATCAGAGTACGACGTTCCAGATGAAGTATTTATGATATTAGAGTTAGTTCCAGAGTGCTTAAAAAGCCATACAGGTGTAATCAAGTACCATGAAGCTTTTAATAGCTTATAACAAAAGAAAAAATGGGGGCAGGTCTTATTTTTTACAGTCAGTTTAAAAAAATCAACAAAATGAGAGACAGGGACTATCTTTTAGCAATAAAAAATTGGAGCCTAGAATTTATTAAGACTCTTGTAAAACCCAATGAGTATAAAATAAGGAGAACCCCTTGTTAGTCAGCAATATAGAAATTATTCCTGGGAAAAAAATCACCAAACATTTAGGCATGGTGCAAGGTAATACCGTGCGGACCAAGCATGCGGGTCGAGACCTGATGGCGGGTTTAAAAAATATTTTTGGTGGCGAATTAGTAGGCTATACCGAGCTTTTGCAAGAGGCACGAGAAGAAGCCACCGAGCGTATGGTATCGCAGGCAGAAGCCATAGGTGCCAATGCGGTGATAAATGTACGTTATTCCACTTCGTCTGTAACTGCCGGTGCGGCTGAGCTGTTTGCTTATGGCACTGCCGTTATTCTAGATTAGGGTAAAGCAATGTACGATCTGATTATATTTTTAACGCTAATGGCTTTGGGTTATATTTTTGGTCGCATTGCGGAAGCTCGACATTTCAAATCCATTATGGATCGCGAAAAACAATACCAACACATTTTAACCTTTAGCGAACGCTTTCCGCCCAGTGGTGTTAGCCGGGTCAACAGTGAGCTGGTAGGTGGTAATGTGGTCATTTCGGTAGACTATTTTAAGCGTATCGTTGCAGGACTGCGTGGCATAGTGGGTGGCCAGCTAACTTCTTACGAATCCTTGCTGGAAAGAGCGCGCCGCGAAGCTATTTTGCGAATGAAGGAAACGGCAAAAAACATGGGCGCAAACATGGTGGTTAATGTAAAACTGGAAACTGCCTCCATAAGTAAGGGAAAGAAGCAACAAGTTGGCTCAGTTGAAGTATATGCCTATGGTACGGCGCTCATTCCTAAAACTCCTTAAACATTCACGGTTTAATTAATGGAATACGAAAATCGTACAGTACCAGAAGGCATAAACGTCAGTAAGGAAAACCCTTTAAAAGATTTTTTTATTCTGGCCTTCGGTCTTGGTGCAGCCGTTGTAACATTGGTAGTCGTTTTGTCTTTTTTAGCCGGGTGCTTAGTTCAATTTGTGCCTTTTGAAACTGAAGTAATGTTGACCGAAAAATTTTCCTTTTCCGAGTTTATGGAATCAGAAATGCATGAGGAAAAGCAAAACGAACAGCAAAAAGCTCAGCAGCTGGAAGAGGAAAAAAAACAGCAAAAAATTACCGCTTATTTACAAAACCTGGCCAATCAATTAGCTACGGCACAACAATTACCTGAAGGGATGTTTATTACCACACACTATATTGATACAGATACCGTCAATGCTTTTGCCACCCTGGGCGGTAACATAATAATTTTTAGAGGCTTGATAGAAAAGCTGCCCAATGAAAATGCCCTGGCCATGGTCATGGCTCATGAAATAGCCCACATTAAACACCGGGATCCAATGGTTGCCGCAGGGCGGGGTTTGACCGTTGCCCTGGCTCTGGCCAGCTTAACCGGCTTTGGCGACGGCCAGGTGGCTCAGCAACTGCTGAATAACGTGGGGCTTATCACGACCCTCAGCTTTAACCGTAATCAGGAAGAAAAAGCCGATGCAGAGGCTCTTAACACCTTGCTGGAATATTACGGTCATGCAAAAGGTGCTGAAGTTTTATTTGAAATATTGGAAAATGAACAAGCAGGTTCCACACCCCCACTTTTTTTAAGTACTCATCCTCTAAACGAAAATAGAATTAACACTATTAAACATTACCATCAACAACAGTCGCCTCAGAATGAATTAACCGCTTTACCAGAATTATTTTGAGCATGTTTTTTCATAAATTTCTGGGGCACCCATTGTTGTGCGATGACATCTTTGTCCACAAAGCATAGCATATCTTCTAAAAATAAAGAGACTTATATAGATTGACCCCAAGCACATCCATAATCCATAATTAAGCCCATTCTAAAAACTGTACTTAAATCCAGGGAAGGGCCGATGTTAACAAACAAATACTATCTCTCGCTTGCCTTGTTTTTCTATATTTCTGTGGCTAATGCTAGCGGCTTAAATTGTGATGACCCCAAAGCAGCACCCTTTGGCACACCCGATCTGGAAATGGATGGTTTTTTTATTGGTGCGAACAACTGCGCTTATGACCCACAAGTCGTTCTTACCGATGATATTCCACCAGTCGGTCAAGAATATAGCCACCTGGACGAGCCTATTTTTATGGTTAATGGTGGCAGGGGCACTGTAGTCAACAGTGAAGTGCGACTTAAAAGCGTTGCTATAAGTAAACAACGTCCGGTAATTGGCATCTTTAATGCTCCATCTAATGCAATCAACGAGTTGAATAAATTTATCGATATTGATAATCGTGCGGCAGACACTATTCGCCGAGAGACATTTTCGAGAATTCTAGTTGATCGGGAATTTTCCGTAATCGGACTCAGTCAGGCAGGATTTATTGTTAGTCGAGGATTAACTCTATTGAAAAAAGATTTATTTGAAAGCTTTCCGTTCAGATATTACTATCGTAAAAAACTCCTTAAATTAGTGAATGTAGAAACTGTGGGTACAATTGGTTTGTTTTATCCCAGTGGCCCAAATTATGTACATTATGTAAATAAACGAGATTTTATTCCCATGAAGACGGGTGTAGCCTCTGACATAGCCCATCCAGGAGGAGGAGCAGTGATTGCAACTTTTAATTATTTAAATGAAGAATGTGATTTTGGAATCCTTCCCCTCGATGAATATCCTGGTGTAAATGCAGATTTGTCAAAAGATAAACTCCCAATATTCAGCTCCAAAGTGCACAGTTTGTGCAGCTATGCAGCAACCGGGTTCGATTTTGATTCTCTTCGACAATACGCACCAAATTTTGGCTATATTGAAATAGAATTAGATCTCTCAGCAACTTCGAACACCTCCTTGCAAGTCAATTAGATTTTTTACAAATAAAATGTAAGAATTTTAACAATGGATGGCGATTTATAAGTTCTAATTACTAAAGGATCATAGACTTCCACTTTAGATACAATTGCCAGATTTTATAAGCAGTCGTTACGTTTGACAGCTCAAATCGCATACGACTTACTCAGGTCTTTGTAGGCAAAATGATTCAGGGTACTGTGTTAGCATCATCCGAACTGATGGAATTTAAAATTAAACTCGGACAACCAACGCGATATGAATCGCAATCGATAATAAAAATATGATTCCATTAAAATATAAAATTTTGTTTTTTATAAACTAAAGTAGTTACCGATGGCCGTCTTACTTGCAGTCTTTTGTACTGCCTGTGATTCTGAGAGTAACTCGGATCCGACGCCTCAATCATTTACACCTGACTGGAACCTCGCAGTCGATTCTATTAGTCCTGGAGTCTCGCTAAATGAAGCATTATTAGGCTTCTACGATCTATCCGGCTCATTACTCGATTAGACAAATGTTCCGGGACCGGTTACCGCGATGCCTTCTACTGGCTTCGCAGGCGCTGAAGGAAGGCGTGCTGATTGGCGGGTAGGATCAAGGCGCTGGGAACCTGGTACCGAATCTTTCTCTACCCTAACTAACACCTCACCGTGCCTGTTCTTGCCGGAGAGTCTATCAGCACATACAACTGACTGGAGCTTATCGCCAGTAGAAACTGGTTCACTTTTACCGATGGATCACCTGTCATTGAAACAGGTTTTGTCGAGGCACGCTTCAAACTTGATTACATTCGTTCTGCAATTGACACGGCCACTGACTTTGGGGCAACTCCCTTTGTCTCAATTGATAACATGCCTCGCGCACTTGCTCTCAATCAAACCCCGAACCGTTTAGATTGTAATGCAAGCTTTACCAACAGTGTTTCAAACAATCAGCCACAAAGTCCTGTCGTTTTCGCAAAGGCAGCTGCTCGTCTAGCCCGGTATTTCATGAATACGCTACAATTTCCCTTGTAGCCGGCATGATTACCGGGATTATTACCTTTAGACGAAAAGACAGTTTGTACCAGGTTCGCCCGGCACTATCACCTTGACAGTTCCCGAAATATTCGGGCTAGCCCATGTAGTATCTATTTCATAAGCCCCCTTCTCGTCTTTGATTTATCTGGCTAGAGCGCAATAGTGGCTATGGCGCCGGCATTGCATGACTGTTTTTGGTGCGCACAAAACATTTGTGTTAAATGAAGGTGCATGATTGCTCAGGGTTTTGGACACAAAACATGTAAAAAACAATGACTGATCAATTTTCACCCCCTCGCATTGTCAGCGGCCTAATAATTGCAAAAGTCGTCATTATTAATTTATGTTGGAGTGTTTAAATGAGCCAATCGTCACTCAGTGGCAGCTTTTTGTCGTTTACTGGAAAAGCTAAAATTTTGCACATGACCTGGTTGGCTTTCTTTGTCACTTTTCTGGTTTGGTTTAGTCGGCGCTGGCTTTTTTATTGGTATTCGCATGATTAGCGAATGGTATCCGGCCAAACAGCTGTTTCTAGATGAGCCTAAAGGAAGCATGGCCGAGATTATGCCCGATGGCTCAGTGCAGCTCATTGAAATTCATTAGACTGAATTTATTTAATTCAGGTAAACTTACTCTTTAGCAAATCAATAGGTATATGAACATCAACATCACCAATTATGAATCTCTTTTGTCGGCCGCAAAACAACAGGTTGAACCACAGCGTTTACTGTTTGTGTTTTTAAAAACTTCTCTTCCAAAAGACCATGGAGCTGAAGAAGCAAGTCGTTTTTATTCTGGAGAAGGTGGAGAACTAGAAGCTGTGATGTGCGTTGATAAAACCCTGGATGAATTAAGGCGTTTTTCTGATTTGGTTGAAGAGTCAAAAAAAATGGAACAGGATTGGCACATTGTTTTAGTGGCCGGTCTTTCGGGGAGAAATGGCGTTCTACCAAACCCGGTTGAAGCGGAGCAGGCACTTAAAGCTATGGTGCAATTGGTACAAACCGGGGGAGATCTTTCAAGGTATATAGCTTTTGACCGGACGGGCACACCCATACACTTTCGATAATTTTCTTAAAATCACAGTCTACTGCCTCCAGCATCTCTACTGTTTCTATGCCCGTTGAGAAAGCGACCTTGTTTTTAAATAAGTCTACCCAAAAATTGAACCGCTTTTAACACTACCTGTATAGCGCATAATCACATTGTGAAAAATATAATAAGAGAGTTTAATCTTTTACACATTACCCTTTTGATTTATTATACTTTTCCATTTGTCTCAACTTTTTATGATGAATGTCCGGTTTTTATCTTGTGTAACATTATAGAATCAAAAGAGTTTCTGCTTTTTGGGGTAACTTAAATTCTGCTTTAGTTTTTATAGTTATATCTTTAATATTATTTATACTTAATAGATATTTGTTTTGATCATTTCATACACTACAATTCGAGAAGATAGTTACCACTTGTCCAGGAGTCGGAGGCATGTCTAAAAAAATTGCATACGATTTACAAAAATTACTTGATGACATGCAAACATTTGTCGGCATTCTGGATTTAAAAGGCAGGCTTCTATTCGTAAACAACTCTCCGCTCAAACAGGCCGGGATTGAAGCTAAAGACGTATTAGGTCTGAAATTGTGGGATACCTTCTGGTTTAAAGATGATGTAAAGGCGCAAGCTATTGCCCGAAAAGATATTAAAATGGCGGCCAGCGGACAACCCACACTGAGCCAGGTGATAATTCAAATGAAAGACGGACCGGTCTGGATTGAATTCAGCATTCATCCGGTAAGGGATGATAATGGAAAGATCTATCAATTTGTCCCAGAAGGACGAATCATTACTAAACGCAAACAAGCTGAAGAAGCCTTTAAACAGCTCAATGCTGATCTTGAAAATCGAGTAAAAATACGCACAAAAGAACTGGAAGTTGCAAACGAAAAATTAAAAGGTCTCAGTGAAACAGACCCCCTAACCAAGATTGCCAATCGTCGATCCTATGAATTACAGATCATTGAAGAAGTTGCTTCTGCTAAACGCGCCGGGCAACCATTAGCGCTGATGATTATTGATATCGATTATTTTAAAGCTTTCAATGACAATTATGGGCATATCGCTGGAGATCTTGCCTTATGTAATGTAGCGCAATCAATTACAGATTCACTTCCAAGAGCGACGGATCATCTCTCTCGCTTTGGCGGGGAAGAATTCGTAGTGTTGTTACCAGCGACTAATGTAAAGGGCGCTTTTCGTGTTGCAGAAACCATAAGAACCAATATTATGGCTTTGGGTATTGATCACCAGTTTTCAAATGTAGCAAAATGCCTTACTGTAAGTATCGGTTTGGCATCTTTAAAAAGCGATGAACTGACTGGAGGACAACTATTCAAGAGGGCGGACTCAGCACTGTTCGCAGCCAAAAAAAAGGGCCGCAATCAATGTATATATAACTTAGTTGATCAAACTGAAAAAAAGGAATCAGATCTTATATCTTGCATCGTTTAATTTAAAGTATAAAAAATAAATAACTAAAGTCTCGAATATCTACCGTGTTATAGTAAGTGCAAGTTAAGCAATATTTGTTTTATGATCACCCCAGATTAAAAAACAAAGAGACGCAAAGTGAAGCAAACAATATTGCTGATGTAACTTGCCAAAATAATACCGGATTTTTATCCATCAGAACGGTATTATGACTCTTTTTGTATTTCGGATTGGGGTTTTGAAGTTCGTGCAAAAATTCTGAGATTTCTTCATAGCGACGCTCTGGCTCAAAACGCAATCCCTTTTTCACTGCTCCATCTATCCAGATTGGCACCAGCGGGTTTATTTCAAAACATGGAACATATTTGGTATTCAAATAGGCTTTGGCCGTTCGGCACTCATTAAGCTTGCCGCCAAATGGCTCCTTGCCGGTTAATATTTCGTATACGATCACTGCCAAAGAAAAAACTTCAGATTGAACACTGCTCCTGGCAAACAATACAACCTCAGGTGCCGAATACCCCGCCGTTCCTAGAACCCCCTCACGATCAAGTGATGTAGATATTTCGGTCATACTTTTAATATAACATGAGCCAAAATCAATAATTTTAACTTCACCGTTCCTGTCAATCATAATATTGCCAGGCTTGATATCCTGGTGCAGGATTTCACGGCGATGCATGGCTCTTAAGCCCTTTGCAATTTGCTGCACCAGGTAGAGAACATCCTGAACTGCCGGTTTTGGATTTTCTTTTATCCATCGCTGCAAAGTTATACCTTCAATATATTCTGTCAGATAATAAAGACATGTCTTCGTCCTGGGCGTATCAACTACTTTCACAACATTTGAATTATTAATTTGACTGCCTATCCAGCTCTCCATCACGAAGCGATCGATATAACCCACGTCATCGTCAAAATTAACTGAAGGTGTTTTCATACAATATCGCTTGCCACTTTCAACATCGCGAACTAAATAAATCTGACTGCGATTGCTGGCATGTATTTCCTTTTCAACACGATAACCATCCAATATCATGCCTTTTTCCAAATCGGGTGGGAAAGGTAATTCTGTTAGCTTTTGACTTACTTCGCCAATGGTCTGTTTGGGTAGGGTATCGACACGTAAAATCTGGCAACTCAGGTTATCGCCACTGTTATTCTCCAAAGCTATCTCAACTATAGCCTCACAACACTCTTCAAATTTTTCTTCATTTTTTTCATTTTCCAGCAGGTTTAATTTTGTTCGCAGGTCAGTGTCTCTTACAAAGTCATGTATTCCGTCAGTACTCAGAAGAAAAATATCTCCGGCTTCTATGCCAACGCTTCGATAATCCACATCGAGCATAACATCCAGGCCCATTGCTCGGGACAAGTAACTCTGTTCATCGCTAATATAGGTAGTGTGATCTCGGGTTAATTGTTCGAGCTCCCCCTTGCGCAAATGGTAAATTCGAGAATCGCCAACATGAAAAATATGTGCCGTTTGCGATTTGAATATAATCGCACTAAAGGTGCTAACATACCCTTTTTTAGCATCTGAATACTGGCGCCCCTGGCTAAATAACCAGCGATTGAGTGCCGTAAGCACTTTTGTGGTGGATTGTTTTACTCCCCAGCTATCTGGCGTAGAATAATAATCATTAAGGAAGTTATGAACGCAGGTTTCGCTGGCTTCCTTTCCGGCTTCTGCTGCGCTCACGCCATCAGCAATAACCGCCACTGCGCCCTTGTTCCGCAACAAGGATGCCTGGGGAATACGGATACCAATAGCATCTTCGTTTTCAGGTTTTTTCCCTGGCACAGAACGTTGCGCCACAGTCAAAGTTAATTCTGATTCCACGTGTTCCGCTTTCCCTCTTCTCTCTCCATTTTAGTTTCCAACTATCTCCGGTACAAGCTGCACCAGATTATGAATCCAGTAGATTAGCCTATTCTCAGGTCGGTAGCCTGCGCATTCTTACACCGGTAGATTTTAGTATTCCAACTCCGGTTTACAGGATAATGAGACCCGAAGTAATAAATATTAGAAGCAATAAATGAACCAACTCAAAAAAACCACAAACTAAACAATATGTAAGCATATGGTTTTTTTATAATTTATATATCATTCATATAAAAAAACGACGAGGATGCACCAAAAAAACCTCTAGCGCAGCATACACTCCCCAAAGAAGGCCTGGAATCAGGCCCTGGCGAATTAATCAATATCAACTGAACTAGCCCAAAAGAGCTGTAATAGATCTAAGTTCAAATTGAAGGAATTTCTCTGCATCCTTCTTAAAAAAAGCAGAAGAGGCAAACTTGCCTCTTCTATTAAAGCGTTTACCCTATATACTTCTGGCATTCTTTAATTGTTGCATCACAGCTCTGCGCCATGTCTTTACAAATTGGGTGTTTAGATGCGTGCTTATTACACTCATCCCGGCAGTCTTTGCATACATCAACACAAACTTTCGCCATCGCTTTACTATGAACGGAACCATTAGTAAGCATTTCAACCAAGGTAGTACAGGTAGCAATGGTATTCCTGACCTCCAATAAACACTTTGTAAGACTAAGGTCATCAGACTTGAGGGTTTCGTAAATATGTGCCTTACATGCCTGGCCCACACTGACACATTCTTCTAACACTTTAGCCAAAGATTTTGAATATGAAGCATGATGATGAGCCGTCTGATTAGCTGCCAACAGGCCCGGACTAACACTCACCGCAGTTGCAGCAGCAACCACTCCTAAAAATTGCCGCTTAGATAGAACAATTGATGATTTTGATTTATCCATTTCCCCACCTTATGTATTTGCTTAGAATTATTATGCTTAAAGTGCTTCAAAAACACTTCAAGAAGTGTAGACTAAAAATATCGTATTGTAATTGGTCCATATCAAAGAAATTGGTTATACCGTGAATAGCTTGGCACAATTTTACAATATTTAAAAACGAATCCACAATAAACAATTATTGTAGTATTTTAAGGCGCTTTAATATGAACCGGCTCAACATCAAGAAAGAACCTCTGTTCTCCTATCATGTTTGGGATCGCTCGGTAAGAATGTTTCACTGGATAAATGTTATATGCATTCTTGGCTTAGTAGTTGTGGGGCTGGCAATTTTATATAACAAGAATTTTGGCGTAAGCTCTGATGGGAAAATTTTACTAAAAACAATTCACGCCTATATTGGTTATGTTTTTGTCTTAAACCTTGGTTACAGAATTATTTGGGGGTTTATAGGTAATAAATACTCTAAATGGACTTTCAATTTACCCTTTGGAAAAAACCGAAAAGATCAACTTGTTTCATTTGTTCGAGGTATGAAAGAGGGTCACCCTCCTCCCCATGCTGGCCATAACCCTCTTGCAAAGATAATGGTCACTTGCTTATTTTTATTACTTATCACACAAGCTATAACCGGGCTTTTACTGGCAGGAACAGATTTGTATCTTCCACCATTTGGACACGAAATTGCTGAGTGGGTTACAGATTCCGGCGAAGATCACAGCAAACTGGATAAACTTAAACCAGGTTCAAAAGAATATGTCGATCCGGAAAGTTATAAAGAAATGAGGGCATTTAGAAAGCCTTTTATTACTGTACATAAATATGGCTTTTATATTCTTCTGATAGCTATATTTCTGCATATCCTTGCGGTTGTCTTCACTGAGCTAAAAGAAAAAAACGGTTTAATATCGGCTATGTTTACCGGTGAAAAAGTATTTAGTGAAAAGCCTGTTGATATAAACGACGATGAACATTAATAAAATCTAACCGTGTGGCAAGACGCCAGAAAATAACTGGGGTAACAAATGTATTACATAGTTGAAACCACAAAATCATTCGATGAAACCTCACTAGCTCTTGACGATGCAGTGTAAAATCACGGCTTTGGTGTGCTGCACATTCATGACCTGGGAGGCACACTTCGAAGCAAAGGTATTTCTTTTGAAGAAGAATGCAAGGTTTTCGAATTTTGCAACCCTGTTGAGGCAGCAAAAGTACTAACCACAAATATGCGCTTGAATATGGCCCTGCCGTGCAGGATTTCGGTATTTACTGACAAAGGCAAAACAATGATTGGTTTGATTCGGCCTGAGCAATTGTTATCGGCACTGTTCCAGAATCCAGCCTTGACCGAAGTCGCGCGACATGTAGAAACAAAAAACAATTGATATGGTTAACGAAGCGAAATAACAGGCTTATTCAACTATTTGTTTATAGGATTCATAGTGCTGCTTTATAGCACTCACATAATTAACAGGCTCTCGGCCGCGCACATATCCATGGCGCGCTTTCGAAGCATATTCATGCCTGGATAACAGCAGCATAGCCTTTTCCACATTGCCAAACCAGATGTTTGGATTCCATCCCTTACGTCGGGCTAAAGAAACAGCATCTCGCACATGACCAGGTCCTGCATTGTAGGCTGCCAAAGTGAACCAGATCAGCTGGCCTTCTTCAGGTTTGATATATTCCATACGATCTTGTACCCAGGCCATATATTTAATGCCGGCATGAATACCTGTTTCGGGATTATATAAATCATCCATTCCCAATTCACGCCCAGTACGCGGCATAACCTGAAACAAACCAATGGCTCCGGCAAAGGATTTAGCTTTAGGATTAAACTGACTTTCTGTAAACATTTGCGCTGTCATTAAACGCCAGTCAAAATCATAGTGGTGGGAATACTTTTTTATAACATCATCATAAGGAGACAACTTTCCATCGTTACGTAATTGAATATAATCGTCGCGATGCCTGTCCAGCTTTTTTGGGTCTTTAAAATAATGGCTATATAACACATTATAAAAAAGGCCCTTATATTGTTTTTTTATAAATTGGTTTACAGCTTTCAATAACTCATCATTATCTTCTCTAACAGCCCAACTCTGTGCTTTCGGTTCAGTTAAAGCCAATAATGACTTTATATCGTCTCGAAATGTCAGCTCAAGATCTACTATATGACTATCAGCAACTGTCAGATCGTAAACACCGTCACCTACGGCTTCAACCAACGTTTCAGTTTCTTCATTCTCAGAAACTTCCAGCAAATTGATATTGGCAACTTGCTGCTGCAGATTTTCCAGTGTATACCAATAAGAACTGCTTTTACGAGCCACAATAGTTTTATCTGCTAAATCTTTAACCCCGTGTATGCCATCTTCATCACTTCGACTCACCAGAAGCTCAGATGCATAATGATAGGGTCTCGAAAATGCAATTCCCCTGTCAATACGTTGCTGATTTGGGGTCAAAAACCCCAGAGCAATATCAGCCTGGTCTAACAACAAATAATCCAGCATGCCTGAATGATCTCCAGCTATAACAATTTCAAGACGCAAATTATTTGTATCAGCAAATTTTCTTGCCAATTCATAATTGAAACCTAATAAATGACCGCGCCAAACAAAATATGAGGAGAAATTATTACGCATAACAACGCGTATTGTTTTTGTCGCCTGAATACGCTGCCATTGTGATTTATATTTACCCAGGTCTTGCAGTGCAATATTTTCAAGTTTTAAAAAGTGATTTAATTTTTCTAGTAAATTATTATTATCCGGTCTAATGGCCCAGGCAATTTTTCTCTTTCCACTGGCTTGCAATCCTTTTTTAATATCGTCTCGATACTGCAATGCTGAATTCAACATATTTTGATCTTTAATAATCAGATCAAACTCACCCCTCGCTACTGCATCAAACATACCTTCACTATCAATTCCTTCTTCAAGGTAACGAATTTTCAAACCTTTGTAGGTTTTGGCCAAAGCTTCAGCTGTTTCGGCATAGGAAGTTCCTTTTCTAACCACGACTTCCCTTTGTGATAATGATTTACCCGACTTTGGTAAGGGTGTTTTTTCTCCGGCAACAAGATATTCCGTAGTTTCAGCAAAAGGAATAGTAAATAACAGGTGCTTTTTACGCTTCTCCGTAATAGTTAAATTTGCAGCAATTAAGTCGCCCTTGCCCGCCAGTAACGCCGGTGTTAGTTCTTCAAATTTGCCCAGGGGAACCAGGGTCAATTTCAAACCTTGCTGCTGGGCAAATCGGGTTAAATAATTTTGTTCGAGATTTATCGGTGAGCCATTTCTAGGCAGGTAATGTTCTTGTCCGGACCATATCAGTACCCTTAGTTGCTTCTCTTCAGGTTCATTTGTAAATTTTTTAAATGTGTTTTCGACCTTATTAAAAGTGTCATCACTACAGGCCGATAAAAGTGTGAATACAAAGCTTATAAATAAGTTAAGGTGAATCGAACTCTTCATAATGAAAAAGCATCCTCTCAAACAAATTGCCAATCATGGGCTAAATAAAAATATTGACGCTAGCACAATAAATACCGACTATACAAATTTTTAGTATGTTTTTTAGGCGATTCAGAAAAAATCAGCTGCGCACTCTTCTGTTGAAAAAATATAATTCACAATGGCCCCCCGATTCAGTTAAACTTTTCAAATTGACAAAAATCCTGCTATTTTCTATCTGCCCTAGCCCGGATATTTCGTGAATTGTAGCGTATTCATGAAATATCCGGGCCAGCATCGGGCAATTTCCAGAGGTTTTCACTTTGTTCTATCATAAAACATTTCAGGAATCTTCTATGCGTATTTTATTAAAAACTATTTTAATAATTTTTATTTTCTCCTCAACGTCCGCCATTGCAGATAATGGTCTGATCAATATTAAAAGTTCTTTTAGTGTAATAGAAACAGCTGATCGCTTTGAAAATGTTTTAAATTCGAAAGGCATAATAATGTTTATAAGAATCAATCATTCTGAAAATGCTGCTAAAATTGAAGAAAATCTTCGTCCCACTCAACTAATTATTTTCGGCAATCCGAAAGTAGGAACTCCATTAATGCAGTGTAGTCAAAGTATTGCTATTGACCTCCCGCAAAAAGTTTTAATTTATGAGAAAAAAAATGGAGAAGTCTGGTTGTCATATAATGACCCAGCTTATCTGGCCTTACGCCATAACATAAGGGATTGTGAAGCCGTTTTGAATAAAACCAGGATTGCCCTCAGCAACTTGTCCAAAGCAGCCACTTCTTCTAACAAAGTACCAAAGCCTTTAACCCATCATTAAAATGGGCTATAAAACTCAAACTCTGAAAAATGTAGAGTTTATAAACTAGCCCGGATATTTCGTGAATTGCCAAGGTGATAACGCCGGGCTGATGCGTAAGGAACGTGCTCGCGACTGGAATACCTGGTTATTCATAGGTTGAAAGGAGCATGTGCGTTTCTTACGTATCAGAACACGTTAGCATTTGGCAAGCGGCGAGCCTGGTAAAAACTGTCTTTTCGCGTAAAGGCATCAATCCCAGCAATCATGCCGGCTACAAGGTGAATTGTAGCGTATTCATGAAATATCCGGGCTAGTTAAGGATAAGCATTAATGCCAATTAAAACCCGGATTTTATGTCTGGCATTATGTCTTAAAAACCTCTAATATTCCCGACAGGATTAACGAACTGGTATTCATCTAATAGTAGAATAGTCATTAAGACTAAAATAAAGGATTAGATTAATACTATTAGATATAGGGCGCCTCAAAAAATAATAATTTTTTCGTGAGCGCAAGGAGGCTCCGCACACAGAACCGTAGTGTATAAGCCATACATGAGGATTCGAGTGCGGGGCAAATACGGCTATCGCGGAAAAAGTGCATTTTTAGAGGTGCCCTATAGATGAAAGCTAAGGAACCTCTGATTATAAGGACTGCTCATGTTAAGAATATTTCTGATAATTTCCACTCTAATATGGTTGCCTTACGGACTAATGTGTTTTTTCTTTCCAGAATGGGTCAGTGTATTAAACGGGGTTAAACCCACAAACGAAACTGGACTGATTGAATTCAAAGCCATTTATGGCGGATTGCAATCAGGGATGGGGCTATTAGCACTTTCCGCATTACAAAATTCAAGGCTTGAACGCCCGGCTTTATTTATGTTCTTATTTTTATGCGGCTGCATGGGTTTGGGTCGATTTATAGCGTGCGATTTCTCTAGCCAAGTTTCATTTTATACTTATATGGCTTTAATACTTGAATTAGGCACGGCAGCAATAGCCTTTAAGCTACTTGGAGACGCCCAGGATTAATTAATAATATTTTTTAAACCCTGCAAGCTATTTTTAACAAGACTCATTTTCTGAGTTTTACAATTTCTCTATTCGTTGCAATTAAAGTATCAACACCGGTTTCTCCAAGAGACACTTTTACTGCTTGCTGTGCAATCTCCCAAGGACCAAGAGCCAGCTGAAACAGTGACTCTCCTTCTGGAGTTAAAGCAAGTATTTTTTCTCGTCGGTTCCTTCCTGACTTAACGCCGATATAACCATCGCGCACCAGAGGTTTAAGGCCCCGAGAAACCGTGGTTTGATCCATAATCAGTTCTTTCTCCAAATGTGAGGCTGTGGTTTCACCCATAAAATGCAAAGCCCGCATCAAAGAAAACTGAGTAATACGCAATCCCAGTGGTGAAAGCTGATCATTGTAAATTTGACTTAAAACCCGATCCGCTCGACGAACACTATGAGCAAAACAATTTTCAAATAGCTCTTCTTCCATAATCACTTTTGGCTAATTTGTAATTGGATATTATATAAAAAATAAATGACCTGTATACAATTATTCATTTTATACCTGTGCTCCACATACATTAAACAATCACAGGAATCATACAAATCATAAACACCGAACATAATTGTATCTTATCAACAAACATTCATATACTAACTTTTAGTTACTAGCTTATTTAAAAATTCTCACTATTCACTAGCGGTACACCCTTGACTTACATTGAAAAAACCAGGTTTATCCTATTAACTATTGCCTAATGAGTAACATAGGGAGACTCTCAGCTCTACAAACGTGCTTGCCCTGTTAAAACAATATAATCTGTACCTGTTTTTTTGTGCCACTATTTCTGGTTTGCACATATTATTCAACGGTATACTTTATGTTAACTGATAAATTTCTTGATGTTGATTTACCTATTATTCAAGCGCCCATGGCTGGCGTTCAAGGCAGCAAACTGGCCCTGGCTGTTTCAAGGGCTGGAGGATTAGGTTCTCTACCATGCGCCATGTTGAGCTATGATAAATTAAAACAAGAACTTGACTGCATTTATTCATCTACTGAAAAGCCTGTCAATTTTAATTTCTTTTGCCACTCGCCAGCCAAACCGGATAGCCGGCGAGAAGCCAGGTGGCGAGACGTTTTGCAGCCTTATTTTTCTGAGTTTGGCATCAATGAAAACGAAATTTCTGAAGGCTCTTCTCGCCTCCCTTTTAACCACGACATGGCTGATATACTGGCAAATTATAAACCACGTATAATGAGTTTTCATTTTGGCTTGCCCGACGAAAAACTACTGCATCGCGTTAAAGCCTGGGGAACGAAAGTTTTATCATCAGCAACGACTTTGCAGGAAGCCAAATGGCTCGAAGCACACGGTGCTGATGGGATCATTGCCCAGGGGCTCGAAGCGGGAGGCCACCTGGGACTGTTTTTGTCTGATGATATGACTACTCAAATGGGAACTTTCTCTCTTCTACCTCAAATCATTAAAAAAGTCAGTGTGCCCGTCATCGCTGCCGGAGGTATTGCGGATGCTTCAGGTGTTGCCGCTGCATTGTTTTTAGGAGCCAGGGCCGTACAAATTGGAACTGCCTATTTACTTTGTTCAGAGACCGAGACTACCGATATTCACTGGCAAGCTCTTAAAAGTGAAGCAAGCCAACACACTGCGGTGACCAATTTGTTCACTGGCAGACCCGCCAGAGGTATTATAAATCGAATTATTCGGGAGTTGGGCCCCATGAACAATACCACACCGGAATTCCCAACAGCAGCAACGGCGATTTCCGCTTTAAGAAAAGAAGCTGAAGCGATGGGCTTAAATGATTTCACTCCCCTGTGGAGTGGGCAAAATACCAGTGGCTGTAAAGAGATCTCGGCTACGGAACTAACCCGAGCGTTAGCAAAAGAAATTCAAACACTGTGAGTTGCCCCCAACAAGGTTGAGGGGCTTTATAAGTAGCCGGAAGCTAAAGAGAATAACCCCGTTCTTCATGTTCTGTTAAATCAAGACCGATAATTTCAGTTTCATCATCAACCCGCAAACCAACCATGACATCTACAGCTTTCAATATGATAAAGGTCACTACAGCAGTATAAGTAAAAGTAGCCGCGACACCGGTTGCCTGTACTCTCAATTGCTGTCCAATCGAAGTAATGCCGTCCGCAAACCCCTGGCCACTGAAAAGCCCCAACTCAGTTGATGCGAATATGCCAGCCATCAAAGTACCTAAAATACCTCCCACACCGTGTACGGGAAATACATCCAGGGAATCATCTATTTTGAACTTGCGTTTAATCAGCTGCGTCATAAAAAAGCAGACTATACCTGCCGATATCCCAATCACCAATGCCCCCGCCGGACCCACATAACCGGAGGCAGGTGTAATTGTACCCAGACCCGCTACCATACCCGTAACGATGCCCAGTACAGAAGGTTTTCCAAATCGTATCCATTCTATTGTCATCCAGGTAAAGGCACCGGCAGACGCTGAAATATGGGTGACCAGCATGGCCATTGCCGCATCACCATTGGCGGCCAATGCGCTTCCAGCGTTAAAACCAAACCAGCCTACCCAGAGCATTCCTGCACCTGTCACGGTCATGGTCATGTTATGCGGTAGCATCGCTGTACCCGGAAATCCTTTGCGATTACCCAGCACCAGTGCAGCTACCAGAGCGCCTACTCCAGCGGTAATGTGAACCACCGTACCACCAGCAAAATCCAGCAACCCCATTTTAGCAAGCCAACCACCGCCCCAAACCCAATGGGTAACAGGCGCATACACCACCAACATCCAGATGGTGCTGAAAATCAGCATGGCTGAAAATTTCATTCGTTCCGCAAAAGCACCTACTATCAATGCCGGGGTAATGATGGCAAAAGTCATTTGAAAAGTGGCGAACAATGTTTCAGGAATGTCACCCGTTAAAGAATCCTCTCCAATTCCGGCAAACATAAATTTACTTAAACCACCCACCCAGTCGTTGCCTTCAGAAAAGGCCAGGCTATAACCAATAATTAACCACAACAGCGACATTAATGAAGTAAGAGCAAAACATTGCATCAAAACAGATAACACATTTTTAGCTCGTACCAGGCCACCATAAAAAAGCGACAGCCCGGGAATAGTCATAAACAAAACCAGGGCCGTTGAAGTAAGTATCCAGCCTGTATTTGCTCCATTAAGCTCATCAGTCGTAGCAAATACTGACACGGGAGCCGTCAATAAGGCTAGTAAACTTATGATTCGAGTGTAATTCACTTCAGGTTCTCCTGTTTAAATTATCCTGAAATTATTTTTTGTAGTCGGTTTTTTAAGTTCGAATAGCTAAATAGCGTCTTCATTTGTTTCACCAGTTCTTATCCTGACGACCTGATCTACAGGTGTTACAAATATTTTACCGTCACCCACTTTGCCAGATCTTGTACTGCTAATGATAGCCTCTACCACGTCATCAACCCGGTCTTCACTAACCACCAACTCAAGCTTTAATTTTGGAACAAAATCAATCACATATTCTGCACCTCGGTAAAGCTCTGTATGCCCTTTTTGACGACCAAAGCCTTTAACTTCAGACAGGGTCATACCCTGTACTCCTATCTCAGAAAGCGCTATCCGGACATCGTCTAACTTAAACGGTTTTATAATGGCGGTTACCATTTTCATTTATAAAACTCCTGTTGATTGATTTTTTGGATTATTCCAGATTCAGGCACCCTGAGTGGAGAAACTGGAAAACTTGAAAATTCACAAGGCCAAATTTAATGCTATTTTTATTATGTACGCAAGGAGAAATACTATTTTTGGGCATGCGCACTTAAAAGGAGCGGAAAAAATGCCAAAAAAGTGCAAACTGAGCAAGATTGAACATAAGGGAAACTTATAAAGTGGGTTTTTACACGAAGGAAAATAGATATCAAGGCTAACAGCCGAAAAGGTCAATACATCGTGACAGTAAAAACGCTTTCCGGCTACAAGTAGAAAGTTAGAAGCCTTTCAGCTCAGCAAATTCATCCAAATTTGCCCTTTTGGAGACCAACTCATTAATAACCGCATCCGGATCGGCATAACCGAGGCACATACCGGCAAAAACCATTTCTTCTTCAGGAATTTCAGCTATTTCTGAAATGGTCTTATGCCACACTGCCCACGCTTCCTGAGCACAGGTATCAAGGCCTTTTGATTTGGCCATTAACATAACATTTTGCATGAACATGCCCAAATCAGCCCACTGGCCAAGTCCCATTTGACGATCAATAGTAAAAATCAACCCCACAGGTGCGCCAAAGAATTCAAAATTCTTGGCAAGCTGCGCAAACTTGGCCATTTTGTCCTCTCTGGGGATACCAATGAGTTGATACAGGTCACTGCCCACATCCCGACGGCGAGTTCTATAAGGGTCTGTTAATTGCGGAGGGTAAATATCATATTCAGCGCCATCACCCACGGGGTTAATAGCGCTCTTTTCAGCAACGGTGTTAACCAGGCGATCCCTGAATTCGCCCGCCAGAACATATACTTTCCAGGGCTGAAGGTTTCCACCAGATGGTGCGCGTTTTGCCTGCTCAAGAATGTCAATCACATCCTCTTTAGCAACGGGCTTATCTAAAAATTGTCGAATTGAACGGCGATTTGCAATCGCCTCTTGGACCGAAATGGTTTCTTCAATACTCATTAACTATTCTTCTTTTTTTAATGCTACAACCGGATACCACAACTTGAAAGTCATTTTGCGAACCAAATACGCAGTTGAATAACGAGAACCCGGAAAATGTTCCCATCAATTTAAATTGACACGATACACATACCCAGGTTCGTCATGGCGCCATTAACTTATAATGGATGCACACGAACCGGAAGATCCGTATAACCCTTAACAAAGTTTGAATAGGATCGTACCGGCTCACCTACCAATTCAACTTTCGAGAAGCGCTTAAGAATTTCTTCCCATACAATTCTTAACTGCATTTCAGCTAAACGGTTCCCCATGCAACGGTGAATACCAAAGCCGAAAGAAACATGGTGACGAGGTTTATCACGGTCAATAATAAACTCGTAGGGACGTTCAATAGCATCTTCATCCCGATTACCGGATACATACCACATAACAACTTTATCACCCTTTTTAATTGTCTTGCCATTCAGATCAAAATCTTCGTTGGCTGTGCGGCGCATGTGCGTAAGTGGCGTTTGATAACGAATCACTTCTGGTACCATGGTGTTTACCAACGAATGATCTGCTTTTAACTTTTCATATTCAGCAGGGTTTTCATTGAGAAACAGTACGCTTCCAGACAATGAATTACGCGTGGTATCGTTACCCCCCACAATCAACAACATCAAGTTTCCCAGGAACTCCATGGGGCGC
>Ga0209345_10002432_pt1 | contig 20552 bp, 17 predicted proteins | sample Cruoilmetagenom7_FD_187294 | JGI IMG/M metagenome (GOLD analysis project Ga0209345, IMG submission 187294) | Oil polluted marine microbial communities from Coal Oil Point, Santa Barbara, California, USA - Sample 7 (SPAdes) (version 2) | ecosystem: Environmental > Aquatic > Marine > Oil seeps ... | reverse complement strand
CCCTTCCGGGCACCTTGTACCCCTGGAGCTTGGCAGGGAGCTGGCTCATCTTGCCGATTTTTTTAAAAAGGATAATGCCCATGGTCATAAAATTTTAATTACATGTAACCCTGCATCAGAAGTCTGGATTAAAATTGATCCGGAACATTTTCGTCAAATTTTTTGGAACCTTGTGCTAAATGCTGCTCAAGCGATGGATAAAGTCGGCACCATTACCATTGATGTAAAATCATTGCCAAATAACCATGTTGAAGTAAAACTTTCTGATACCGGCTGCGGAATATCGGCAGATAGAATGAAATCTATTTTTGATCCGTTTTTTACAACAAAACCACAGGGAACCGGACTGGGTCTTTCCATTGTTCACAATATCCTTGAAATATACGATGCTCAGATTAATGTGGAGAGTAAATCAGGCCGTGGAGCCACATTTATATTGAGATTTCCGGGAATCGATACTGCCAGCATCCCCAAAACAATCCTTGACACTCCTTCCTAAATAAGTTACCAATTTTAGTTTTTAGTTTTTTTACAAGCCATTTAAAAATAAAAATGGGGATTTAATTAATAATAAAAATATGATATATTATGCAGCGCCTGAACGAAAACTGTTATAGATTTTTACATAAATATTTTTACTCTGTTATCGGTCAAAACCTTCGGTCAACGTACCATAATCTCCATCAGGTTTTCTCCTCTATCCGTGTGAAATCAATTATCTTAAGGTCTATAGACCGTCGCACAAATAATTTTACACCGTTATTGGTGGGAGATATCCAAATTAGTATTATCTCCACCTCTATCCTTGTGACAATTTTTAAAATCGGGTAATTATCTGACAAGCTATAGCACCTAACGAAAACTATACTTTTTATCTATATCTATCTGCGTTGAACTCAAACTTTAATCCTCTAAATATTCAATATATTCCAGCGATTAAAATTTCAGGCTCCCTGGATTTGAATAATTTGAAAAAAAGTATAGTTTTTCCGAGACACAATTTAAGGTTAGCTGAAATATGAAAAAAACAACAACTGTAATCGAGCAGCGGCAGCAAAAAATTGAAGCTTTAAAGGGACAGGGTATAAGTCTTTATCCAAATGATTTTAAAGTTTCCCACGCCATAGCTAAGATTAAGCAAAGGCTCGAGGAAACTCCTGAATCTGTAAATGAACATGATCCTGTTTTCACCGTAGCAGGCAGAATGATGGCCATTAACAAGTTTGGCAAATCATCCTTCATCAGGTTTTCTGATCGTACAGGACAGCTCCAGGCATATGTGAGAAAAGATTTATTGGGTGAAGAAACATATAACCTTTTTAAACAGCTTGATATTGGTGATTTTGTAGGTTTAACCGGAGGAATGTTTAAAACCAAAACAGGGGAATGGACTTTACTTGTAAAGGAGTTGAAGCTTCTTAGTAAGGCAAGGCTCCCCCTTCCTGAAAAGTTTCATGGACTTAAAGATCCTGAAAAGCGTTACAGGAAACGTTATGTAGATTTAATAATAAACTCTGATACACGGGATTGTTTTATTAAAAGAGCCAGGACAATTCAGCTGATACGCACTTTTCTCCTTAAAAAAGATTTTCTTGAAGTGGAAACTCCAATGATGCAGCCTCTTCCCGGAGGGGCAGAAGCTGAACCGTTTGTAACACACCATAATGCCCTGGGCATCGATCTTTTCTTGAGGATAGCCCCGGAACTCTATCTGAAACGGCTGGTTGTGGGCGGCTTTGAAAGGGTCTTTGAAATTAATCGAAATTTCAGGAATGAAGGGGTATCAACACGCCATAATCCTGAATTTACCATGATTGAATTTTATCAGGCATATTCAACATATGAAGATTTAATGGATATGACCCAGGAGATGTTTTTAAAAATTGCCCTGGAGCTCACCGGCTCTTCCCTGATTACATATCAGGGGGAAACAATCGATTTAGGTGGCAAATGGGACAGAATTCCTCTCTTGACAGCACTGGAGAAGATTGGAGGGGTTGATCCCGCAGTTTTAAATGATCCTGAAAAACTCTCTGATTTTGCGCTTCAACAAGGTATAGCTCCAGACAAATCCGGACGGCACGGGAAACTTATTACAAAACTTTTTGATTCACTTGTGGAACCCAAACTGATACAACCCACATTCATTACTGGATATCCTGTGGAAGTTTCTCCCTTAGCAAGGAGGAGTGAAAAAGAACCTGAACTCACTGATCGGTTTGAACTTTTCATTGCAGGCTATGAGATTGCCAATGGATTTTCAGAAATTAATGATCCTGAGGATCAAAACCAGCGTTTTAAACAACAGGTGGAAGATCGGGACGCAGGGGATGCTGAGGCCCATCATATGGATACGGATTATATCGAGGCTCTGGAATACGGGATGCCCCCCACCGCAGGAGAGGGGATTGGTATAGACAGGCTGGTTATGCTTTTAACAGATTCTTCTTCCATACGGGAGGTTATTTTATTCCCCCATATGAAACCGGATACCAGCATATAGGTGGACTGAAACCCATATGACGTATGAATACTTTATAGGCAGCCGTTATTTTAAGTCAAAAAAAAAATCGGCCTTTATTTCATTTATCACCATCCTTTCAGTTCTGGGAATTACCATAGGCGTAATGGCTTTGATAATTGTGATTGCCGTTATGTCAGGGGCTGAATCTGATTTCAGATCACGTATTCTGGGTATGGATGCCCATGTGCTGCTAATGCATTATAAGGGCACATTCAGTGACTATCAGCAGATTACCAATGATATTACGAAAATCGATGGTGTTACAAAGGCTTCCCCTTATATTCACACCCAGGTCATGCTCCGTTCTTCATCCAGAACAGCAGGGGTGGTTTTACGGGGTATAGATCCTGATACCACAGTTTTGGAAATGAAAAAATTTGATAGCTCTGTTTTACACAGTACTGTTGGGACTAATGGAAAACAGAATTTGTTAAAACCAAAAATTGTACTGGGTACCCATCTTGCCGATATTCTGAGAGTTATGAAAGGGGATTATGTTTATGTGATATCCTCCAAAGGTATGCTCTCCCCTGCAGGACATCTCCCTGGCATGAAGCGGTTTGTTGTGGCAGATGTTTTTCAATCGGGTATGTATGAGTATGATTCGTCTTTTGCCTTGATTAATCTCAATGAAGCACAAAAGATTTTGCGTATGAAAAATTCCATCACAGGAATCGGTATCAGAGTGACAGATATTTATACTGCCCCATCCATGGGCGAAAAAATTGCTGCTAAATTAAATGAAAAATATCCGGACAGTTTTTTTATTACAAAAAACTGGATAGAGATGAACCATAACCTTTTTTCAGCCCTTAAGCTGGAAAAAAAGGCGATGTTCATTATACTGACCCTTATTGTCCTTGTGGCTGCTTTTAATATAGCCAGTACATTAATAATGATGGTAATGGGCAAAACCAAGGATATAGCAATATTAAAAGCCATGGGAGCTTCAAACAAAAGTATCAGAAAAATTTTTATTTTTAAAGGGATGGTTATAGGGTTCGTCGGGGCGGTTTTGGGAATGTGTCTCGGTTTTTCAGGCTGTTTTCTCTTGAAACATTATAAATTTATTGAACTTCCCGGGGATGTTTACTACTTCACCACCCTCCCTGTTCAACTGGAAGTTTTGGATGTTTTTCTAATTGTGGGGTCAACCATGGTGATCTGTTTTTTAGCAGCAATTTATCCTGCTAGCCAGGCGGCCAGGCTTGATCCTGTTGAGGCTATCCGTTATGGTTGATGGTGCTGCTCAATCTGTCTTACCTTGCCCCCTTATTTCTGCCAGGCATCTGAATAAAAGTTTTAGCAGCAGTGGTGTGGCAATAGATATTTTAAAGTTTGCTGATTTTGAACTTAATTCTGGTGAAACAGTGGCCATTACAGGGGCATCGGGAATAGGTAAATCTACATTTCTCCATATATTAGGGACCCTTGACCGGCCGGACACAGGAACCCTTTTATTTGAAGGGAAGGACGTTTTTGGGTTTGATGATACCCGTCTTGCGAAATTTCGCAATGAATCTGTGGGGTTTGTTTTTCAATTTCACCACCTGCTTTCTGAATTTTCTGCCATTGAAAATGTTATGATGCCGGCACTGATAAACGGTCAATCCCAAAAAGAGGGGAAAGAGATTGCAGAAGCAATTCTAGTGCGCGTTGGGCTTGCTGAAAGGTTGTCCCATATGGCAGGGAGATTATCCGGAGGAGAACAGCAGCGGGTTGCCATAGCAAGGGCACTGGTTTTGAACCCGCCTTTACTTTTAGCAGATGAACTCACAGGAAATCTTGATCAAAAAAACAGCGATCATATTCATACGCTCCTTTTGGAGCTGAACAAGGAGTTGGGGATGTCTCTGGTTCTGGTTACACATAATGCTGAGCTTGCATCTTACATGTCACGTTCCCTGACAATTGTTAACGGAAAAATTGTTTAATTATTAAAAAACCTACAATCGTGGACGTTTTTATGACTATGTATAAATATATAAAATTTTATTTAATTCTTCTTATATTGGCAATCTCTTCTTTGGCATATTCCCTTGAGTCTGTAAGGGTTATAGTATTACCTTTTGACATTGAGGGGAGGAAAGATTATTCCTATTTAGGGGTTGAAATACAAAACAACATCAGGGCGCACCTTGAAAACGATGGGGCGATCCTTCTGGATTCTTCGTCCGTTTTCGACTCTGCAGATAAAGACTTGACCAATATTGACAATATGTGTGCCAGGGGAGCCAGGGCCGGAGCTGACTACCTGATTTTGGGGAAACAGGTTTGGACTGGGGAAAAATTTTTATTAAATGTAAAAATTCTGGCGGTCTCAAAGAATAAACTGGTTGAATCCTTGGATTTTAAGGGGGGTGCCCTAGAGGATCTTCCCGGTGTTGCAAAACAACTTTCCAGTAAAATAATAAGCAAACTTTTTAAGCAGGAGATGGTGGCCCAAATAATTATTCGTGGAAATAAACGGATAGAGGCTGATGCCATCAGAAAAATAATATCCACCTCCCCCGGCGAAATCTATCTGTTGAAAAATTTTGCAAAAGATCTTAAAGCTTTATATGCCATGGGCTATTTTGATGATATCCGGATTGAAACCGAAGAGAGTAAAGATGGTAAAATTGTTATTTTCAAGGTAAAAGAGAAGCCCAGTATTAAAACCATAAGTTTCAGGGGGCTTGGTGTTTTTACCCCTGATGAGGCCAAAGAAAATTTAACAATAAAAGAGGGTTCCATTCTTAATGTCTTTGAAATCCGCAGAAATATTGTCAGGATGGAAGAACTATATAAAGAAAAGCAATATCATAATGTTAAGATTACCTACAAAACCCATGAGCTGGGAGATGGCCGTGTTGATCTCAAGTTTATTTTTGAAGAGGGTAAAAAAGTAAAGGTACGGCAGATAGCCTTAATGGGAAACAGCGTATATTCAAACAAAGAATTAAAAAAGCTGATGAGCACAAAGGAAAAAGGCTTTTTCTCTTTTCTTACTTCATCAGGAGTGCTGAATAAAGATGATTTGTACCAGGATGCTGCCAGATTATATGCTTTTTATCATAATCAAGGTTATATGCACGCCAAGATCGGGGAACCAGAAGTTGAATATGAAGGCGAATGGATAAAAATTACCATAAGAATCCAGGAGGGAGATCAATTCAAGGTTGGAAAGGTTGATCTGGATGGAGATTCAGTAATACCTAAAGAGGATCTCCTTGAAGCTCTGAAAATCACAAAAGAAACATTTTATAACCGTGAAATCATTCATAATGATATACTCGCTTTAGCAGATCTTTATGCTGATCTGGGTTATGCATACGTCGATATTCTGCCCCGCATCAATTCAGAACCGGAGACAAAAACTGTTAATATTACCTATGTTGTTTCCAAGGGTGAAAAAGTTTATTTTGAAAAAATTATTATCACAGGGAACTCAAAAACCAGGGACAAGGTTATCCGGCGGGAACTTCCCGTTATTGAGCAGGGGCCTTACAGTAGAACTGCCCTGAAGCGAGCTGAACGGAACCTGGTGAGACTCGATTTTTTTGAAGATCTCTCCATAAATACAGCCAAGGGGAGCTCGGATGATAAGATGGTGTTGAAGGTCAATGTGAAAGAGAAGCCAACAGGTGCCATATCTTTCGGGGGTGGGTACAGCAGTGAAGAAAATGCTTTTGTAATGGCTTCCATCTCCCAGAAGAACCTTTTTGGCCGGGGTCAGATACTATCCTTAAAAGCAGAACTTGGAAGTAAAACGACTAGCTATATGCTTGATTTTAAGGAGCCCTGGATTTTCGACTCCCGCTGGTCCGGTGGAATAAATTTATATAACTGGAAACGGGAATATGATTATTACGATACCAAAAGTCAGGGTGGCGGGCTCTATGTCGGTTATCCTGTTTTTGATTATACGCGGGTTTCATGTTCATACTCCATTGATATGGGTGATATCAGCAATTATTATTATGATACGCCCCAGTCCATTTACGAACTCAATAACCAGACAATCACCTCCAGCAGCCTGACTGCCAGATTAAATTATGACTCAAGAAATAAGGGTTTTAATGCAACAAAAGGGTCTGATCACAGCATATCAGTCAAGTATGCCGGAATAGGAGGGGATGTTGGGTATACAAAAGTACGCATGCAAACAGGGTGGTATTTCCCTTTATTCTGGAAATTTGTCGGCTTTGCCCATGGTAAAACAGGGATCATGTGGAAAACTTCCGGAAAGGCTCTGCCTGATTATGACCTTTTCAGATTAGGTGGTATTAATTCATTGCGTGGTTTTGAGTGGGAAGATCTGGCTCCGAAAGAGATCATAGATCTTCGTGAAAGGTATCCTCATTACTATCTTCCAGGGGATGTGGTTGAGACTGAAGTGGGGGGATATAAATTTGTTCAGGCCAATTTTGAATGTCTCTTCCCCTTTGATGGTGCAGGGGGGATTATGGGCCTTGTTTTTTTTGATACAGGGGACCTTTATGATGATGGAGAAAACATCAAATTGGACAGATTGCGGGAAAGTGTAGGCTTTGGCGTAAGGTGGAACTCACCCATGGGGCCGTTACGTCTGGAATACGGTTATATACTTGATCCTGAAAAAGACGCAGGTGAAGGGGGGCGTTTTGAGTTCTCCATGGGGGGAGCTTTTTAATTTTTATATGAAAATGATAAATGGTGAATTAAGGAATTCTACTAATTTATAAAATGCCATTAACCGCTATCTCATTCTAACTATTCAGCGTCGCTGATTTAAAATAGGCAGCAGGTATAACCTGATTAAAACTTTGAAATTGTTTGAACGGATTAGAGAGCGTTAAGAAAGAATCCATCAGGGCTGAACTTATTAACATTATTTTCTGGTATGCTATTAGGAACGAGGACGAAATAACTTGGTATTTTAAGCGTCGATCCATCCTGCCTGACTGTGTTACAAAAGCGTAGCAATATCTTGATATTCCTATACTTTCGCGCCTTGCCAGGCAGGCGCCTCAACACTTGAATTTGCGAACTTATTTCGTCCCCGTTCCTTACACAAGTTTATGTTTTTAACAGATTCTTTCGTTACGACCTCTTATCAGTGAGTTTTTCATGGTTTAATCAGATTATACCTGCTGCCGTACATATTAGCTGAATAGTTACATCTCATTTTCATATTTTGCTGTGCCTGCCAGGCCATGGTATTTATTAATAAATAAAAAGGGGAATATTATGATCAAAAAAAGAGTTTTTCATGTTACAGTTCTTTTTTCTTTTTTTCTTGCAGTTAATGCTTTTGCAGCAGATGTCGCCAAATTGGGTGTTATAGATTTTCAAAAAATTCTTAAGGTCTCTGATTCAGGCAAAGAAGCCCTGGGCAAAGTAAATAAACAAGGGAAAAAAATGGAGGCTGATTTGACGGAAAAGAAAAAAGGAATAGAAGATCTTCAAAAAAAACTGGAGCGCGAAGCCCTTGTTATGAGCAAGGAGATGCGTGATGAAAGCGGCCGTGAGCTTAGAATAAAAATTAATGACTTCAAGGTTCTTGAAAAAAAATATCAGTCTGAGCTGTTTGCCCTGGAAAAAAAGCATGTCTTACTCTTTAAAGAAGATGTCTTTGACATTGTTGAAAAAATCGGTAAAAAAGAGGGATATCTCATGATAATAGAAAAATCGAGCGTAGTCTATTATCCCAATGCAATAGATATTACAGATACGGTTATTAAGAAATATAATGCAAAAACAAAAACCAACTGATCATAACCTAATTGTTGAATCTGTGCACAAGCTCTCGCTTAAGGAGATTGCTCTTTTGGTTTCAGGGCAGGTACAGGGGAATCCGGATTTGCTTATATGCGGTGTGGCCCCTTTTGAAAATGCCGCGCAGGATGATATAGTTCTTGCAGAAAGTGTAAAATATCTGAAAAAGATTAATGAAACTTCTGCAGGCGCATTGATTATTCCAAAAAACAAGTTTGAATCTGCTCAGATTGATACCCGAAAAAACCTGATTATTGTGGATAATCCCAGGGTGGCCTTTGCGAAAGTTCTCCGTTTTTTTGTTCAGAGGAAGAATCCACCCTCTTTTTATGAAGGTATCAGCCCGGATGCCCGGGTGGGGGATAATTGTAAATATGGTGACAATATTTCCATTGCTCCATTTGTAGTGATTGGGAAAGATGTAAAACTTGGGGACAATGTTGTTTTGCAGCCCAATGTTGTTTTGGGGGATAATGTTGTTCTGGGGGATGATGTTTGTATATACCCCAACGTGACAATCTACAACGGTACCATTATGGGAAGCAGAATTATTATACATGCAGGTACAGTTATAGGAAGCGACGGTTTCGGTTTTGCCCCTGACGGAAAAAAGTACCATAAAATTTATCACACCGGCATTGTCAAAATAGATGATGATGTGGAGATTGGTGCATGTAATACCATAGACAGGGCAGTTTTCGGCCAGACCTGGATAAAAAAAGGGGTTAAAACAGACAACCTTGTTCAACTGGCACACAATGTTACTGTGGGGGAAAATTCTGTTATTGTTGCCCAGGTCGGGATTGCAGGAAGTACAAGTATTGGAAAGAACGCTGTTCTGGCAGGTCAGGCCGGGGTAGGAGGTCATCTTCAGGTTGGGGATAATGTTACCATCGGCCCCAGGGCCGGTGTAACAAAATCGGTTGAAAGCGGCAACGTGGTTTCAGGTGTTCCTGAAATGCCCCATAAACTATGGCTAAGGGTTCAGACTCTTCTTCCAAAACTTCCCCAGATCAATAAACGACTTTTAAAAATCGAAAAAATTTTGGATAAAATCAGTAAAAAATAAGCAACAGGGAATCAAGTAATGGATAAACCTTATGATATTTTAAAGATTATGGAGCTTTTACCCCATAGATACCCTTTTCTTCTTTTGGACAGGGTCATTGATCTTGTCCCTGGTGAAAGCATTGTTGCATTGAAAAATGTTACGATCAGCGAGCCTTTTTTCCAGGGACATTTCCCCAAGGAGCCTATTATGCCAGGAGTTCTTATGGTGGAGGCCATGGCTCAGGCCGGGGGGGTACTCGCCTACGAAACAGTGGGTGGAAAACTGGAAAATTCAGCAATGTATTTTATGGGGATGGATAAGGTTAAGTTTAGAAAGCCTGTTATCCCGGGGGATCAGCTTATTTTTGATGTTAAAATAATACGTCACAGATCGACTATTTTTAAAATGGCCGGAACCTCCAAAGTCGATGGCAAAGTTGTGGCAGAAGCTGAATTGATGGCTTCTTTGGGAGAGAAATAGTGATCCATGAAACAGCAATAATAGATCCTGACGCTCAAATTGGACAGAATGTATCCATAGGCCCCTATTCAATTATTAAGGCCAGCGTAATCATAGACTCCGGTACTGTAATAGGCCCCCATGTGGTTGTTGATTCCTTTACTTCCATAGGTTCTGACTGCCGGATATTTCAATATGCATCCATTGGGGCAGAACCCCAGGCTCTGAATTTTAAAGGTGAAGAAACCTGGGTTAAAATTGGACGGGGCTGTGTTATCAGAGAATTTGTCACCATAAACAGAGGCACAGGTTTTGGCGGGGGAATAACTGAAATAGGCGATGAGAATTTCATAATGGCCTACGCCCATGTTGCACATGATTGCAGAACAGGTAACAGGGTGGTCATGGCTAATGCTGCCACCCTGGCCGGCCATATAACCATTGGGAGTAATGTTACCATTGGCGGCCTCACCGCTGTGCACCAATTTGTAAGAATTGGTGATTATGCATATATTGGGGGGAAAGCTGCTGTTGTAAAGGATATTGTCCCTTTTGTTATAGCGGCCGGTGACAGGGCTAAACTCCATGGCTTAAACAAGGTTGGATTAAAGCGCTTTGGTTTTTCAGAAGAGGCTTTATCGCCGGTCAAAAAGGCTTACAGAATTATTTTCCGTTTTGGCCTTGCCCTAAATGAGGCGATTGAGCGAGTTAAGGCAGAAATCGATCAGACTCCAGAAGTACTCTCCCTTATCGGGTTTATTAAATCATCCCAACGGGGTATCACAAGATAAACTGAATCGTTACAAAGTAAATTTTTTTATGAAAATTGGACTCATAGCAGGCGGTGGTCAGTTCCCGATAATCTTTTCTAAAGCAGCAAAATCAAAAGATTATTCAGTTTTTGCTGCGGCATATATTAATGAAGCGGACCCCATACTTGAAGAACATGTGGAGACCATCAAGTGGATACACCTGGGGCAGCTCAATCGGCTTATTAAATTTTTTAAAGCAAATAAAGTAACAAGAGCCGTGATCATTGGCGCCATAAAAAAAACCAGGATGTTTTTAGATGTCAGGCCGGACATAAAGGCCATCTCTCTTATTGCCAGATTAAGGCATACCCATGATGATACCATATTGACCGCATTTGCAGGGCTTCTGGAAAAGGAAGGTATACAAATACTCTCCTCAACCTTTCTCCTCCCTGACTTACTGGCAAAGGAAGGGTGCTGGACAAAATCAAAGCCGACAAAAGCCGAAAAAAAAGATATTGAACTTGGGTGGAACCTGGCAAAGGAGATAGGGAGATTCGATATAGGACAATGCATTGTGATTGGCGGAGGATCTGTTTTAGCTGTGGAGGCGGTTGATGGAACAGATGCAACAATTAAAAGAGGGGGTACCCTGGGAAACGGTTCCGCTGTGGTGGTCAAGGTTTGTAAGCCCGACCAGGATACAAGATTTGATGTACCTGCAATTGGTGCAGATACTATTTTAAATATGCATAAAGTAAAAGCAAGGGTTCTTGCAATTGAAGCTGAAAAAACAGTGGTCTTTGACAGGGAAGAGATGATATCCCTTGCAGATAAGTATAAAATCGCAATAGTTGCCATTAAAAAAGGTGATTAGGATGAAAGAAACAAAGAAAAAACTTCGCGTGGGGGTTGTGGGAACCGGTTATCTTGGAAAATTTCATGCTGAAAAATATGCTCACATGGATGATGTGGAGCTTGTGGGTGTTGTTGATACTGATAAATCAAGGGCCCTTGCCGTGGCCGATAATTTATCAACAAAAGCCTTTTTCAACCACAAAGACCTTCTGGGAATTGTTGATGCCGTCAGCATAGTTGTTCCCACCCCAGGACATTATTCTGTAGCCCTCGATTTTTTAAAAAAAGATATAGATATTCTCATTGAAAAACCGATAACAGCCACTCTTAATGAGGCGGATGAGCTTTTAAATCATGCAGAATCAAGGGGCCTTATCATTCAGGTGGGACATCTGGAGAGGTTTAATCCTGCGGTGGTTGCTTTGAATGGAATTTTAAAAAAGCCGATGTTTGTTGAGTCCCACAGATTAAGTCTTTTTAAGGAGCGGGGGACAGATATAAGCGTGGTCCTTGATCTTATGATTCATGATATTGATATTATATTAAACTTTGTTAAATCAGAAATTAAAAGTATCAAGGCATCGGGTGTTCCTGTTATATCCAGTCATGTTGATATTGCAAACGCCCGTCTTGAGTTTAAAAGCGGATGTATTGCAAATATTACTGCAAGCAGAATTTCCACTAAAAACGAGCGTAAAATCAGGCTTTTCCAAAGAGATGCCTATATATCTGTCGATTTTGCCAACCAGAATATAACGATTATAGGTAAAGACGGAAAAACAGCAAACGGACTCATTCCCGGTATGGGAATAAAAAAAGTTGAGTTTTCCCAGACCGATGTTTTAAAAGAGGAGCTTTTTTCTTTTGTTGATTCTGTAAAAAAGAGGAAGGCTCCAGCGGTGACCGGGCAGATGGGGCGTGATGCCCTGGAGATCGCTCTTAATACAATGGAGCAGATTCATTCAGCCAACGCCCGATTTTTGGGGATCTAGTCCATGGGGGAGTTGAAAATAAAAAAAAAAAATATCATGATTATAGCAGGTGAAGCTTCGGGGGATAAACACGGAGCTAAACTTGTTGCGGCAATGAAAGAAAAAAGGGATAATCTTTTTTTCTGCGGCATAGGCGGGGAGGCGCTCCAGGCTGCGGGGGTTAAAATTGTAGTCCATGCTTCCCAGCTTTGTGTTGTGGGAATCACAGAAGTTTTTTCTAAAATACCAAGCATCTTAAAAGGACTTGCCGCTGCCAGACGACTGATACAGACCCTTAAGCCTGACCTTTTAATCCTGATAGATTTCCCTGATTTTAATCTCCATGTTGCGGGTGCTGCAAAAAAAAATGGGATACCTGTTCTTTATTACATAAGCCCCCAGATTTGGGCATGGAGAAAGGGGCGAATAAAAAAGATAGGGACCCTGGTCGATCATATGGCGGTGATTCTCCCCTTTGAGGAAATATATTATAAAAAGCATGCTATTTCCGCCTCTTTTGTGGGGCACCCTTTGCTGGATGATAATTCCTTTGGCAACGGGTCCGGTTTCCGAAAAAAACCTGAACCGGTTTTAGGGATACTTCCAGGTTCCAGAAATAGTGAGATTGTACGTCATCTCCCTGTTATGCTTGATGCCGCAGATCTCATTTCTGCCAGGAACAGAGGGCTTAAGGTTATTCTCTCTGTGGCCGACACCGTTGATAAAAATCTTGTGAACCGGATTTTGGGAGATTACAAGGGGAATACAAAATTTGAAATTCACTCTAAAAGCGTTGATGGGGTTATTGAGAAGAGCAAAATTGTTCTGGCTGCCTCAGGAACTGTAACTCTGGAGACTGCTATTTCAGGAACTCCCATGGTTATAATTTATAAGATCTCCCCTTTGAGCTACATGCTCGGGAAGGCTTTAATAAACTTGGAAAATATAGGGCTTGTAAATCTCATAGCCGGAAAAAAAATTGTCCCTGAGTTGATTCAGGGGGACGCTTCGCCGGAAAAAATAGCAGATACAGTTAATAACATGCTAAAGGATCAGGTAAAACTGGAAGCGCTTAAAAAAGAACTTCTCGGTATAAAAGACTTACTGGGAGGCCCTGGTGCTTCCAGGCGTGTTGCAAAAATAGCGTTGGATCTTGCTGAAAATTGCTGTATGGAAAGATAGATGTCTGAGAAAATTAAAAAAAGTATTATTGAATTAAAAGATAATCTCATCGGTATTTTTGGGAACCTTTTTATAAATTCTCTTTTTTTTACAACAAAAATAGAAACTGTTGGGTACAACAATGTAAGTTCGATTTTTTCTTCAAAAAAGTTTATATTCGCGCTCTGGCATTCACGAATTCTGCTTATGACTTATATGCATAAAGAATCCGAATGTGCAATTATTGTTAGCAGCTCAAAAGATGGTGAAATCATAAGCCGAATTCTTCAAAGGCAGGGGAATAAAACTGTTCGTGGTTCCACTTCAAGGGGAGGCGTCCGTGCCCTGGCAGGTCTTATAAGAGTTTTAAAACAAAAGGTAAGGCCGGGAGCAATTACACCCGATGGCCCCAGGGGGCCAAGGTTTAAATGCAAGGGAGGGATAATAACCCTTGCAAAAAAGATGGGTTATCCCATTGTGCCCCTTACCTGCAGTGCAGAGAAAATCAAAATTTTTAACAGCTGGGATAAATTTATTCTTCCTTATCCTTTTACCAGATGCCGAATAGTTTATGGTAAACCTGTATATGTTGAACCAAAAGCTGACAAAAAGCAGGAAAACATCTGTCGAGTTGCCCTTGAAAATGAATTGAACAGAATTACAAAGGAGGCTGACCTCCATTTTAATCATAATATCACATGAACATAAAAAACCGATCTGACTCAGCAACAAAAAACCGAAATCAGTATTTATTAGAGCTTATAAAAGACAGCTGGCTGCGGCTTTTTCTGGCAATGCTCTGTATGCTTGTTATTGCCGGGGCTACATCTGCCATACCATTTTTAATAAAACCTGCTGTGGATGATATCTTTATTAATAAAGATGTCCGCATGCTCAAAATTATTCCCCTGGCTGTGATTTTTGTATATTTTATTCTCGGCACAACAATGTTTTGTCAGGAATACTTAATGTCCTATGTGGGGCAGAACATAATAAGAAAGCTCCGTAACATGCTTTATGACAAGATCTCTGACCTCCCTGTCTCTTTTTTCCACAAAGAGACCACAGGGGTTTTAATGGCCCGGATAACAAATGATGTTAATATAATCAAAGCCATGGTCTCATCCGCTGTAACCGGTGCTTTAAGGGATTCTTTTACAATTATCGGCCTGATTGGTGTAATCTTGTACAGGGACTGGAAAATGGCTGTTTTTGCCTTGATTATTCTCCCTGTGGCCTTTTATCCTGTTGTCAAACTTGGAAAAAAGGTTAGAAAAGTCAGCTCGGGGGCCCAGGCGGTCATGGGGGATCTCAACTCCTTTCTCCACGAAACTTTTTCAGGAAATATGGTTGTAAAGGCATTTGGGATGGAGTCCCATGAAAAAGAACGGTTTTATATAAAATCAAAAGGACTTTTCAGGCTTGAGATGAAATCCGTACGGGCCAAGGCCATGACCTCACCAATAATGGAATTTCTTGGAGGACTTGGGGTAGCTTTTGTCTTGTGGTATGGGGGGTTCAGGGTAATTTCCGGTGAATCCACCCCTGGAACTTTTTTTTCTTTTCTAGCGGCAGTTCTCATGCTCTACGGCCCTGTAAAAAAACTGAGCAAATTGAATAATGTTATTCAGGGAGGGCTTGCCGGTGCAGACAGGGTTTTTGATATAATAAACAGGGAGACAGATATTAAAGAGTCTGAAAATCCTGCAATTTTTCATCCAGGGCCCCATGATGTGACTTTTCATGATGTCTCTTTTACGTATGCTGATAAATTGGTTTTAAAACATATTAACCTCCATGTTCAAAAGGGGGAAATCCTTGCCCTGGTCGGAGCCAGCGGTGGTGGTAAAACAACCCTTGTTAACCTTATTCCGCGGTTTTATGATGTTATTGAAGGTGCTGTAAAAATAGACGGGATTGATGTAAGAGATTTGTCCATACCTTCCCTTCGAAAGGAGATTGCCCTGGTTACCCAGGCTCCCATTCTGTTTAATGATTCCATTAAAAATAACATAGCTTATGGTAATAAAGACGCATCTTTTCAGGATATCGAAAATGCTGCAAAAGCTGCCTATGCATATGATTTTATTCAGGCTCTCCCTGAAAAATTTGATACTTCCATAGGAGAACTTGGAGGACGGCTTTCAGGGGGTGAAAAACAAAGGATCTGTATAGCCAGAGCCTTGCTTAAAGATGCTCCCATACTTATTCTTGACGAGGCAACCTCTTCCCTTGATACAGAAGCTGAAACCCTTGTGAAAAAAGCTCTTGAAAATTTAATGAAGGGACGAACCACATTTATTATTGCCCACAGGCTCTCCACCATAAGCTATGCCGACAGAATAATTGTAATGGTAAAGGGAGAGATAAAAGAAGAAGGAACCCACATGACGTTAATTGATAAAAAAGGTGAATATCACAAACTTTATTCCATGCAATTTAACGATGTGAAATAATTTTGCAAGACGCCTGGAGGGGAGCATCTAAAATTTGTTTGACAAAAGGAACCCCATTTTATTAAATTGTAAGAATTTGGGTAATTTTTTAGAAAGTTATTAGTATATATATGCAGTAGTGTTCGGTTAGAATCTTGCGTGAGGGAAGCTTAATTGTTTTTGCAGCGTAGCCAAAAAATTGCGCTTGTTTGAGCGAGGCACGAGCGATTTTGGCAGGGCAAACTTAGAAAATCACGAAATTTATTCGCAATAGCGGAAAAAAATAATTAAACTTTCCGTATTTTGTTTCTTGCAATTTCGTAACCGGACACTACTGATATATGTGAGGTATATCTGAGAATCTATACAAAAAAAAGAGGAAAATAATGTCGGTTTTAATTTTACCTAAAACAATAAACAAAGATTTTGTCCAGAAGATTAAAGAATTGAGCGGACAAGATGTAAGGGTTTGCTTCCAGTGCGGAACCTGTTCAGGGTCGTGCCCCATGTCCGAACACATGGAATTCTCTCCTCGAAAGGTTATGCACCTTGCACAATTGGCCATGGGGGATAGTCTGGTTAATCTGAATACCTACTGGGCCTGTGCTTCCTGCCATACATGTTCTGTGAGATGCCCAAGGGGTATAGATATTGCGCGTGTTATGGAGGCTTTACGTCAGATTACTCTGAGAAAAAATATAAATTTTATCGAACCGTCAAAAATGTCTGCGGAAACAATAATGGGAGCCCCACAGATAGCGATGGTTGCCGGTTTTAGAAAGATGACAAGTTGAGGAGAATGATGAAAATTAATTATTATCCAGGTTGCACATTAAAATCCAAGGCAAAAAACCTTGAAGATGCTGCAATTGCTTCCATGAAAGTTCTTGGAGTTGAAATGGAGGAGATCGATCGGTGGAACTGCTGCGGTGCTGTATATTCCCTTGCCGAAGATGATCTTATTCACCAGGTTGCCCCGGTTCGTGATCTTATAAGGGCCAAGGAACAGGGGAGCGGAAAACTGACCGTTTTATGCTCCATGTGTTACAATACGCTGGCCAGGGCTAATCTGATAATGAAAACTGACGGGGAAAAAAGAGACACCATAAATCGATTTATGGATGAAGAGATCGATTATTTTGGTGAAGTTGAAGTTGTCCACCTTCTAAGTTTTTTAAAAGATGAGCTGGGCTGGGATAAGGTGCGTGAAAAAGTCAAAGCACCTCTTACGGGGGTAAAAGTGGCTCCCTATTATGGCTGTACTTTGCAGCGGCCTGCGGAGGTCGGGATAGAGCCCATGGGGAGTTATGAATTAATGACAGAATTGTTCGAAGCTCTTGGAGCGACTGTTGTCGATTTTCCTGCATCTGCTTATTGCTGCGGTTCATATCAGGTTCTTGGGATGCCTGACTCTGCTGCAGATGCAGCATCAAAGATTCTGAATCTTGCCGGGCGCTCAGGTGCTGAGGTGATTGCCACAAGTTGCCCTTTATGTGAATTTAATTTAGGAAAAAAACAGCAGGGCCTCATTGACGAGAAGAAAATTTCACAAAATATTCCTACATTCTATTTTACCCAGCTTATGGCTCTGGCCCTCGGGCTTGCTCCCGATGTATGTCATTTTGAACTTAACGATTCAAATGCTGTGGAATTTTTGAAAAGTAAGAACTATTCTGTTTAATTATCTGATCTTTATTTAGATTCCATGGATTTTCAAGTAATTAATTTCATAAAATAAAGGCTTTTGATTGATAATCCTGTGAAATTATTTATATGAAAATCTATATTCATAGAATTAAAAGCAGATAAGTAACAGATCTGTTTTTTTAAGGAGAAATTAATATGGTTGAAACAGAAAATATTCAAGTTAAGCAGGCTCCCAGGGTGGCCACAGGTGATAAGGCTATTTTGCCGGAAGGAGCTAAAACCATACCTGTATATGTTATGGGGAAATGTTACAATGTCCCTGAAACCCTTACAATAATGAAAGCAATGGAATTTGCCGGGTTTAAATTTATCCGGGGAGCAGGCTGCCGCGGGGGTATATGCGGAGCATGCCCCACTGTTTACCGAAAAGCCGGAGATTACAAACTCTATTTCGGCCTTGCCTGCCAGACAGTTGTTGAGCCTGATATGTTTCTGGCTCAGATTCCATTTTATCCTGCTAATCGCGCATCTTACAAGCTCGAAGATTTATCTGGCAACGCTGACCTTATCCATGCTCTTTATCCGGAATTATTTCGGTGTGTTGCCTGTAACCTTTGTACAAAAGCCTGTCCCATGGATGTTGATGTATTGGGTTATATTTCTGCATTAAAACAGGGAAATATTGCCAAAGCCGCTGAAATATCCTTTGATTGTATCCAGTGCGGCCTTTGTACCAGCCGGTGTATGGGAGAAATTCCTCAATATCATGTTGGACAGCTTGCAAGACGGATATATGCAAAATATATTCAGCCAAGGGCAGAGCATCTGCAGAAAAGAGCTGATGAAATTAATGCGGGAAAATATGACAAGATGTTAAAAAATCTTGTTGCTATGGACAGGGGAGAACTTGAAAAAATATATACAGATGAACGTGAGCGGGAACCGGATCTCACCCCTCCGGGAGAATGGGTACCCCAGGACACACAATATCTATAGCCGAAACTTGTTTTATCGTGAACAGGAGTAAAGGAGAAAAAAATGTCATATACACCCGAAATGAGGGAATTAATTAAAAAGGTTGAGGCTACTCGTCCTGCGAGGGTGGAAAGGGCCCGGCGTAATGAACATTATCCTGCTTTGAATCTTAAAGAGCGTGAAGAGGTTTTAAATGCATACCATCCTGATTGTCAAAAAGATGGAACGCGGGCAGTAAGAGTCGGTGCAAACAAAGGGGATGTTTTTCAGGATCAGGTTGCAGACCTTCTGGAATCAATCTCTCTGGTGAGGCCTGAATCTGTGGACTTTTCCAAAGTTGATTATGAGGCCGATGTACTTGTTATCGGCGGCGGTGGGGCAGGTACATCTGCTGCCTTAATGGCTTCAGATGCAGGTAAAAGTGTAATCATATCAACCAAACTCAGGCATGGTGATTCAAACACAATAATGGCTGAAGGGGGAATCCAGGCTGCGACCCAGGAATGTGATTCTCCATTTTATCATTATGTAGATACCATAGGCGGCGGTCACTTTACAAATCAATCCGACCTTGTGGAGGCCATTGCCCATGATGCTCCATTGTCAATTTCATGGCTGGAAAGTCTGGGAATGATGTTTAACAAGACCCCTGAAGGACGTATGGTTGTACGTCATTTTGGAGGTTCTTCCCGGAAAAGACTCCATTCAGCAGGAGATATGACCGGAGCAGAGATCATGCGTGTGGTCAGGGATGAAGCACGAAGCAGAACGGATTCCATTACTGTCCTCGAATTTGCTCCTGCAGTGGAGCTTATTCTTGACGAAGACGGAAAATGCGCCGGAGCAATCCTGTTTAATATGGAGACCAAAGAATTTTACGTTGCAAAGGCAAAGGCTGTTATTCTTGCGTCAGGTGGTTTTGGCCGTCTTCATATTAAAGGTTTTGCGACAACAAACCATTACGGCGCCACAATGGACGGTGTTGTCATGGCCTATAGAGCCGGTGTTGGAAATAAATATCTTTTCTCCACCCAGTATCATCCAACAGGTGTGGTATATCCTGAGCAGAATGTGGGATTGCTGATCACAGAAAAAGTAAGGGGACTCGGAGCCCATGTGTTAAATGTTGATGGAGAACAGTTTTGTTTTCCCCTGGAACCGAGGGACGTGGAGTCTGCAGAATTAATCTGTGAGGCCATGGATAAGGGGAAAGGTATATTAACACCAACTGGTCGCGTGGGGCTTTGGCTCGATTCCCCCATGATAGATGAACTCCATGGTGAAGGTGCTGTTAAAAAAGAGCTCCCGGCAAAATTTATCCAGTTTGCAAGACACGGAATAGATATAAGTAAAGACCCCATGCTTGTTTATCCCACCCTTCATTACCAAAATGGAGGTGTAAATGTTAATGCATCCACTGAAACAGATGTACCCGGACTTTTTGCAGCAGGTGAAGTCATAGGTGGTGTCCACGGAGAGAACCGGCTCATGGGAAACAGCCTGCAGGACATTATAACCTTTGGAAGACGTGCTGGTGTCAATGCTGCTGAATATATTGACGGAGGCGTTGAGATTAAAAAACTCACCATTGATCATGTTGTAAAATTTGAAAAGGAGATCGACGAAGCCGGTATTACAGACCCAGCAACGGCTCCAATAATTCTTCCTGATTATTCAACAGATGAAGTAATGTCACGACGCTGGACAGAAAAGTAAAGAGATAAGCTGGTCAGCCACTGAAAAGACTCCCGTTCCCACGCCTCAGCGTGGGGCGGATCACCATATTTTTCAATTTGTCCGGTTAGCCCTTAGCTTAAAAAAAGTGGGATAAGCCTTAAGATAATTATTTTAAGAAGGCCAGAGGGAGGAAGGCGTATTGTAAACGACCGATAACGCACCCAAAATCTTTATCTTAGGAACGGGGATGAAATAAGTTCGCAATTTTAAGTGTTGAGGCGCCTGCCTGGCAAGGCGCGAAAG
>Ga0209345_10002431_pt1 | contig 20556 bp, 22 predicted proteins | sample Cruoilmetagenom7_FD_187294 | JGI IMG/M metagenome (GOLD analysis project Ga0209345, IMG submission 187294) | Oil polluted marine microbial communities from Coal Oil Point, Santa Barbara, California, USA - Sample 7 (SPAdes) (version 2) | ecosystem: Environmental > Aquatic > Marine > Oil seeps ... | reverse complement strand
TCTGTGTGTTTGGCCAACAGCCAGGCCGCCGCCACGCCGAACGCCGCCAGCACCGCGAAGACCACGCGCCAGCTGGCCAGATCGGCCAACAGCGCCGACAGGGTCACACCCGCCACCATGGAAATCGTCCAACCAACGATCACTTTGCCTAGGGTTTCGGCCTCGCGCCCTTTTGGGGCGATTTCGGCGGCCAGACCATAGGTCGCAGGCAGGCAGATGCCCGCCGCCGCGCCCGCCACAGCCTGCGCCAGGCACAGGGTCACCAACGTCGGTGCCAGGGCGGACAGGCCCATCGCGCCCGTTAGCACCATCAGCCCCCACAACAATGCATTGCGCAGCCCGACCCGGTCCGCGTGCGGTGCCAGCACCAGGGCCGAAATCGCCACCCCGCCACCATAGATGGCCGAGGCGATCATCACCTCTTCGGGCGTGCGTGGGGCAAAGGACGCCGCGACCTCGCCCGCCAAAGGTGACAACACCAGAGAGTTTGAGCCGACAAGCCCCACGGCCAGGGTCAAAAGAAGGATCGGATTCATCACAGCACCATTGATCTGTTCTGTCTGATCGCTAGAATGCCGAAGAATATTCTGCAAGAAGGCGAATGACCCATGGCAAAAGAAACGAATGACGTTCGGCGCACCGGGTCTGATCCGCGCCCGATTGACCAGATCGACCGAAGAATCTTAAGCGCGCTGGCACAGGACGCCGAACGATCATTTCAGGATCTGGGCGCTCTGGTCGGCCTGTCCGCCCCCGCCGTGCATGAACGGGTCAAGCGGTTGAAAGCCAACGGGCGGATCAAGGGCACGGTCGCGTTGATCGACCCGGTCGCGCTGGGAAAATCCTTTCTGGCCTTCATCCACGTCGATGTGCGCGGCTTTGGTAAAACCGACCCGATCATGGCGTTGGCGCGGTTCCCCGAGGTCGAAGAAATCCACGGTGTCGCCGGTGACACCTGCCTGTTGATCAAGGTCCGCCTGCGTGACGGCATGGCGATGGAGCGCCTGCTGGAACGGCTCTATGCCGTCCCCAATGTGGTCACGACGCGCAGCTATGTAGTGCTGTCGACCTATCTGGAACGCCCCATCCAGGGCGGGATTTCGGACGAATTGACCGCAGAATTGACCACTGGAAATACGGCCGTAAATCCCTAGATTGGCGGATAACATCAGGAGAGCCCCATGACCCCCGACGACATTGCCAAACTGCCCTATCGCCCCTGTGTCGGCATCATGCTGGCCAATGCCGATGGCAAGGTTTTCGTCGGCGAACGCATTGACGCGCCGCGCCTTGGCACCGCAACCGCCTGGCAGATGCCTCAGGGTGGTGTCGACAAGGGCGAAGACCCCCGCGCCGCCGCCCTGCGCGAGCTGTGGGAGGAAACCGGCGTGACCCCCGATCTGGTGACGGTCGAGGCCGAAATGCCCGACTGGCTGCCGTATGATTTGCCCCATGACGTGGTGCCAAGGATCTGGAAGGGGCGGTTTCGTGGCCAGAAACAACGCTGGTTCCTGCTGCGGTTCCATGGTCGCGACGATCAGGTGAATATCGCCACCGAGCACCCTGAGTTCTCGCGCTGGACCTGGCTGCCCGCGCGCGAGGTGGCCGACAAGATCGTGCCCTTCAAACGCGAGATTTACACCCAGGTCGTGGGCCATTTTGAGCGGCAGCTGTGAAGGCCCTTTTGACAGCCCTGGCTTTGTGTCTGCCCAGCCCTGCGCTTGCCCTGTCCTGCATGCCCTATGACGCGGTGCTGGCCTATCACGACGCAGCGAAATCCGATGACAGTTATGTCGTGGTGCTGGGCGATCTGACCTTTGACGACGGCAAGCTGCCCGTCACCGATTGGGAACATCAACAGGACACACCGCCCGATACACTGTTCCAAGGCACCCTGACGGGCCATTCCCTGACCCACGACGGGTTCACCGCGCCGTTTGACCGGACGATTCGCATCAACGTGCAGTGTTTCGGGCCGTGGTGCAGCAGTCTGACCCCGGGTATTGACTATCTGACCTTCCTGAAACAGACCGACAGCGGGTATCTGCTAGAGGTCAACCCCTGCGGCGGTTTCGCATTTGGTACACCATCCCAACAAGTTACCGACCAGATCGCAGCGTGTTTTCGGGGCGAACGCTGCGTGTCACCCTTGTCACAGCGCTGAATTCAACGGAGACGATGCACAGACTCAACATAAGAACAAAACATGAATATACTGTGCGCATGTTTGCCGAACTGTCCATAACATCGAACTTTACCTTCCTCACCGGCGGCTCGCACGCCGAGGAATACGTGGCACGGGCCGCCGCCATGGGCATCCCGGCGCTGGCCATTGCCGATGTGAATTCCGTGGCGGGCATCGTGCGCGCCCATGTGGCCGTACGCGAGGTGGCGCGTCAGGTGCGCCTGCGTCTGGCGTTTGAGGCCGAACATGGCCCGATCGGGCCACCCCGTCCCGCGCATATCCCGCGGCCGCCCTCGCAATCCATCAGCACTGTGCCTCGCCTGCTGCCCGCCGCCAGGATTGTATTAGAGGACGGGTTTTCCGTCACCGTTATGCCCCGTGACCGTGCCGCCTGGGGGCGCCTGTCACGCCTGATCACCCTGGGGCGACGGCGCAGCGAAAAGGGCTCCTGCCTGCTGCGTCTGCCTGACCTTCTGGACTGGGGCGCGGGCAGTGAACTGCTGCTGCACCCGCCCCGGGAAACGGTGCCCCCTGCGGGCACAGATCGGCCCGGCGCAGACCCGTGGGTCGGGCAGGCGCGCCGCTTGATGCGCCGCTTTGCCGGGCATGTCCACCTGGTGATGGCGCCGCGATATGACGGGCGCGATCCACAGCATTTCACCGACCTGGCGGCCTTGGCGCAGCAGCTGGATATCCCCCTTGTCGCCAGCGCCGCGCCGATCATGCACCACTCAAAACGCCGCCGTATGGTTGACGTGCTGACCGCCATCCGCACCGGCACACGGGTCGATGCGCTGGGCCGCCTTGCTCAACCTAACGCGGAACAACGCCTACGCTCGGAACCTGAAATGCTGCGCCTGTTTCGCGGGTATGAGCCTGCCGTGCACCACGCGGGCGACATCGCCGCGCGCTGCACCTTTTCGTTGGATGAACTGAAATACGAATACCCCTCGGAAATCGCCGATGGTGAAAGCCCGACCGACCGCCTGACCCGCCTGGCCCGCGCGGGTTTGGATGACCGATACCCCGACGGCGTGCCCGACCGGGTCGCGGGCATGATGACCCATGAACTGGCCCTGATCGCCAAGCTGAAATACGAGCCCTATTTCCTGACCGTGCGCGATATCGTTGCCTTTGCGCGCGACCGTGGCATCCTGTGTCAGGGGCGCGGCTCGGCGGCCAATTCTGTCGTTTGTTATGCGCTGGGCGTGACCAGCGTCAGCCCGGAAATCGGCACCATGGTGTTTGAACGCTTTGTGAGCGAGGCGCGCGACGAGCCCCCCGACATCGACGTCGATTTCGAACATGAACGGCGCGAAGAGGTGATCCAGCACATCTATGACCGCTATGGTCGCCACCGCGCGGGGCTCTGCGCCACGGTGATCCACTACCGCGGCAAACGCGCGATCCGCGAGGTCGGCCATGCCATGGGCCTGTCCGAAGACACGATTTCGGCCATGTCCTCCCAGGTCTGGGGCTGGGGTGGCGGAGGCTTGCGCGACGACCGGCTGCGCGAAATCGGCCTGGACCCACGCGACAAACGCCTGACGCAGGTCATGGACATCTGCGACGAAATCCAAGGCTTTCCGCGCCACCTGTCCCAGCACGTTGGCGGCTTCATCATCACCGAAGGGCGGCTGGACGAACTGGTGCCCGTCGAAAACGCCACGATGGAGGATCGCACGGTCATCTGTTGGGACAAGGACGACATCGACGCGCTGGGTATTCTCAAGGTCGATGTGCTGGCGCTGGGCATGCTGACCTGCATCCGCAAGGCCTTCACCCTGATGGATCAACACCTGCAACTGGACTATACGCTGGCGTCCCTGCCTGCCGAAGACCCCCGCGTGTACGATATGCTGTGCAAGGCCGACAGTTTGGGCGTGTTTCAGGTCGAAAGCCGGGCGCAAATGAATTTCCTGCCGCGCATGAAACCGCGCAGCTTTTATGATCTGGTCATCCAGGTGGCGATCATCCGCCCGGGGCCAATCCAGGGCGACATGGTGCATCCGTTCATCCGGCGTCGCAATGGCGAAGAACCCGTAACCCTGCCCTCGGACGCATTGGGTGACGTGCTGGGCAAAACCCTGGGTGTGCCGCTGTTTCAGGAACAAGCGATGCAGATCGCCATCATCGGCGCGGGGTTTTCAGCTGAGGAAGCAGACCGCCTGCGCCGCGCGCTGGCAACCTTCAAGAAACATGGCACCGTCAGCGAATTCCACACCCGGTTCGTGAACGGTATGCTGGCGAACGGCTATGATCAGGACTTCGCCGAATGTTGCTTTTCGCAGATCGAAGGCTTCGGCAGCTATGGCTTTCCCGAAAGCCACGCGGCGTCTTTCGCGCTGTTGGTCTATGCCTCGTCCTGGATTAAATGCCACCATCCGGGGGTCTTTGCCTGTGCGCTGCTGAACGCCCAACCAATGGGGTTTTATGCCCCGGCCCAGATTGTGCGCGACGCGCGCGAACACGGTGTCGATGTGCGCCCGATCTGCGTCAACGCCAGCTTTTGGGACAACGTGCTGGAGCCCGATGGCAAGGGCGGCCTGGCTCTGCGCCTGGGCTTTCGCCAGATCAAAGGCTTTGGCGAAGAAGAAACAGGCTGGATCACCGCGGCGCGCGGCAACGGATACCTTACCGTCGAAGACATCTGGCGCCGGGCGGGCACGCCGCCAAAACTGATCGTGAAACTGGCCGAGGCCGACGCCTTCGCGTCCCTGGGCCTTAAACGACGCGATGCGCTCTGGGCCGCCAAGGCGCTGACCGCAGACAAGCCCCTGCCGCTGTTCGCCGGAGACATGGACGGCGAGGGCATCCATGAAGCCCCCGTGACCTTGCCCAAGATGAGTCTGGGCGAACAGGTGGTCGAAGACTATGTCGCCACCCGCCTGACCTTGCGCGCCCACCCCATGGCGCTGCTGCGCCCGCGCCTCACGCCCGGCTCCAATGACACCGTCCCGCGTTCCTGACGACGCCCTTTTCCTCTTGCCGAAAATATCCCCGCCGGAGGCAAGGCGTTTGCCCGCAAACGCACGTGGTACGCGCAGCCTCCACCCGGTGGCGCTCCCGCCTGCCGTCACCCCTGACGGGGTTCCGCCCGTTGGGCGTGGCCCGTGCCCAAGGGCACGGGCGGCAGCGTCTCTGATTAAAGCCGGGGCAGAAACGCCCCGTCCAGCTCTGCCACATGCGCCTTGACCCGCTTGGCCGCAGCACTCAGTTCATCATCGGACCGATGCAGCAGATACCAGAACCGTTCAATCGGCAGCCCCGGCATATCCAACGCCACCAGACGGCCCGCGTGCAGCTCTTCGATCACAGTATGCTGTGAAATCAGCGCGACCCCCAACCCGGCAATCACCGCCTGTTTGATCGTTTCATTCGAGCTCATCGAAATGCAGTCATAGGGCGTGCCTTCGCCAATCCGATCGAGGAAACGGGACATCAGAATGCGGGTGCCGGACCCGTCTTCGCGCCCGATAATGGTTTCCTTCAACAGGGCCGCAGGGTCCACCGACCCGCCCGCCAGTGGATGATCCGGCGCGGCGATAATCACATGTGGGTGCGGGCCCAGCAGGACGGATGTATTCGCCGGTGCGCGTGGTGGTCGCCCCATCACCGCCAGTTGCACCTGTCGGGCCTCCAGCGCCGCGATGATCTGTTGCCGGTTGCCGACCGTCAGTTCAGCCTTGATGTCGGGGAACGCGCGTTTCAACAACACCACCAGGCCCGGCGCAAAATATTTGCCGGTCGACACGACCCCCAGGCGCACCAGCCCCGCATGCCCATCGCGCAGGGCGGCTACGGATTTCATACAGGTCTCCAGCTCGCTTCCGATCCGCTGGACCGAGGCCAGCACCAGCCGCTCGGGTGATGGTCCCGTATCGGGACACCGCCTCAAGTGCCCGTAATTTTTTGAAAGTTATCGCGTCCGGCCTAGGCATATTTAATTTAGTTAACTCAGACTTCCTGCCTTTTAAATTTTCAAAACCATCAATCCATGGGACCACAGGGCCACGTCTTGCCGCAGGGGCAGGAATGGGGGGAACTATGACCAGCACCGAAACCATCCAGAAAAAGCGCCTGATTCCGTCCGAGCTGCACGGCATTCTCGAGGCCCTGGCCCACGTCGGCGTGGCCCTGAACCGTACGATCCGACGCGGCGCGCTGGGCGGATCATTGGGCGCGGCGGTCGGGGAAAACACCGATGGCGACCAGCAAAAGGCGCTGGACGTGCTGGCCGATGATGCCTTTGCCGACGCCTTGCGCGGCACCGGCGTGCGGTATTATGCCAGCGAAGAACAGGATGTGGTGGTCGAACTGGACGCGGGTGGAAAATACGCCTTGGCCATCGACCCGCTGGACGGCAGTCGAACATTGATGTGAACGTGTCGATCGGCACGATCTTTTCGATCTTTCACGCCACCGATGAGGCCGAAAGCAGCTTTCTGCGCCCCGCGCACGAACAGATCGCCGGTGGATATATCATCTTTGGTCCGCAGACCGATCTGGTCGTAACCTTCGGCGATGGCGTACAGATGCATGTGCTGGACCCGGACAGCCAAAGCTTTGCCCTGGTGCCAGAGCGTCTGCAAGTGCCAGAAATCAGACGTGAATTTACGATCAACGCGTCGAACTATCGTCACTTGTCGCCCGCGATCCGGGCCTATATCGATGACTGCCTGGCAGGCGACGAAGGCCCGTGGGACGTGAATTACAACATGCGTTGGGTCGCGTCGCTGGTGGCGGAAACCCACCGGATCATGACACGCGGCGACATCTTCCTGTACCCGGCGGACGCGCGCCCCGGATACAGTGCCGGACGGTTGCGTATGGTCTATGAATGCGCGCCGATTGCCTTTCTTGTCGAACAGGCCGGTGGGCGCGCCACAGACGGTCATGACCGCATCCTGCACGCCCGCGCCGACAGTCTGCACGCCCGCACACCATTCGTCTTTGGATCGTCCGAAAAGGTCGCCCGCGTTGCGGCCTATCAGGTCCTGCCGGACGACGAAGTGTCCGCCCTTTTCGGAAATCGCGGCCTGTTCCGCGCCTGAGGATAAAGCCATGAGCAAAAAGCATCCCATCATTTCCGCCACTGGGTCGTCCGGCGCGGGCACGTCCACCGTTAAGGGCACGTTCGACCAGATTTTCCGCCGCGAAGGTGTGAAAGCGGTCAGCATCGAAGGCGACGCTTTTCACCGCTATAACCGCGTCGATATGAAATCCGAACTGGATCGCCGATACGCCGCTGGCGACCATGGTTTCAGCCACTTCAGCTATGAGGCCAATGCCTTGGATGAGCCGGAGCGCGTGTTCCGCGACTATGGCGAAACCGGCAAGGGCCGCACCCGCACCTATGTGCATCGCATCACGCCGCACTTCACCCAGACCGACATCAACTTGCAACGGGTGCCGGTGGTCGACACCTCGAACCCGTTCATCAGCCATTGGATTCCCACGGCGGACGAAAGTCTGGTGGTCATCCGTTTCGCAAATCCGCGTGGCATCGATTTTCCGTACCTGACCTAGATGGTCGAAGGCAGCTGGATGTCGCGCGCCAACTCCATCGTCGGTCCGGGCGGCAAAGTAGACCTGGCGATGCAACTGATTTTCACCCCGATGATCGACCGCCTTGTGCGCGACAGCAAACGGGCCTGAGGAGGCTGACATGAATATCCAAACACAGATTTCCACCTCTGAAGACATGATGGCCAATGCCATTCGCGCTCTGGCAATGGATGCCGTGCAGGCCGCGAATTCTGGCCACCCCGGTGTGCCGATGGGCATCGCCGATGTGGCGACGGTCCTGTTCAACCGCTTCATGAAGATCGACCCGACTGTTGATAAATGGCCCGACCGCGACCGTTTCGTGATGAGCGCCGGGCATGGATCAATGCTGATTTACGCCATCAACCACCTGCTGGGCTATGACGACATGGGCATGGATCAACTGCGCGCGTTTCGCCAGATGGGCGCGCGAACGGCGGGCCACCCGGAATACGGCCACGCCAAGGGGATCGAGGTCACAACCGGCCCGCTGGGCAGGGGATTTCCACCGCCGTCGGCATGGCGCTGGCCGAACGCATGGGCAATGCGCGTCACGGCGACGATCTGGTCGACCATTTCACCTATGTCATCGCCGGTGACGGTTGCCTGATGCCGCGAAACACCTGGTTTAAGGAGACACAGGATGGCCCTTATCACGATGCGACAATTGTTGGATCACGCCGCTGACCACAGCTATGGCGTGCCCGCGTTCAACATCAACAACATGGAACAGGGGCTGGCGATCATGCGGGCCGCCGATACCTGCGATGCGCCTGTCATCATGCAGGCGTCGCGCGGCGCGCGCAGCTATGCGGGCGATATCATGCTGCGCCACATGGTGCAGGCCCTGGCGGAAATGTATCCGCATATTCCGGTCTGCTTGCACCAGGACCACGGCAATAACGAGGCCATCTGCATGTCGGAAATCCGGCTCGGCTTTACCTCGGTGATGATGGATGGATCGCTTGAGGCCGACATGAAATCCCCTGCGTCCTATGACTATAACGTCGCGATCACGGAACGGGTGACGTGCATGGCCCATTGGGTCGGGGCCTCGGTCGAAGGGGAACTTGGCGTGCTGGGGTCGCTGGAAACCGGTGAAGCCGCCGAAGAAGGCGGATCGGGCGCAGTCGGCAAGCTGAACCAGGACCAACTGCTGACCGCCCCCGACCAGGCCGTCGATTTCGTCGCCCGCACCAAGGTTGATGCGCTGGCAATGCCACGCTGCCCAACACGCATCTGGTGATGCACCGCCCCAGTTCGGTGCTGCAATTCCTGCAAGACCTGATCAACGCGCAGGGGGGCGAAATGCCCCAGACCTATGGCGTGCCGGTCGAAGAAATCGAACGTGGCATCCGGTCCGGCGTGCGCAAGGTGAACATCGACACCGATTGCCGCATGGTGATGACCGGGCAGTTCCGCAAGGTCGCCACCCAAAACCCGCAACAGTTCGACCCGCGCAAATTTCTGACCGCTGCGATGGATGAAATGCAGACCCTGTGCCGTGACCGGTTCGAACGGTTTGGTACTGCGGGCAATGCCCACCAGGACCTGACCGAAGCCGACCTGATCGCAGGCGGAAAACACGTTCTGGTCGCCTATATCATGAAGCCGAAACCGGGTTTTGATGGCTTCCTGGCCACCGCCGCGCATGTCGCTGTTGAAAGCGCGATCGGCACCAACGTGGACGTGTCCACCACCGATGATTTCACCCGTGGCGTTGACACGCTGGTCTATGAGATCGACGAAGCGAATGAGCTGATGAAGATCACCTATCCAGTCGACCTGTTTGACCACAACATCATTGATGGGCGCGCGATGATCTGTTCCTTCCTGACGCTGGCGATTGCCAACAATCAGGGCATGGGCGACGTGGAATATGCCAAGATGCACGACTTCTATGTGCCGCCCGCCTTTCTGCGCCTGTTTGACGGGCCCGCGACCACCATTTCCGACATGTGGCGCGTGCCGGGGCGGCCGCATGTGGACGGCGGGTTCATCGTCGGCACGATCATCAAACCGAAACTGGGTCTGCGCCCGCAGCCCTTTGCCGATGCCTGTTACGATTTCTGGCTGGGCGGCGGTTTCATCAAGAACGATGAGCCGCAGGGCAACCAGCTGTTCGCGCCGCTGAAAGAAAACATTCCGCTGGTCGCCGACGCGATGAAACGCGCCTAGGACAAGACCGGTGAGGCGAAACTGTTCAGCGCCAATACCACCGCGGATGATCACTATGAAATGCTGGCACGCGGTGAATTCATCCTGGAGACCTTTGGTGAAAACGCCGATCACGTTGCGTTTCTGGTCGATGGGTATGTCACCGGCCCTGCTGCGATCACCACCGCACGCCGGGCCTTCCCGGATCAGTATCTGCACTATCACCGCGCGGGCCACGGCGCCGTGGCCTCACCGCAAACGCAACGCGGCTATACCGCCTTTGTGCTGTCGAAAATGGCGCGGATGCAGGGGGCTTCGGGCATTCACACCGGCACCATGGGCTATGGCAAGATGGAAGGCGAAGCGGCGGACAAGCTGATGGCCTATATGATCACCGATGACAGCGCGGATGGGCCGTATTTCCACCAGGAATGGGGCGGGATGAACCCGACCACGCCGATCATTTCGGGCGGCATGAACGCGCTGCACATGCCGGGGTTCTTTGAAAACCTGGGCCATTCAAACTGGTTCTGACCGCAGGTGGCGGCAGCTTTGGCCACATTGATGGGGCCGCTGCGGGGGCAACCAGCCTGCGCCAGGCGGAGCAATGCTGGAAACAGGACGCCGACCCGATCGAATTCGCCAAAGAGCACAAGTAATTCGCCCGCGCGTTCGAAAGTTTCCCGTCGGATGCCGACAAAATCTTCCCCGGCTGGCGTGAAGCCCTTCGCATCAATTAGGCTGCGTGATAAGGGGGGCGCGGAAATACCCGCGCCCCACACAAAACACCGGAGAGCCCCATGTCATTCGACCGTTCCCTTAAGATCGCGCCGTCGATCCTGTCCGCCGATTTCGCCAACTTTGGCCAGGAAATCCAGGCCATCGAAGCGCAGGGCGCCGATTGGGTCCATATCGACGTGATGGACGGGCATTTCGTGCCGAACCTGACCTTTGGCCCGCCCGCCGTCGCCGCCTTTCGCCCGCATGTGAAAACCTTCATGGACGTGCACCTGATGATCTCGCCGGTCGACGCTTATATCGAAGCCTATGCCGAAGCGGGTGCTGACATGATCGTCGCCCATGTCGAGGCCTCGACCCACATTCACCGCACCATGCAAGCGATCCGCGCCCAGGGCGTGAAAGCAGGCGTGGCGCTGAACCCCGGCACGCCAGCGTCTGCCGTGTCCGAGGTTCTGGACCTTGTCGACATGGTGTTGGTCATGACCGTGAACCCCGGCTTTGGCGGTCAGAAATTCATCCACTCGGGTGTCGAAAAAACCCGTCAGATCCGCCAGATGATTGGCGACCGTGACATTCACATCCAGATCGACGGTGGTGTAACGCCCGAAACCGCGCCCTTGGTGGTCGACGCGGGTGCGGACGTGCTGGTCGCAGGATCTGCCGTGTTCAAAGGCGGCTCGGTCGCCAACCCCGAGGTCTATGGCGACAACATGCGCGCCATCCGTGCGGCTGTGGAAAGCGCTGCCTCCTGATGATCCCTCTGGTGAAACATATGCAAATATGCCTATGTTTCACCAGAGACGATTTAAGGAGGACCACATGATCCGTCACGCCATTCTGGCCGCCACCTTGGCGACCCCTGCGTTTGCCTTCGAAGATGTTGCCGACCAGTACCCCGGTAACGTATTGTATTCAAAGCCTTACGAGGTGATCCCGAATATCTGGTCGGCCATCGGTGCCACCGCGCCGCCGAATTATGAGAACACCGGCCACAACAACAACCTGTCCTTCATCGTCACGGGCGACGGCGTGATCGTGGTGAACGGCGGTGCGAACTACCGCCTGGCACAGGCGCTGCACGCAGAAATCCAAAAGGCGACTGACCAGCCGGTTAAGCTGGTGATCAACGAAAACGGCCAGGGTCACGCGATGCTGGGCAATTCCTATTGGGCGGAACAGGGTGTCGATATCCTGGCCCATGTGGACGCGGCGCATGAATTTGCCGACCGGGGCCCGCAGCTGTTGGCGGGGATGGAACGCTATGCGCGTGAAAACTCCGAGGGCACGACGCTGGTTGAACCCACCATCCTGTTCACCGACCCCTATATGATCGACATGGGCGACATGCATATCGAAGTCATGCACGCCGGCCCCTCACATGGGCCCGGCGACACGCAAGTCTGGATCCCTGCACAGGGCATGATGATCGCCGGTGATATCGCCTTTAACAACCGCATGACGCCGATCTTTGAAGACACCTGCACCAGCTGTTGGATCGAAACCTGGGAGACCGTATTCGCCCCCATCGGCGCGACCTATGTCATCCCCGGCCACGGCAATCCGACCAATATGGCGCAGGTTGAAAAGGACACGATCGGATACCTGAAACACCTGCGCGCCGCGGTCGGGGCGCATTTGGAAGACGGCGGCATGCTGGATCAGGCGTATTATGTCGACCAGGAGGCCTATCGCTATCTCGACACGTTCGATGAACTGGCCATCAAGAACGCCGGTCAGGTCTATACGGAAATGGAGTTTGAATAATGGCAGCCATCCCCCCCGTCTGTGATTTCGACCTGCTGGCGCCCGATTTCGCGCTGCTCGGCACGGATGGAAAGACCTATGCGTTTCACGACGTGGCGGGGGAAAACGGCACGCTTGTCATGTTTATCTGCAACCACTGCCCTTACGTTCTGGCGGTGCTTGACCGGATCATTCGCGACGCGAAGGACCTGCAAGCGCTGGGCGTCGGGGTGGTGGCGATTTCGTCGAATGACGCCGGGGCCTATCCACAGGATGGGCCGGACAAAATGGCGGACATGGCGGCGGAAATGCATTTTCCGTTCCCCTATCTGCACGACGAAAGCCAGGATGTGGCCCGCGCATACGGTGCCGTATGTACGCCGGATTTCTTCGGCTACAACGCAGATGGCAAGCTGCAATACCGTGGCCGTCTGGACGCCTCGCGCAAAGAGGCCGGGCCGTGCGACCTGCGCCGCGATCTGTACGAGGCGATGAAACAAATCGCTGAAACCGGGCTGGGACCGCGCGACCAGATCCCGTCCATGGGCTGTTCGATCAAATGGAGAATGTGATGCGGATTGTCTTTGATCTGGACGGAACGCTGATCGACAGCGCGCCGGACCTGCGCGCCGCGGCCAATATTATGCTGGTGGGTGAGGGGGCCGAACCACTGGATCTGCCCACGGTTATTTCCTTTATTGGCAATGGCTTGCCGAAACTGGTCGAACGATCCATGGGGGCGCGTGGCATTGATGCGGGCGAACATGTGCGCCTGACGCAGGTGACTTTGGAGGCGTATAACCGCGACCCGGCGACGCTGACCACGATCTATCCGGGGGTCGAACAGGCCTTGTCGCGCCTGAAATTCGCCGGGCATCGGTTGGGCATGTGTACCAACAAACCCCACGCCCCTGCGGTGGATATTCTGGACCGCCTGGGCCTTGCGCAATACTTTGACGCTGTGGTTGGGGGCGACACGCTGGCGGTCAAGAAACCCGATCCTGAACCCTTGCTGCACACGTTGGTGCAACTGGGTGACGGCCCGGCGTTGTATGTTGGCGACAGCGAAGTGGACGCCGAAACCGCCGCCCGCGCAGGGGTGGATTTCGCTTTGTTCACCGAAGGTTATCGTAAAACGCCGATCACCGACCTGCCGCACAAGCTGGCGTTCACCCATTTTGATGACCTGCGCAAAGCCATCGCATGACCCTGCGCGCGCTGATCTTTGATGTCGATGGCACCTTGGCCGAGTCCTGATTGAAGCCCGCCGCGCCGCCTTCAATCAGGTCTTTGCCCGTCATGATCTGGGCTGGCATTGGGGCATGGAAGACTATCATCAACTGCTTAAAACCACTGGTGGCAGGGAACGGATGCGCGCCCACGATCCTAAAATGGACCCCGCCCGCATTGCCGCGCTGCATGTGGAAAAAACGGCGATTTACGGCGAGATCCTTGCGCGGGCTGCCGGGTTGAAGATCGCCGTTGCCACCACGACCAATCTGCCCAATGTCGAAGCCCTGGCCAATGCTGTTGGGGGCGTCCGGCGCACGAGGTTTTCGACGTGATCGCCGCCGGGGATCAGGATTTCACAGCGGCGGACATGGTTGTGCCGACGCTCGAAGGTCTCAGCGTCACACAGCTTGGCGCGCTCTAATCCTTGGCCAATTCGCGCAACCGATCCAGAACCCACAGGCCCGGAAACCCATCGGCGATACGGCCTTGAGCCATCTGGAACGCCCGGATTGCGCTGGCCGTGTTCGGCCCCATGAACCCGTCGATCCCTTGCGTATCAATGCCCAGATTGGTCAGCCGCATCTGCACCTCGCGCAGTTCTTCGCGGGTCAGAACGCGTTGATTTAACGGCCACCCTTTGATCAACGCCTTGCCGCCGGCAAACCGGTCCGACAGCGTGCCGATGGCGACAGCATAGGTTTCCGCACAGTTGTACCGCAGGATGACGTGATAGTTGCGAAACACCATCAATGCGCTTCCGCACGTCCCGGCCGGCAGGATGATCGAGGCCGCGCCATATTCCGCGATCGGCATGTTCTGGGCGGGCTGCACGCCCATGGCGGTCCATTCTGCGACCGTCTGGTTGCGTCCCAAACCGGTCAGAGCGTGATCGAACCCTTCGGGCAGGGTCACTTCGATCCCCCAGGGCTGACCTTTGCGCCAGCCATGTTTGGCCACGTAATTCGCGATGCTGGCCAAGGCATCCGTGGGGTCGTCGTGCCAAATGTCGCGCCGCCCATCGCGGTCGAAATCTACCGCGAAATCCTGAAAGCTGGTGGGCATGAATTGCCCATGCCCCATCGCCCCGGCCCAGGACCCGACCATCGTGTCCGGCGTGGCGTCCCCCATTTGGATGATGCGCAGCGCCGCCATCAGTTCGTCTTCGAAAAACGCAGCGCGGCGTCCCTGAAACGCCAGCGTGGTCAGCGCCGGGATCACCGCGTAATGGCCGCGATTCGCACCAAAGCCGGTCTCCAACCCCCAAAAGGCCATGACGACCTCGGCTTCGACCCCGAATTCGGTTTCGATCCGGTTCAGAAGTTTGCGGTTCTGGCGCAGTTTCAGCCGCCCATTGCGGATACGTTCATCCGACACGCAGATTTCCATATAGTCCCGTACGGACAAGGAAAATTCGGGCTGATGCGCCTGTTGCTCCAGCACTTTGGGCATCGGTCGCACGTCCGCCATGACCCGATCAAAGACGGGCAGGCGAATCTGGCGCTCCTCGGCACGGCTGCGCAGGCCCTGCAGCCAGGCTGGAAAATCGTCACTCAACGGGTTCTGTGTCACGGTATCGTTCTTATCATTAGGCGCGCAGGCTCAGGCTAACCTATTGGCGCGTTCTGCGAACCTTCTTTTTGACTTTGGCCGCTTTGTGCCGGGATTTGTTGACCTTGCGAAAGCCCCCCTTGCCGCCACGTTTGCGATTTCCACCGCGCGGAAGGGGCTTCCCGTCGGCCTCGATCAGTTCCAGCATCAGCCCGCCGGTGATCGGGACGGCCTCGGACAGGCGCACGCTGACGGGCATGCCCAGACGCAGCACCAGGCCGGTGCTTTCGCCCGTAATGGTCTGTTCGTCTTCGTCAAACCGGAAATACTCCGCGCCGATTGTGCTGATCGGAACCAGCCCATCGGCACCGGTTTCGTCCAGCTTTACAAAGGCGCCAAACCGCTGAATCCCGGAGATACGCCCGCTGAATTCATTGCCCACCCGTTCGGACAGATAGCTGGCCAAATACCGGTCTGTCGTGTCGCGTTCGGCCAACATCGACCGCCGTTCGGTGCCCGAAATCTGCTGCGCGGTCGCTTCGAGATGTTCAATATCCTCCGGGCTCAGCCCATCGTCGCCCCAGCCATGGCCCAGGATCAAAGCCCGGTGCACAATCAGGTCGCTATAGCGCCGGATCGGGCTGGTAAAGTGGGCATAGTTCTTCAGCGCCAGGCCGAAATGGCCAAAGTTTTCAGGGTTGTAATACGCCTGCTGCATCGATCGCAGGGTCGAGATATTGATCAGTTCGTCGAACTCGGTGCCCTCGGCCTGGCCCAGCAGATTGTTCAGGTGCCGCGTCTGCAACACCTGCCCTTTGGCCAGCGTAAAGCCGGACGCCTGCGCCACCTCGCGCAGCGCCTCCATTTTCTGCGGGCTGGGTTCTTCGTGGACCCGGAACAGCAAAGGGCGCTTCAGGCGGTTCAGCTCTTCGGCGGCGGCAACATTGGCCTGGATCATGAACTCTTCGATCATGCGATGTGCGTCGAACCGTTCATAGAAGCTGACCGATTGCACGCGGCCGTCATCACCCAGAATGATCTTGCGTTCCGGCAGGTCCAGATCCAGTGGCTGGCGCTTGGCGCGGGCCAATTTGGTCGCCTCATAGGCGCCAAACAGCGGTGCGATGACCTCCTCCAACAGCGGCGCGCATTTCTCGTTCGCATTGCCGTCCTGGGCCTGCTGCACCTCAAGGTAATTCAGCGTGGCGTGGGATTTCATCAGACCCCGGGTAAACCGATGGCTGATCTTTTCACCCTGCGCGTTCAGCACCAGACGCACGGCCATACAGGCGCGCTCAACCCCCTCGTGCAGCGAACACAGATCGCCCGACAACCGGTCCGGCAACATCGGCACGACCCGGTCGGGGAAATAGCTGGAGTTGCCGCGCTTGCGGGCCTCACTGTCCAAGGCCGAGCCGGGCGTCACGTAAAGCGCCACATCGGCGATTGCGACCCAAACGATGAACCCGCCGGGGTTTTTTCCGCTGTCATCGGCGCGGGCATATACCGCGTCGTCATGGTCGCGCGCATCAGCCGGGTCGATCGTGACCAGCGGCAGGTCGCGCAGGTCTTCGCGATCGCCCAAGGGCGCGGGTTTCGCCGCATCTGCCTGGGCGATCACGCTGTCGGGAAAGGCGTCGGGAATGCCATGTTGGTGGATGGCGATCAGGCTGACGGCCTTGGGCGCGGTCGGGTCACCCAGCCGGGCAACGATGCGCGCCTTGGGCAGGCCCATGCGCGATTTCGGCCCGGATTGCTGCGCCTCGACCAGTTCACCATCCTTGGCGCCATTCATATCCGCTGTGGCGACCATCCATTCCTTGTCCTGGCCCTTGTCGACGGGCTGAATGCGCCCCCCTTCCGAGGTCTTTTTGAACACGCCCAGAAGGCGGATTGGATTGGTGCCGATGCGCCGGATCAGACGGCCTTCGTAAAGGTGATCGGGGTCTTTCACCTCGCTCAATCGTGCCAAAATCCGGTCGCCGACCTTCAATGCCGGGTCCGAGGACTTGGCGATCAGCAGAATGCGGGGCTCATCGCCCTCGCCCTGCCATTCCATCGGCTTGGCGTACAGATCGCCATCGGCGTTGGGCGCCAGCACCTGGCACACCGCCACCGGGGGCAGCTTGTCAGGGTCGCGAAAGGTCTTGTTGCGTTTCGCCAGATGGCCCTCGCTCTCCAGCTCGCGCAGGATGCGTTTCAGGTCGATCCGGTCATTTCCCTTGATCCCAAAAGCGCGCGCAATGTCGCGTTTCGAGGTCAGGGTCGGGTTGTCGGAAATCCATTGCAGGACTTCGTCCTTTGAAGGAATACGTGTCATTTTAAATGCCTAACATGGGGGGACGGGGACGTCACCGAGAAAGCCGGTGGGTAAGCCGTTCAAGGTCTTCAACCGTGTCCACATCGTCCAGAGTGTCGATGAAGGCGTGGCTTTGGTCGGGCAGGCTGGACATCGTGTCCGCCAGCGCATGTTCGGTCGACCACCGCACGCCATTGAACAGGCAAGTGGGCACGGCGCGGGTTCGTTTCAAGCCGACCAACCAATATCCGCCGTCGGGCGCGGGCCCGAACGCTGCGTCATGGTCGCCCAGTGCGGTGAAGGCCCGTGCGATGTGGGCGCGGCGGACGGCGGGAATATCGGCACCTATGATTGCGACGGGGCCGGGTGGCATGGTGCGCAGGATGCGGCCCATCCGGTCGCCCAGTTCGCCCGCGCCTTGCGTCATTCGGGGCAGATCGGCAGGCCAGATGCGGCTGGCCAGCCCTTTGCTGTCGGGCGCCACGGCCAGCGTCAGATGCCAGCGCGGATCGCGGATGCGGCGCAGCAGGGCGGTGGTCTGGTGGCGAAACCACCACGCCGCCCGCGTCATACCGATATCGCGCCCCAGCCGTGTTTTCACACGCCCCGGGTGCGGTTCTTTCACCATGACAACCAGTTGATTACGCAAAGTAATCCGCCATGATCCGGGCATAGATTGCCTTTAGCTGATGGATCTGCGCCACCTCAACCCGTTCATCCACCTGATGCATGGTTTTGCCAACCAGACCGAATTCAACGACCGGGCAGTGGTCTTTTACGAACCGCGCGTCCGAGGTGCCGCCGGATGTCGACATCTCAGGCGTCACGCCCGTTTCTGCGGCCACGGACGCGGCGACCAATGACGACAAGTCCCCGGGCGGGGTCACGAAACTTTCGCCCGACACTTTGGTGGTCATGTCGAAATCCACACCGGTTTCGGCGGCGATCTTGGCCATCTCGTCGCCCAACCAGGCGGTGATCCCGGCGCTGGATTGCGCGTCATTGAACCGGATATTCACCGTGGCGCGGCATTCGGCCGGGATCACGTTGTTGGCGGGGTTACCGGTGTCGATCGTCGTCACGGCCAGGGTGGACGCATCGAAATGGTCCGTGCCTTCGTCCAGTACATGCGCGTCCAGTCGCGCCATCAACCGGGCCAGCGCAGGCACCGGGTTCTTGGCGCGATGTGGGTATGCGGAATGGCCCTGAATGCCGCGCGCGGTGATATAGGCGGTCATCGACCCGCGCCGCCCGATTTTCATCATCTCGCCCATGGTGTTGGGGCAGGTGGGTTCCCCCACAATGCAGGCGGTCATTGCCTCGCCCTGCGCTGCCATCCAGTCCAGGATCGCGGTCGTGCCGTCCAGCGCGTCGCCTTCTTCGTCGCCGGTGATGGTGATGACCAGCGACGCGTCCTCGGGGGCGTCTGCGACGAAATCAATCGCCGCCGCGACCCAGGCCGCGACACCCGATTTCATGTCGGTCGCGCCGCGCCCCCACATGAACCCGTCCTTTTCGATCGCCCCGAACGGCGGCACGGTCCAGGCGGCCTCGTCCCCCAACGGCACCACGTCGGTATGGCCGTTGAACCCCAACGTGCGGGCGTTTTTCGACCCCCAGCGCGCGAACAGATTTGACACCTCGCCCCGATCCACGCGGGTGCAGGTGAACCCGACGTCCTGCAACAGCCCTTGCAACAACACCAAAGCGCCACCCTCAATGGGCGTGACAGAGGCGCATTGGATCAGGCGGCGGGTCAATTCGGCGGGATCAGTGGTCATGGGGTACTCCTTTGATCCCCTGTTAGCGCGCCGCGTCGCGCCCTGCAAATCCGTCGTGCAAATGTGTCCCGCATGGCACAGCGGCCACGGCACTGAAAATTGTGGTATCAAATGGTTAACATGCAGGCATTTCTGCGGCATAGTCCAAAGCAATGAAATGACCCGAGGCAGGGCACCGGACCACCAGAGGCGCAAAGCCCGGTCCGAAACGAGCGGTTTGACCACAGAAAGCGGCGCATCATGACGCCTGCCCTGTGCCCGTGTTCTGCCTTCGATAACGGGCAGGAGACAGGCAAAATGGTCGCAGCAAGCGAGCTGAATATCGATACTGGTGCATCCGCGATCGACATGGCGGAGGAAATTTTTGGCGACGGCGTTCAGGTCGTCAACGCGACCTATACGGGCGACAACCGGTCCTCGGGCATCTTTTCGGATGGCGACACCACGTCACCAGGTGTGACGCCATCAGACACGGGCGTCATGTTCTCGACTGGGCGCTTGTCGGGCTTTACCAACGGGTCGGGCGACGCAAACCAGGACAGCAATCAGTCCACCGGGTCGCGCGGTGAAAACGGCAATGACGATTTCGACGACCTGGCCGGAACGCGCACCTATGATGCGTCCTATATTGATGTCGATGTGATCCCGGACGGCGAATACATCACGCTGCAATTCACCTTTTCCTCCGAGGAATACCCGGAATACGCCGGGTCGATCTATAATGATATCGTTGGCGTCTGGGTCAACGGCGAGCCAGTCGAACTGCCGATTGGCGGCACAACCAGCGTTGGCAGCGTGCATTCAGGGTCGAACGAGAACCTGTACCAGTCCAACACCAACAGCGAATTCAATACCGAGATGGACGGGCTGACCGTCACCATGACGGTAAAGATGAAGGTCAACCCGGATGAGGTAAATTCGCTGCGCATCGGCATCGCGGACGTGGCCGACAGCAACTACGATTCAACTCTGATCATTGCAGGCAACAGCGGCCAGACCAAGCTGATCGCAAATGACGATGTCGCGACGATCTATCCCAACGGGTCGACCACCATCGACGTGACGGCCAATGATATCGGGCCTGGCAACAGCTCGATCACCGTGACCCATATCAACGGGGTCGCCGTGGCTTCGGGTGACTCGGTCACCCTGACCACGGGCCAGGTCGTGACGCTGAATGGCGACGGGACATTGACCGTAGACGGCGACGGCGACATCGAGGACGTGAATTTCACCTATTCCGTCGCGACGGGGGGGGGCTCCAGCAACATCACCGACACCGGTTATGTCACCGTCAACTCGATCCCCTGCTTTGTGGCGGG
>Ga0209345_10002429_pt1 | contig 20582 bp, 16 predicted proteins | sample Cruoilmetagenom7_FD_187294 | JGI IMG/M metagenome (GOLD analysis project Ga0209345, IMG submission 187294) | Oil polluted marine microbial communities from Coal Oil Point, Santa Barbara, California, USA - Sample 7 (SPAdes) (version 2) | ecosystem: Environmental > Aquatic > Marine > Oil seeps ... | reverse complement strand
ATTAGAATCTGCAAGAGTAGTGTCTGATTTTGTTACTTCTAGATTTAATGGTTTAGAAAAACATGAGCCCACAAAATTACTTAACTGAGTACCACCATATCCTAGAGCTTGAATGGTGCTGTTTAGGTGCAATGACATATTTTCATCTTGAGACATATCTGCCATATATACATAAGACGTTGAGGTTACTATGTCGTTATTAATACCAACACTTGGAGTTAAACTAGCTATATTAAATTCGTATGGATGAAATTCTAAACTATAGTCTCTATAGCTTAAGTTCGATGCTACACCATCATGATTAGAACTTATGTCACATCCATTAAGAGTAGTTGAATTGACAGCTTGTGTAGATGAACCAGAGGAACAATCCATTGTGCTTGATGAAATAAAGTATGAACCTGTATGATGAGTCATATAATCTGCATCATTATCTACAGCTGTCCATGTTGTGTCTTCCATATGTAGTGTATATTCTCCAACTTGAGCAAGAGAAGTGTTAGTTTCTCCTTCTCCATTAAGAATAGTTGTTGAGATATTAGAGCTATTTGTATCATTACATCCTGTAAGTGTTGTTGTTGGTGACCACTCGTATTCTATCTCATCAGTTGAACCTGTTGAGAATGATTTTGTATAGCCAGATGATGATGTACTGTCTAAAAAGTTTGTTGCGTTAATCTCAACTACATAGTTATAGTCCGCAGCTAATTTTGTTACAGTTGCAGATGGAGTTGAAACACCTGAAACATCATCTGATAATCTAAGTTGTGAACTTGCAGTTGTTTGGTCTTGGTCATTTAACTTAAGTAAAAATGCTTCAGGTCGAATGGAAAAGTTATCACGAGAACAGATAAACCTAGTGTCATAACCATAGATACATTCCATACATATTTTTAACTCTGCTTTTGTCATCGCTGATGCAGCAGCACCACCTGCATTATTACAGTACTGGACCACTTTATCTGTGGAGTTTACATTATCATCCATATCTTGAGAACAGTTTCCACTAAGGTCTGGAAAGTTTAATACATTGTATTTCGTTTCTCCGTTATCATCTACTGGATCAAGAACTATGACAGAACCATTATCATCAGAAGAATTATAGGTCATTCGAAAAGCAGCATTTGATCTAGCATTAGCATAAAATTCAGAGGTACTTGTTATATCTGTCATACCCTCATCAATAGCACTTTGAATAGCATCTTTGTCAAAGTCAATTACCGTTGCATTATTCTCAAAGACAACCCATACTCTATCACTAATTGAGCTTTCAAGCTTTTTACAAGATGCATCAGTGTAGTGAAAAGCACTAACATCTATTAACTCGATGGCGACAGCAACTGTCTCTCGTCCCATTAATACGTCATAGTCATCATCATCCATCGAAAGTACTTTAAAGTTACCCTCTCTTTTTGTGACTTGAGTTGGAAGGTTATAATAGTATCCACTTGATAAAGATGCATTTGAATAATCATTGTGAACAACATTAAAGATACCTGCCGCAGGTACATAATTAAAGTTATTGTATGTACATAAAGGAATGTCTTCACTAAGCTTTAGTTTATATGATATCTCGGTCCCATTAACATCTAAGTCATAAGAAGCTTCTATTGATAATGGCATATCCATTGTAGAGAGAAGAGGATCTAACTTGTAAAAAATATAAAAATAATCATTTTCTGCTAAGTCACCAATATCTATATTATGAATATATCCAGTTGTTCCTGTTGTCCCAGATGTTACTGATACGGTTGATGCTTCTAACTCACCTGTTAACGCAACTCTTGTTGTACTATCTATATAGGTTGCTTGAGTAGTATTTATATCTGAAATATCTACTGACATATTTGAAACACTAAGACTTGAATCAACCAAACTTTTTATAAAAATTGAGATCTCAATTTCACTACCTACTGTTACATCACCTGTTAATTCTGGAGAGTTTGTTCCATCATTATCTTCTGTAAAATATTGATCATTTTGTGAATATGCGTAGTCATAACAAAATTCTGGAACAAATACCTCTGTCTCAAAAGCAAACATGTTAAGTGAAAATCTGTCACCATTGGAAGAGATTCTTATAACTGTACTTGTTTGTGAATTTGAAAGTATTTGTTGAGAGGAATCACTCTCTACATTTATAGCAAGTTTATCTATATCAACACCAAGTACATTTATTAGATTTGGGTCTGCTAAATCAGGTTCATTATATCTATAACTATCATTATAGTCTGCTGAGTAGATACTGGCATTAACAACATCAGTTGAAGTATTTGCTCCATCTACTAGTGAAGTCCAGTCAGAAGCGGTATCTACATCTCCCCCATCATTTAAAATTTCTACACTATCAGCAAATCCATCATCACTCTCTCCCATATATATAAAAAGATTTGCGTTGAATGCCTCAGAACCTGAAGGTGTGATAAAACCAGTTGCATTAGCTTCTGCACTATCTGGATAACCTGAACCAGAGTAAACAGAATAAAAACCATCATAAATAGAAACATTTTTTAGACTGCGACTTGGATTTTCTACTACAACTATTAGTTGCCATGATGCATACATTCCACTACCATTTGTAGCTTCAATACCACCTGCATAGTATTCTCCAGCACCTTGTTCTTGTACATATTCTGTTACATCCGCAGAGGCAACATAATCAAATATTGAACCAGATTTATGCCAATTATATTTTGAATTTTTTGATGTAAAAGATGTATATGCACTATCATTAGGACCTTTTAGTTGTAAAGTTTTTGCATCATCTTTTTGAGTACTTGTAATATCTTCAACCCTCGCTGACCAGTATAGTCTTGCTAAAACAACTTCATCTCCATCTTCCATAACTAGTTTTGCCATAGTATTACTAGAAGGTGCTCCTGCTGAGGTGTCTATTTTTGCTTTATGTTGTGTATGGTAGTTGTTTTGTAGATTAGCCCCTGATGGTTCTACACAAGTATCTCCATCAGAGTCATTTTTACATAAGAGTTGATTTCCAATTTGTAATATAGAACCATTAATGGTAACACTATCTTGACCAGAGATTGATACATTAGTAAAATCTCTGGTATTTACATCATCGGAAGAGAGTTCTATATCATCTGTTAAATCAATTGTAAAAAATTCAACATCATAACCGCTACTATTTGAAGCATTTATTTCTAGTGAATATGAACCTGTAGTATTATTTTCTAAATTGGTCGCATCTGCTATTGTTATTTCACCTGCACTGCTGACACTAAAGATACTATCTATATCACCGCTTAGAATCGTAAAAGTATCGGGAGAACCAGTTGAATTTATATCCCCAACAACAGTATTAACTGGAGCAGTATTATAAATACTATATGTTGCAGCAGTTATTGTTGGGACAGTAGATGTATATTCGATTGTAACATAGTCTATATAAGCTCGTTCCCCACTTTTATTTGTATTTGTAGAAAACTCAATGCTTAAGTCACCACTTGAATCAGTAGTAGCAGTTACTGTCTCATTTAAGTATATCGCATCACTATTTGTTCCATAGTAGTTTGTTTGATCTCCCTCTACCTCTATTCTAAATCTATCAGAAGATTCCCAATCTTGGTATAAAATCACATAAAAATTTATGCTAACTTCTGCATTTGCATAAGATGCTCCAAGGCTAAAAGTTTTACTAGAAGATTTATCTTTATTTATTTGAAGATAACTACTTTGCCCATCATCCCTCGACCAGCCATCATCAGATGAACTTTCAAAAGTATCTTCGTCTAAAACAGTTGCATATAAGTTAATAGTTGAAAATATTAATATTGTTAAAAAGAGTAAGGCTTTCATCATAGACTCCTTATATATAGAAATAAAATAGTGCACAAAATACTAGGGCTCAGTAGCATTCATACTTGATATAATTTAATTATACTACTATTTTTATTGATTATTCTGAAATTTATAAACTAAAATTAGTTTGACTGCTACTCAAGTGTATTTAAAGAATATATGGGTATAATTCCACCCATTTTATTTAAGGATTTAATAATGTTAGAAGGTATAATTAGAGAGAGTATTGGCAAAAAGGGCACTAAAGCACTTCGCCGTGATGGTTATCTAGTTGCGAATATTTATGGAAAAGGTCTTGAGAATATCAATGCCGCATTCAAAATGAATGAGTATATCCGTGCAGTTCGTAATAAAGAAACTTTAGCATTCCCAGTAAGTATTGCTGGTAAAGAGATGAACGTAGTAGTTCAATCTTATGAATCACAAGCAGTTACAGGTAATCTTTTACATGTTGACTTAATGGTAGCTCAACCAGGTGTTGAAACTACTTATAACGTTCCAGTTGTTCCAGTTGGGGAAGCACTAGGTCTTAAAAATAAAGGTCTTGTTCATATTGCTAAACCACGTTTAACTGTTAAATGTACAGCTGAGAATCTTCCAAACACAATTGATATAGATGTAACTCCTATGGATGTAAATGCTTCTAAACTAGTTCGTGATTTAGATGCAATCCCAAATGTTACAATCTTAGATGCTGATCGTGTTGCATTAGTTAGTATTATAAAAGCTAAGTAGTAAACAATATGTTAATAGTCGGGCTAGGTAATCCTGGACCCGAGTATGAAAAAACTCGCCATAATATTGGTTTTATGGTAATAGATGAGCTTATAAAAAGACATAATGCTCAAAAACTTTCATCATCTTCTTTTAACGGTGAACTTCACAAATTTAAAAATCATTTTTTATTAAAACCACTCACTTTTATGAATTTATCAGGCGATTCTATTGCAAAAGTTAAAAAATTCTATAAAGTAGAAAAAGTAGTTGTAATACATGATGATTTAGACCTTCCTTTTGGAACTCTTCGTTTTAAACATGGTGGTGGACATGGTGGACATAATGGACTTCGCTCAACTGATGAAAAAATTACAAAAGAATATACAAGAGTTAGAATGGGCATAGGAAAACCAGAACATAAAGGAGAAGTGGCTTCTTATGTTTTAAGCAATTTTAATGAGGATGAACAATCTCATCTTGGCATGTGGATATCTACAACCTGTGATGCAATAGAGTTTTTGTTAGAAAATTCTATGGAAGATACAAGTTCTAAATACGCTATTAAAAAATTTAAGATAAAATAACGACATGTTAGCTTTCAAATATATCTCTCTGCATTATTTAAAATATTTTTTTGTAATATTATTTGCATTAGTATTATTCCTTGTAGGATTTGATTATATGGATAAGGCAGAGGAACTGTCTCGTTCAGCGAATATTTTATTGATTTATCTAGTATATAAATCTTTTTATGCTGTAGATATGCTTCTTCCTTTATCGTTGATATTTGCAATGATTGCAACAAAAATTTTCCTGATTCGTTCAAATTCACTTGTTTCATTTTACTCCCTTGGTTACTCAAAAATTGATGTTCTTAAGCCATTTGTATTTGTCTCAAGTGCAGTAATACTTCTTTTTATTTCGCTTCATTCATTGCCAAAGTTTTCAAGAGCTGATGAATTTGCAAAAAATATTCGTGCATACTCTCAATATCTAAGTCCAACAAGAGATTTATTTTTTACTTATGAAGATAAATATGTATATTTTTCAAAAATGTTACCACTTCAAGAAAAAGCTGAAGATATTAGAGTTTTTAGTGTGAAAGAAAACTCTTTAAAACAGGTTCTTGTAGCATCCTCAGCAACCTATATAGATGATTCATGGTACATAAAAGAAGCAGATTTACTGGTTAAACCAGATAACATAGGATTTACATCTTTAGGTATAAAAGTAACACAGGAGAATGACTTAGAGATACTTCATGGTTTTAGACCTAAAATGCTAGATCAAATCTATGAGGGAAAAGTTAATTTTACTATAGGTGATGCAATTGACGCTATAGTCCTTTTAGATAATCAAGGTGTTGATACAAGTAGTATAAAAGGTGCTTTATATAAGATATTTATCTATCCGTTTTTTGTGCCTTGTATGGTAGTTATTATCTTCTTTTTTGTACCAATAAGTGTTAGATTTTTGAATGTTTCCCTCTTTAGTTTTGGAGCAATTTTAGCAACTTTAATGGTTTGGGGAATCCTTTTTATGCTTATGGAATTATCAACAAATAAAACAATTTCAAGCGAAATAGGTATTGTGGCTCCCATATTAATTTTATTTTTTATAGCCATGAGGCAGTGGCGAAAATATCGTTTGAGTACATAAAAGGTACTATTTAGCACTTTTTAGATAAAATCACTAAAAATATTTTAGGATTTTTATGATTGATTTTAAACAATTAGCTAATGAGTATAAAACTCCACTTTATATATATGATTTAGATCATATGACAAATCAATATCAACAATTAAAAGATGCATTTAAAGCTAGAAAATCTATTCTTTGTTATGCTGTAAAAGCTAATTCAAATCTTAGTGTAGTAAAACATTTTGCAAAGATGGGATCTGGTGCTGATTGTGTTTCTATTGGTGAGGTTCGCCGTGCTTTTCTTGCAGGGATTCCAGCTTACAAAATTATTTTTTCAGGTGTTGGAAAAAATGATGATGAAATTCGCGAAGCAATTGAAAAAGATATTTTATATATCAATGTTGAGAGTGAAGCAGAGCTTGGTCGAGTTGAGCTGATAGCTAAAGAGTTAAAAGCCACATGCCGAATAAGTGTCCGTGTTAATCCAAATATTGATCCACAAACTCATCCATATATCTCTACAGGACTTCATGATAACAAATTTGGAGTTGATTTAAATACTGCCAAAAGAATGTATATTTTTGCAAATAATTCTGAAAATTTAGATCCAGTAGGGATTCATTTTCACATAGGTTCTCAACTGACAGAACTTAAACCTATTTATGAATCAGCAGAGATAGTTGCAGATTTAGTTCGTTCACTTGCAAACATAAAAATAGAGTTGAAATTTTTCGATGTTGGTGGTGGCTTAGGAATTAAGTATGATGATGAAACTACAATCCCAACATACGAATATGCTCAAGCAATAATGAGTACCTTAAAAGGTCTTGATTTGACTGTAATATGTGAGCCTGGAAGATTTTTAACTGCTAATGCTGGTTATTTTGTATCTAAAGTTCTTTATGAGAAGCAAAATGGAGATAAAAAATTTGTAGTAGTTGATGGTGCTATGAATGACCTTCTTCGTCCAGCTTTATACAGTGCTTATCATAAGATAGAAGCGATAACAGATTCAACTTCTGAGACTCGTGCTGTAGATATTGTTGGTCCAGTTTGTGAGAGTGGAGACTTTTTTGCAAAAGATTATCATCTTCCTGAGTTAGCACATAATGATTTAGTTGTAGTCCATAGTGCTGGAGCTTATGGTTTTGGAATGGGAAGTAATTATAATACTCGTGCTAGAAGTGCAGAAGTTGCCCTAGAGGGTAGTGAGTCAAGGTTAATTAGAAAACGTGAGAGTTTTGATGATTTAATCGCACTTGAAAAAGAATTTTTGGATTAGGATTTAAGTTGTACTTCATTGATGTTCAAGGCACCCTTATAAGTGATAATGATAAATCTCCAATACGCGGAAGTATTGAGTTTATCGATATGCTTAATGAAAAAAATATTCCTTATATGGTTGTGACAAATAACACTAAAAAATCTAGTGCTAACTTTCACAGCTATCTTCAAAGTATTGGTTTTGATTTTGGTTTTGAGAAGTACCTTGACCCATTAATGCTTTTGGAATCTCGAGTTGAGAAAAGTTCAGTAGCAGCTTATGGAGCAAAAGAATTTTTAGATACTCTAGTTCAAATGGGATATACTTTAGATTATAAAAATCCTAAAACAGTCTTAGTAGCTATAAAAGAAGATTTTAGTGCAGATGAATATGCACAGATGATAGATTTTTTACTTGCAGGTGCATCTTTAGTAGGGATGCATGAAACATCTATTTATGCTAAAAATAATAAAAGATATCCAGGTGTTGGAGCAGTTTTAAAGCTTCTTGAGTTTGCTACATCGGTTTCATATGATGTAGTTGGAAAACCAAGTGATGCTTTTTATAAAGAGGCTTTAAAACTACTTCAAATTCCGCATGCCAAGTTTAGCAATATTACGATGATAAGTGATGATGTTAAGGGTGACCTAGGTGGAGCAAAAGAGTTAGGGATGAAAACGATTTTTGTTACAAGCGGAAAGTATAAAACACAAAATGAGATAGTTCCATTTTTAAAAGAAGAGTTAAAACCAGACTTAGTATATGCAGATATGCAAGAGATATTGGAGAAATTATGAAGACCTTAGATGACTGTAGAGTAGCGATTGATACTATTGATGATGAGATATTAGAACTTTTAAACAAACGAATGAAGGTTGTTGAGAGAGTTGGTGAAATAAAACATAATGTCGGTGGTGCAATTTACAGACCTGAGAGGGAAAAAGATATTATTGAGAGGCTTAGTAACTTAAGTTTAGAAAATAATGGACTTTTAAATCAAAATGCTATTGAAGCTATATTTTTAGAAGTATTTGCTGTATCGAGAAACTTAGAATTGCCGGAGAGAATCGCATATCTTGGACCTGAGGGAAGCTTTACCCATCAAGCAGCAGAAAGCCGTTTTGGTGCTATGAGTGATTATCTTTCTCTTGGCTCTATTCATTCTGTTTTTAAAACACTTGAAGCAAAAAGAGCTAAGTTTGGTGTTGTCCCAATTGAGAATTCTCGTGATGGAATAGTTGGTGAAACACTAGATTTATTAGCTAAATCATCAGTTAAAATTGTTGCAGAGCTTTATATGCCTATCCATATGTCATTTGCCACAAAAGCTGTAAAACTTGACGGGATTACTAAAATTTATTCGAAAGATAAAGGCTTTGGTCAGTGTAGAGAATTTTTAGCTGAACATGGTCTTGTAAATATTGAACAAATCCCAGTTGAATCAACGGCAAAGGCAGCTATTTTAGCAGCAGAAGACCCAAAAGCTGCTGCAATATGTTCTCATATCGCAGCTAAACTTTATGGTGTTCCCACAATGTTTGAAAATATAGAAGATGAACATGATAGTTCAACAAGATTTGTAATACTAAGTGACTTTAAAAACGGAATTAGTGAGCATGATAAAACATCTATTTTGGTAAAACTTCATGATGCACAAGAAGCTGGTTCTTTAGTTCATTTTTTACAAGACTTTGATGATGAAAATATAAACTTATCTAAAATTGAATCTCGTCCATCAAAAGATAAAAGTGGTTTTGGTTATTGGTTTTATATAGATTTTTACGGTCATATTGATGATGAATCGATTAAAAAAGTATTGGCAAAACATGATGGTGAAGTGACATGGCTTGGAAGTTATGTTAAGGGTGAAGACTAAAAAAGGGTAGATGTTGAAATTTAATAAAAAATTAGAAACAATTAAAACATACGAGGCTGGAAAGCCCATAGAATTGGTTGTTCGTGAGTTTGGAATAGAGCCAAAAGATATTGTAAAATTGGCTTCAAATGAAAATCCTTATGGCTGTTCACCTAAGGTTCAAAAGTCAGTTGTTGATATTGTTGCAAATATGGCACTTTATCCTGATGACTCTATGACAAAGTTAAAAGATAGACTAAGTGATAGATTTGATGTAAGTAATGAAAATATCATTATAGGCTCTGGAAGTGATCAGGTTATAGAATTTTTAATGCATGCAAAAGCAGATTCAAATTCTAAGATTCTTATCAACAGTGTTACATTTGCAATGTATGAAATCTATGCCAAACATGTTGGAGCACAAATTATTAGAACTGCTTCACAACACCATGATTTAGAAGAGTTTTATACACTGTATAAAGAACAGAATCCAGATATCATTTTTCTTTGTACTCCAAACAATCCAACAGGTGATGCGATTGATTCAAAAGATATGTTTGAATTTTTAGACAAGATTGATAAGGATACTTTAGTTGTTGTTGATGGTGCATACATGGAATATGCTAAAGTAAAAGATAATAGTAAAAAAGTTGAGCCAAAAACGATAGTTGAGAAGTATGAAAATGTTATTTATCTTGGAACATTCTCAAAAGCTTATGGACTTGGTGGAATGAGAGTTGGATATGGTGTGGCAAACTCAAAAATTATAAAAGAATTATATAAACTTCGTCCACCTTTTAATATTACTACTCTTTCATTAGAAGCAGCTAGTGTTGCTTTAAATGATGAAGAATTTGTAAATAAAAGTATCGCTCTTAATTTCGATGAGATGAAACGCTATGAAGAGTTTGTAAAAGAGAAAAAAATAGATATAATAAGCAGTTATACAAATTTTGTTACTTTATGTCTAAATAAAGAGCAAGATTCATCTGATATATCAGCTAAACTTCTACAACGTGGGATGATAGTAAGAGACTTGAGTGGTTATGGGATGAATGCAATTAGAGTAACTGTTGGAACATCAGAGCAAAATAGTAAGTTTTTCGAACTATTTTCAGAGTTAATATAAATATAAATACGGAAAATTAATGGATTTTAAAGTACTTTTTTCTCAACTATCTGTTTTATATGCAAAGTTAACTAAGCAACAGCGCATAATTATTGCTGTTGCAGTTATAGGGATTGTTTCATTTTTAATATTTATGGTTGTTTTTACAGCTAATAAAACTACAAAAGGTAAGTATGAGGTACTTTTTGATTCATTATCTTCTAGTGATGCTGCAAAGGTTGTTGAACAACTAGAAAAAGATCAAATTCCTTATGAACTTTTAGCAAACAATGTAATTAAAGTTCCAAAAGATGTAGTTTATAAACAAAGAATATCAATAGCTGCTTTAGGAATTCCAAAAGATGGTGGAGTGGGATTTGAGCTTTTTAATGAACAAGAATTTGGAGCTACTAGTTTTGATCAAGATGTTAAATTTCTACGTGCCCTAGAGGGTGAACTCTCTAGAACAATAAACTCACTAGCTCCAATTGATTCTGCAACTGTTAGTTTAGCACTTCCAAAAGAGTCTCTTTTTGTATCAAAAGAGGTAGCCCCTAGTGCTTCTGTAATGGTAACTTTAATAGATGGAAAATCTTTATCTTCAAGACAGATACGAGGTATAAAAAATCTTGTTTCATCTGCTGTTCCAAAGTTAACATCATCAAATGTAATGCTTATTAATGGAGAGGGTGAGACTCTTGGTGATGAAGATGAGATGGCTCAAATGGGTGAGCTTTCAGCTGTTCAGCAAAGCTATAAAAATAAAGAAGAGAAAAAAAGACAGACTAAAATTATCCAAATTGTTTCACCTTTTGTTGGTGGAAAAGAGAAAGTTATTGCTCAGGTTACAGTTGAGTATGACTTTTCTATTAAAAACTCTACTTCTGAATCATTTGATCCTGAAAATGTTGTAAGAAGTGAGCAAATAAGTGAAGAAAAACGTGATGGTTCACCACCAGCAGAGATTGGTGGAGTTCCAGGAACAGTTAGTAATATAGGACCTGTTCAAGGGCTTAAGAGTACTCAGTCTGGTGAAAAATATGAGAAAAATACAGGTACTACAAATTATGAAGTTGGAAAAACTGTCTCAACTACTAAATCACAATTTGCACGAATAAAAAGAGTGACAGCAGCTGTAATAGTTGATGGAAAATATAATTATAAACTTGATGGAGAAGGTGTTCCTACTGAAGAGTTAGAATACAAAGCTCTTGATGAAGCAGACTTACAAGCATTATCTTCTTTAGTTAGTCAATCAATAGGAATAAACGAAACTAGAGGCGATACAATAAGCGTCAAAAACTTACAGTTTAAACGAAGTATGATTGAACCTGGTGCTGATGGTGTAACATTGGCATTATCATTTAGTGAAACATATTTAGCTCCTTTTTCTGGATTATTTAAATACCTTTTTGTACTTATTTTACTTCTTATTTTGTATAAAAAAGTTATTACACCATTTGCATCTAAAATGCTTGAGGTTTCAAAAGAAGAAGATGAATTTGATAAACCAGTTTTAGAATTAGATGATGATGAAGATGATAACTTGGTAGAAAAAGTTCAGCAAATGAGGAAAAAAGTTGAAAGTCAACTTGGTGTTACTGATAACTTTAATGAAGATGAACTTAAACATGATGTATTACTTGAAAAAGTTAAGACTATGGCCGAAGATTCACCAGAAGATGTTGCAGGACTTCTAGAAGCACTTCTTACAGAAGAAGCTGAAAATACAGGAAGATAGTAATGAAAAAGGATAAGCAATGAATCTAACTGCAACTCAACAAGCTACTTTTGATGAAATGGGAATGGCAGAAAAAATTGCTATTTTACTTCTCCAGTTAGGTGAAGAAACTACAGCAGAGATTTTTTCAAATATGAGTGTAGATTCTATAACATCTGTGTCAAAGTATATTGCTTCTGGAAGAACACTAGATAGAGCTATCGCTACTTCAGTCTTAGAAGAGTTTCATGCAATTTTCCAATCAGGTGCATATATGACCTCTGGTGGTATGGAGTATGCAAGAGAGCTTCTATATAGAACGCTTGGTCCTGATGAAGCTAAAAAAGTTTTAGATAAACTTTCAAAAAGTATGCAAGATACTCAAAATTTTGCATATCTTTCAAAAATCAAGCCTCAGCAATTATCAGACTTTATTACACATGAACATCCACAAACTATTGCTCTTATTTTGGCTCATATGGATTCTACTGAGGCAGCAGATACGCTCCAGTTTTTCCCTGATGACTTAAGAAGTGAAGTTGCAATGAGAATGGCAAGACTTGGTGACATCTCACCATCAGTTATTAAAAGAGTTTCAGCTGTTTTAGAGTCTAAACTAGAATCTCTTGCTTCATATAAAGTTGAGGTTGGTGGTACACGAGCTGTTGCAGATATCTTTAACCGTCTAGGTGCTAAGAGTTCTAAATCTACTCTTGCTACGATTGAGCAGGTTGATGAGGGCTTAGCGACGTTAATTAAAGAGATGATGTTTACTTTTGAAGATATGGTAACCTTAGATAAAAATGCAATTACAGAGACACTTAAGGCTGTTGATAAAGCTGAACTTATGTTAGCCCTTAAATCTTCGCCTGAAGAACTTAAAGAAAAGTTCTTCTCTGCCATGTCTGAGAGAGCTAAAGATGCATTTGAAGAAGAGATGCAATTTCTTGGTGCTGTTAAAATGAAAGATGTTGAGGGTGCTCAAAGAAAAATTGTTGAACTTGTGAATTCACTTGCTGAAGCAGGAACAATTCAAATGGGTTCAACTGAAGAGATGATTGAGTAGATATGACAACACATATAAGAAATGAAAAACTATCAAAACATGACATAGATAAGTACAATTTTAAAGTATTAGCTATTGGTTCACATGATGACGAAACAGGTGATACTCCCACTTCTAACTTGGTTGAAGCATTTACACCCGAAGAGAATCCAAGTCGCAGAGATAGTGATATAGATTCTAGTGCTATGAGTCAAAGTTCAAAAGATTCACTTATAGAATCACTTATGAAAAAAACAGATGAGATGTCATCTAACTTTATAAAGTTACAGATGAAACTTGAAGATAAAGAAGAAGAATATAAAAAAGAACTTGAGAATGCAAAAGAACTTTCATATAATGAAGGTATTGAGGCTGGTAAGCAACAAGCTCTTCAAGATGGCGAAGCAGACTTAACAAATTCAATGTCTCAGTTTTCATCTTCAGTTGCGACATTAGAAGAGAGTGCAAAAGAGTTTGAAAATGCTCTTGAGGGTATTAAAACTGAGTTAGTAACAGCAGCTTTAGATATTTCTAAAGAGGTTGTTGGAGTTGAACTTAAAGAAAACTCAGTTGAAATAGCTAAAGTTTTAGGGGATGAACTTATAAAAGAACTTCAAAGCGCATCTAAAATCACACTAAAAGTAAATCCAAATGACCATGGTGCTATTTCAGAACATGTTGGTTCTTTAGCACATGTTCAAGTTATTTCAGACAGTGCAGTAAGTGAAGGTGGTGTTATTGCCATAAGTGATGCTGGAAATATTGACTCACAGATTTCAAAAAGATTTGAAAGAGTAAAAAGAGCGGCCTTAAGTGAGTAAATATAAATGAATATTAAGTCGAAGTCTATTGAAGAGTTAGAGTCTCTTTGTGGGGATATTAGAGAAGAAATTTTAAGAGTAGTTAGTAAAAATGGTGGACATTTAAGTTCAACACTTGGTGCAACAGAACTTATAGTAGCTATGCATAAAGTGTTTGATTCTAAAAAAGATCCATTTATATTTGATGTATCTCATCAATCTTATGCACATAAATTATTGACAGACAGATGGGAAGAATTTGGCACTCTGCGTCAGTTTGATGGATTATGTGGATATACAAAACCGAGTGAGAGTGAAGATGATTATTTTGTAGCTGGGCATAGTTCAACTTCTATATCTCTAGGTGTTGGAGCTGCAAAGGCAATAGCTTTAAAGGGTGAACAAGATTCAAGAATCCCAGTTACCATGATTGGTGATGGTTCGATGACTGCTGGTATGGTTTATGAAGCTCTAAATGAGCTTGGTGATAGAAAATATCCTATGGTAATCATACTTAATGATAATGAGATGAGTATTGCAAAACCAATTGGAGCATTAAGTAGAATATTAAGTTCTGCTATGGCTGGACCTTTTTATCAAAAATTTAAGATGCATACTGAAAACTTTGTAGATAATTTTGGTGAGGGTGCTCATTATATTGCAAAAAGGATGGAAGAGGGTTTAAAACTCATCACTCCAGGGATTTTATTTGAAGAGATGGGGATTGATTATATCGGTCCAATAGATGGGCATAATATAAAATCTTTAGTTGAAACTTTAGAGTTAGCTAAAGGACTTGGAAAACCTGTTATTGTTCATTGTCAAACTTTAAAAGGTAAAGGTTATGAGATAGCTGAGGGTAAAGAGGAAAAATGGCATGGAGTTGGTCCTTTTGATTTAAGCAATGGAGCAAGCTCTAAAAAATCTTCAGACAAAAGTGCTACTCAAATTTTTACAGAAGCTTTGATGCACTTGTGTATAAAGAATGATAAAATTGTTGGTGCAACAGCAGCAATGCCAAGTGGAACCGGTATGAGTGAGTTGATGGAAATCTATCCTGATAGGTTTTGGGATGTAGCAATTGCAGAACAACATGCAGTTACAAGTATGTCAGCTTTAGCAAAAGAGGGTTTTAAACCATTTTGTACAATTTACTCAACTTTTCTACAACGTGGATATGACCAAGTGATTCATGATACTTGTTTAATGGATTTACCGGTTGTTTTTGCACTTGACAGAGCAGGGATTGTTGGAGAGGATGGGGAGACACATCAAGGTGTTTTTGATATCTCATTTTTAAGAGCTATACCAAACATGACTCTTTTTGCTCCAAGAGATGAGAAATCATTTCATCAAGCTATGGGATTTGCTGCAGATTATCAACACCCTTGTTCACTACGTTATCCCAGAGGCTCATTTACACAAACTGATTTACCTGAATCTACCCCGTTTGAACTGGCTAAATCTCAATTGCTTCGCTCAAATGAGAGTGATATTTTATTTATAGGTTATGGAAATGGTGTTGGTCGTGCTTATGAAACAGCTGAGCTATTTGGTAGTGATGTTAGTATTTTAGATTTACGTTTTGTAAAACCATTAGATGAAGAGATGCTTCGTAATCTAGCAACTAAACATAAAAAATGGTTTGTTTTCTCAGATAGTTCAAAAATGGGTGGAGTTGGTTCTGCTATTTTAGAATTTTTAGCAGATGATAAAATCACAGATATCTTACTTACTAGTTTTGAGTATGAGGATGAGTTTATAACTCATGGAAATACTATACTTGTTGAAGAGTCTTTAGGGCTTTTACCTGCTCAATTGGCTAATAAAGTAAAAGAATCACTTTAACATAATAATTCCAGCGAACCTACCAGTTTTTGCTTGGGCTCTATAAGAGTAGTATTTGTTACTTAAACAACAAGTACACTCTTTTGAGATTTCAATATTTTTCTCTCCAATTCCACATGCCAAAAGTTGTTTTTTTAGTATTTTAGAGATATCAAGATAGTAGCTGTTAACACGTTTTTCTAAGGAGTATTCTAAATTTAGTTTTTTTGCCTCATCATAAATCTCACTTCCAACTTCATAACAACATTTCCCTATACTAGCACCCACACTTACATAAATATCTTGTGCTTTAGAACCAAACTCTTTAGCCATAGTAGTTATAGTATTTTTAACTATATTTTTAAAAGCACCTTGTCTTCCGGCATGTGCAACTGCTATAACTTTTTTGTTTTCATCATAAAAAAGAATGGGTGAACAATCAGCAACCATAACCATTAGAGGGATGTCTTTTTTATTTGTGATAAGTGCATCACACTCTTTTGGCAAAAGGAAATTATCTTCATTATTTACAACATGAACTATATCAGAGTGAATTTGTTTCATATGAACAAGCGTTCTTTTTTTGTAGAAAAGTACCTTGGCTAGGTTATCATGGTTAGTTTCCACATGCCGAGAATCATCACCTACATGAAAAGCTATATTTCCATTTTTTCTTGAAGTAAAGCCATGAGTTATGTTTGTAAAGTTTTTTAATAAAGTACTTTGAATAATTTGCATATAATAATTATAACAAATTAAAGGGTGGCTTTTGAGTAAACATAGTATTTATCCCATTACTCTTGATGGTAATTCCACAGAACAAAAAAGACAAGAAATAAAAGAGTATTTCCATAATACCTATGAGTTATATGAAAAAGTTTTTGAAGTATTAAAAGATGATGAAGTGTTTTATAAAAAAAGTGAAATCACTCGTCATCCAATGATATTTTACTATGGTCATACTGCAACTTTTTTTATAAACAAACTTATAAATATGAAAATTATAAATGAAAGAATAAACCCAAGTTTTGAGTCAATATTTGCCGTTGGTGTAGATGAAATGAGCTGGGATGATGTAGATTCAAAAAATTATAACTGGCCTAAAATGAACGAGGTTAGAGAGTATAGAAAGATAGTTAAAGATAAAGTTGATGAGTTGATTATAAATCTGCCTTTAACACTTCCAATAACCGATGACTCACCTATGTGGATAATACTTATGGGGATAGAACATGAGCGTATTCATATAGAGACTTCACTTGTACTGCATCGTCAAATGCCATTAGAATTAGTCAAAGAAATTGATGAGTTTAATCTTTGTGATGAAGTTGGAGATAGTCCTAAAAATGAGATGCTAAAAATTCCCACATGCCAAGTTAATCTAGGAAAAGATAAAACTCATAACCTTTATGGCTGGGATAATGAGTATGGAGAGTTTAGTGAAGATGTAAAAGAGTTTCAAACTTCAAAGTACCTTGTAAGTAATGGCGAATTTATGGAGTTTGTAAAAGATGGTGGATATGAAAAAGGGGAGTTTTGGGATGATGAGGGTAAAAAGTTTTTGCAACTTACATCTGCAAAGCACCCTACATTTTGGGTAAAAGATGGTGAGAAATTTAAGTATAGAGCTTTAAGTTCAATTATCCACATGCCAAATAATTGGCCAGTAGATGTAAATGCTCTCGAAGCAGAGGCATTTTGTAGATATAAAAGTAAAAAAGATGGTGTAGAATATTTGCTCCCAAGCGAAGCAGAATATGGTGCAATATCTCGGCATGTGGAAATGCTAGATATTTTAGATTTTGATGAGACTAATGCAAATCAGAATCTAGTAAACTTTAGTTCTTGCCCAGTTGATAAACATGACTTCAAAGGTATTTATGATGTAGTTGGAAATGTATGGCAGTGGAGTAGAACTCCTATGAGAGGGTTTGACGGTTTTGAAGTTCATCCTGCTTATGATGATTTTTCGACTCCTACTTTTGATGAAAAACATGCACTAATTTTAGGTTCATCTTGGGCAAGTAGTGGAAACTTAATAATGAAAAATTCAAGATATGCTTTTAGAAAACATTTTTACCAAAATGCTGGTTTTAGGTATGTAATCTCATCTGCTAAAGATAAAGACTTAGGGGATATTTATGAGAGTGATGAACTTGTTTCTCAGTATTGTGAATTTCAATATGGAGATACTCATTTTGGAGTAAACAACTTTGCAGATGAGTGTGCAAAAATAGCTTCAAAATTTGCTACAAATAAAACAAAAGCCTTAGATTTGGGTTGTGCAACTGGACGGGCAACTTTTGAGTTGGCAAAAGAGTTTGATAAAGTTGAGGGGATAGATTTTTCAGTTCGTTTTGTTGGGGTTGGCTCAAAACTAAAAAGTGATGGATATGTAGCTTTTCACTCAGTAGAAGAGGGTGAAATAAGTACAAATAAAAAAGTAACGATTGAAGAGTTAGGATATGAAAAATTAAAAAATAGAGTTTCATTTTGGCAGGGTGATGCTTGTAATTTAAAGCCGAATTTTAACTCATATGACTTAGTAATGGCAACAAATCTAATAGACAGACTTTACAATCCAAGACTATTTTTAGACACAATTGATGAGCGACTAAATAAAGATGGAATTTTAGTTATCACCTCTCCATACACTTGGCAGGAAAGTTCAACTAATAAAGAGTTTTGGCTTGGTGGATACAAAGATGAAGATGATGTAGAGATAAGAACAATAGATGCTCTAAAAAATATTTTAAGTCAAAAGTTTGAGTTAATTCATCTTCAAGATTTGGAGTTTGTTATAAAAGAGACAGTAAGAAAGTATCAACATACTATTTCAGAGCTAAGTGTTTGGAAGAAAAAATGAGCTATGACTTTAGTGTTTCCACATGCCGAGAAGATACCAATGCAGAAAAATATTGTTTAAGAGAAGAGTTATTTGGAACTGAGGATGTTATTCCTGTTTGGGTCGCAGATATGGATATAGATACACCTGATTTTGTAATTGACTCAGTTAAAAAGAGATTGGAGAATCCATTGTTTGGTTACGAAGAAGTTCCTCGTAGTGCCTTTTTAGCTCAGATAGAGTGGATGAGAGAAGAGCATAATGTAGAGTTTGAGCTTGAAGATATGTTTTATTCTCATTCTGTAGTTGCTAGTATGAGTGTATGTATCGAAGCTTTTAGTGATATAAATCAAAAAGTAATAGTCCAAACACCAGTTTATCCACCTTTTTTTCATAGTGTAAATCACTGCAAACGAAAACTTTTAAAAAATCCTTTAAAGCAGATGGATGATGGACGATATACCTTTGATATAGAAGATTTAAAATCAAAAATAGACAAAGACACAAAACTTTTACTGCTTTGTTCTCCACATAATCCAGTTGGAAGGGTTTGGAGTAGAAGTGAATTAGAGCAGATATTAGAAATATGTTTAGAACATAATATAATTGTTTTTTCAGATGAAATTCACTCTGATTTAGTGTATAAACCAAATAAGCATATACCGTTTGCATCATTATCTCAAGAAGCAAAAGATATAAGCATAACAGCTATTGGAGTTGGTAAAACATTTAACATGGCTGGATTTGCAATGAGTAGTATTGTTATACCAAATGAGGCTTTAAAAAAAAGGTTTAAAGAGGTTTATGAAAGGATCCATTTTGCACAGGGAAGCACACTCTCCCATGTAGCTTTTGAGTCAGCATATACAAACGGCAAAGGGTGGTTAGAGGATTTAAAAATCCATTTAAAACAAAATTTCCACATGTTAGAGAATTTGTGTATTAGATTTCCAAAGACAATAAAGCTTGTTCCAATCGAAGCAACTTATCTGGCTTGGTTGGATTGCAGAGGTATGGAACTTAGAGATAAAGCTTTAAGGGAGTTTTTTATAAAAGATGCAAAATTGGGCTTAAATGCAGGAATAAGCTTTGGTAGAGAGGGAAGTGGATTTATGAGACTGAATTTTGCTGTATCAACTACCAAAATGCAAGAAGTGATTAAGCGATTAGAAAAAGCACTTCTGCTAAAATACAAAAACTAAATATATAGGAAATAAAATTGGCAGCAATAGATTGGGACGAATACAAAGAGTATAGAGAACACTCAGTTCAAGAGGATAAGCTTAGAATCACAATAGATTTTATTAAAAGTTATTATAATAAGCATGCAGTATTTGAAATATATGATATGTTAAGTGAAGATGATATTGGTCAGATGATGCTTGAAAAAAGAGATATAACAAGTGCTGAAAGCTTAGAGAATTTTATGTTTAAGCAATGAGTAAAGATTTAGAAAAAATATCTTTATTTTTAAATAAACATCATGTACTAAGTCTCGCAACAACTGTTGATGATGAACTTAGTGTATGTAGTCTTTTTTATGTTTACTCAAAAAAAGAAAACTCCTTTGTTGTTGCAAGTAGCGATGACACCCTTCATATAAAACATATAAAACAAAACAAAAAAATAGCTGGAAATATACTTTTAGAGACTAGAATTATTGGAAAAATCCAAGGTGTTCAGTTTCGTGGTGAATTTTTTTCTTTAGAAGAAGGAAATTTATCAACTTTATATTTCAATAAATTTCCACATGCCAGAGTTATGAAACCTAAGTTATGGCAGATAAAAGTAAATTATTTTAAAATGACAGATAACACTCTTGGTTTTGGTAAAAAAGTTACATGGAAAGATGTTAATAATTAGTTTTTTTTGATTTACTAGTAAAAGCTACTATTAATACTATATACTTTTTTTTATGAGAAGTATTAATACCTACTATAC
>Ga0209345_10002428_pt1 | contig 20586 bp, 21 predicted proteins | sample Cruoilmetagenom7_FD_187294 | JGI IMG/M metagenome (GOLD analysis project Ga0209345, IMG submission 187294) | Oil polluted marine microbial communities from Coal Oil Point, Santa Barbara, California, USA - Sample 7 (SPAdes) (version 2) | ecosystem: Environmental > Aquatic > Marine > Oil seeps ... | reverse complement strand
TAAAAGATTGAACATGTGCTGAGGTTTGTACAGATGCAACCATATGATGAGCAATTAATTTACCCATACGGCTCATTTCAATTATTTCATCTTCACCGTTTAATGAAACTGGCGTAGCTATTGTGTTGCTAAGTTGTTTTTTAGCTTTAGGTTGGTCAGCTTCTGTAATTTGAAGTTTTTCACCTGTTTCTACAGTGTTTCTATCATTTTCTAGGTAATTTAATATGTCAGATTTGGTAACTCTATCATCTTTACCAGTACCTTTAATAGCTTCTAACTCTTCCATTGAGATGCCTTCAGTTGTTGCAATATTTCTAACTAAAGGAGAGAAAAATTTACCAGATTCAGAAACTTTTTCAATAGGTTTCATTTGATCTTTTATTTCTTCTTCAATAATTGAAACAGTTTCAGGAACATTATTAGCTGTTTTTATTTCAGGTTTAAGAGTGTTTTCTTCTAAGGTTTCTATAATAGCAATGGTGTCACCAACATTAACTGTTGTGTCTGTATCAAAAAGTATTTCAATAAGAGTTCCTTCAACTTCACTTGGAACTTCAGAATCTACTTTGTCTGTTGCAATTTCAACAATAGCTTCATCTAACTCAATAGGGTCACCTACATTTTTTAACCACGACGTAATTGTTGCTTCTGCAACACTTTCACCCATCTTAGGAAGCTTCACTTCAAATTTTGCCATTCTGTACTAATTTTTAAAGATTTGCAAATTTACAAAAAATATAGTCTAAATCTCGATTTTTTATCCAAATACCCATAAATTAATTAACTGCAAGCATTATCACTTTCATAATTATGCAGCTAGATTTAATATGTAAATTACACATTACCTATTATTTTGTGTAATTTTATAAATATATCTTAAAACATAGTGTTGATTACTTCCTGTTTATACCATCAAAATATTTCTATTTGAAACAATTATTACATAGTTATGTAACAAATATTTCCTTCAAAATGAATAAAATTATGTAGAAATATTCTAAATAAACTCTATTCTTCTCATTTTCAGTGATTTATAATTTTAAAAAGGATGACTTAAATCATATATTTCAATTATTTATGTGTCTAACTTTATATAAGTTTTAAAACAAACAAATATCTAATATTATGAAAAATGTAAAATTAATAGGGTTCTTGATGCTATTATCATCAAGTTTAATGTTTATCCAATGTACCAGTGATGCAGAAATTATTGGACCACAAGGTGTAGCTGGAATTAACGGTACAAACGGTATTGATGGTACTAATGGTACTAATGGTGCTGACGGAGTAGATGGTACTGCAACATGTGTATCATGTCACTCTGAAAATCACAGAACTCCAATTGAAAACTCGTACTTATTATCTAGTCATAATAATCAAACTATAATGTATGATGGTTCAACCCTTACTGATTATACAAATAAATCATACTTTTATGGAAGTTGTGCACGTTGCCACTCAAATGAAGGGTATATTGATTATATTAATGGAGAAGAAGCTGCAACAATTAACAATCCTACAGTTATAACTTGTACTACTTGCCATGAAAAGCATAGTACATTTGATTTTGAAAATGATGGTTATGATTATGCATTAAGAAATTTTGAGCCTGTTACATTAATTGTAGACGAAACTAAAACAATTGATTTTGGAGACACAAGTAATACATGTGCGCAATGTCATCAACCTAGAACTGCAACACCTACATCTATAGACGGTAAGTTTACAATATCTAGCTCACACTGGGGGCCTCATCATGGACCACAAGCCACTTTAATAGAAGGTATTCAAGGAGCAAATATTGTTGGTAATACAGCATATCCAACACCTGGATCCGCAACGCATAGAACAGGTTCTTCATGTGTGAAATGTCATATGGGTGAAACTACTGATGGTTCAGATGGTGCTCACTCTTGGGTTCAAACATTGAACGCGTGTACTACTTGTCATACAAGTGGTGCTCCAAGCGAAGTAGGTGGATTAACAGAAGACATGGAAACACTAGCAATCTTATTAGAAGCAGTTACTGGAGAAGATGCAGAAACTGGAGACCCTATCGTTGGAATTATTCATGATGGACATCCACAAGAAGGTATCTTTACAATTACTGAAGCTGAAGCTGCCTGGAATTATTTATTTATCCTTGAAGATAAAAGTGGTGGTATTCACAATCCAGCATATGCAAAAGCATTAATTAAAAACTCTATAGAAGCATTACAACCATAAATTATAAAAGTTTAGGAGTGCTGTACACATTCCTAAACTTTTCTAAAAATTAATAATAATAATAATAATAATAAAAGTAATGAAAAAAATTAACATAAGTTTCGTATTAGCAGCTTTAGCTGTTATAACATTGGTAAATTGTACACACGATGACACCCCTCTTGTTCCTGTAGTTGATCCAGGTGTTGGATCTAGTACAGATGAATTATTAGTGAAAAAATTCTCTACAGCACCAACATTTGATGGTGATATTGATCAGGTTTGGGATGAAGCAAGACCTTTATTGAGTTCAGCAACTGTTCCACCTGCAGGTTTTAGAGAAATAACTTTAAATGATTCTAGTAATGGAAATTTATCTCTTGAACCTTCTGATTTAATGGATCCTTATACAGGTGAAAGCTATAAATATTCTTTAAGAGGTGGTCATGATGGTACTTATTTATACCTGTTATTTGAATGGGAAGATGAAACCGACAGTAAAGATCGTCAATCTTGGTATTTTAATTCTGTAACAAGTAAATGGCAACAAGAAAACAAATATGCAAATCATAAAAATGATAAATTTTATGAAGATAAATTTGGGTTTATGTTCCCTATCGGAAATCCAGAAGGATTTGCAGGAGGAACTTGTACTGTAACTTGTCATGGTGGATTAACTGATCCTCAATCAGGAGAAAAAGTTACTAGACATTATATGAAAAATGAAGGTGAACTTGCAGATTTCTGGCATTGGAAACGTGATAGACATGCAATAGCAGGAGCTTGTGATGATGGTTTCGTTCAGTGGGAAGATGACTTTGGTAAAGCTTCAGCAAACGGAAGAAAAAATGATGAAGGAATTTCACCATATAGTACTTCTATGAAATTTACAGATGATGTTACAGGTTTAAGTAGCCCAAAATACGTTATTCCAGGTAGAGAAAATTACTATTGGATTACACAAGTAGAAATTGACAATGGAACTGCTGTTGCTGTTACTGGAGTTGCTGCTGATGGTGTATTAACTTTAGCTGATGATTCAACTATTGTTCCAGCTGAAGACCCTGCTTATTCTCAAGGGTTTGGTAACAAAAGAATGCCAAGTGTAATTATCAATCCAGGTGGACAAGGAAATGATCAAAGATCTGAAGTTCAAGTTAAATCTAAACATACTGGTTCAGGATGGCAATTAGAGATAAGAAGAAAATTAACTACAGGAGATCCAACAGATGCTGATTTCACACCTGGGCAATCTATTCCATTTGGTTTAGCAATATTTAACAATGCTGCAATTGGACATGGTGCAAGTAATTTTAAAACCATGAAAATAGAATAATAATCTTCTCAATTAAAAGTGCAGGTTACAAAAAATCTGCACTTTTAGATAAAAACATAAGATTATTTAATTAAAAAACTTAACAATGAAAAAAATATTTCAAATTTTAATAATCGTATGCAGTGGCTTGCTACTGAACTCGTGTTATTATGATGCATTTCCAGAATATGAAAATGTTATTGATGATAACGACGATGGTGATGGCGGTGGAGATACTGTTGTATCTTATCAAAATGACATTGTTCCATTATTTGTTCAATGTACAGGCTGTCACGGAGGCACACCTCCAACACTTAACAGTAATTCGTATGCCAACCTTTTAGATGGGTATGTAATACCTAACAATGCAGACGGAAGCATCCTGTACAAATCTCTTTTAGGAACAGATGGAGTTTCATTAATGCCTCCTGGTTCAGCATGGTCACAAACTAAAATTACTTTAGTTAAAACATGGATCAATCAAGGAGCTTTAAATAATTAACCTTTAAAAGATACACATGAAAAATTATATAAAAATACTTTTTATTTTATTGGTTTTGCCTTTTGTTGCATTTGGACAAGAAGATGAAACTAAAAAAGAAAAGGTTAAAGAAAAATTAGAGAGACCTGCTTTTGAAAGTGCTTCACTAATAGATAACCCAACTAATGTATTATTTAATAAAAATGCTTTAGAGGTGCAAATGGCACATAGGTTTGGCCTAGTTAACGGTGGTACTAATGATTTAGCAGGCTTTTGGGCTCCTTCAAATATTAGAATTGGATTATCTTATTCAATTCATGAAAGATTAACTATTGGTTATGGAACAACAAAGTTTGATCGTTTACAAGATTTTAACTGGAAAGTTGCATTATTAAGACAAACACGCTCTAATAAAATGCCTGTAAGTGTTACTTATTACGGTAATTTTACCGTGAACGCACGTACTAAAGATAATTTTGTGAATTTACAAGATAGGTATTCAAATTTCAATCAATTAATTATTGCACGTAGATTTAGTTCAAAGCTATCTTTACAAGTTGCTCCTAGTGTTTCGCACTTTAATATTGTTGAAAACACAATGAGAAATGATATGGTTGCTGTTTCATTTGGAGGCCGTTACAAAATAAGTCCACAGACTTCTGTAATTGTTGATTATACACAGCCAATCACGGAGTTTTTACAAAACAATCCACCTCCTGGAATTAGTGTTGGTGTAGAGTTTTCAACTTCAGCGCATGCATTCCAATTATTTGCAACAAACTATAATGGTTTAGTACAGCAAAAAAATATCATGTTTAATACCAATGACTTTTTTAAAGGAGATTACTTAATTGGGTTTAATATTACAAGAGTTTATAATTTCTAATATTGATATAAAATCTATAAAATAAAACAAGGTTTTAGCTAATTTGCTTTTACCTTGTTTTTTATTTTATAATGAAATTTTAATGCCAACTGTTACTTTGTAACAAATAAGACATAATATATTTGATAATTTATTTTTGAAGACCTATTTTTCAATTAAAATTCTGATTATCAGCACTTTAAATTGAACTGAAAACTGATTAATATCATAAATTATCAGCATCCATATTGCTAAATTTATATAAGTTTAAAAAAAACATTGATTATTAATTTTAAATTATGAAGCAGCAAACTAACAAACAAACAAAAATTTCTAGAAGAGGTATTTTACCTCTATTAGGAAGTGTTTTACTTCTTCCCTTTCTTGGATTTGGAAAGTCTGCAGAAATTACCACACCTAATCTAGAAGATAAAAATGAAGCATACCAAACTTTGCTAAAACCTGATGGTTCTACTGTAAGAGTCAAAGTTAGTACGTTACAAAAGTCAAAAATAGTTAAAAAGAATATTTCAAATAAGTCGTTATTAAATTGGCTTGGCCGAAAACTCTAATTTATAACTAATTATGAAAAATAAAGAAACTACTTCAAGACGAAAATTTCTTGATAAAGGATTAAAAATGGGCTTAATTACTGCAATTGGAGGAATTGGTTTAACTAAATTAGCTTCAAAATTAAGCGCACAATCTGAAGAAAGTTCAAACCATAAAATGGAATTAATGACTACTGATGGAACTATTATCCAAGTAGATTCTTCTGAAGTTGAGGAAATGGATCATCACACAAAAGAAGATCATTTAAACCATAACGTTAGAGAAGGTATTCCAAACAGAAAATTTGTAATGGTTATAGATTTGGCAAAGTGTAAAAATGCTTTAAAATGTCAAGTAGCTTGTAATAAGCATCATTATATTACAGGCGATAATGCTTGGTTAAAGGTGTACAAAATGCAAGAATCTAAAGATACTGCACCTTATTGGATGCCAACAACTTGTATGCATTGTGATAAGCCAGCTTGTGTTACAGTTTGCCCTGTAGACGCTACATTTAAAAGAAAAGATGGCTTAGTTTTAATTGATAACGAGCGTTGTATTGGGTGTAGATTCTGTATGGCTGCTTGTCCTTATGCAACTAGAGTTTTCAATTGGAGTGAACCTAACCAAGGTGAAATAACATTAGCTATGGATATGGGAGAAGAAATACATTCAACACCTGAACATGCAGGCTTACCAAGTATAAAAGGTACAGTTGATAAATGTGATTTTTGTCCACACTCAATTCAAAATGGAGAACTTCCACACTGTGTTACAGCTTGTCCAAATGGCGTATTTTATTTTGGAGATAAATATGAAGATACTGTTACAAATGGAGATGAAACTTTAAGATTAAGTAAATTATTAAATGATAAATCAGGTTATAGATTAATGGAAGGCTTAGGAACCGATCCTAGCGTATATTATTTACCTCCAGTTGATAGATTGGTGAATTTTGAAGATGGATTAGAGCATTTTACTGAATTTCAATCTGTTGAAAAACCTGAATAATTATGAAAAATTACGATACACTTCTTAATGACTTAGCTCCCAAAAAGTTTGGTAAGCTAGGTGTTATATGGACAAGTTCATTACTTGTGATAATAATTATAGGAATTATTGCTTATATAGATCAACTAATTAAAGGGCAAGTAGTAACCAACATGCGAGATTATGCATTGTGGGGAATTTATATTTCTAATTTTGTGTTTTTTGTTGCAACTAGCTTTGTTGGTTCTGTAACTGTCGCAGTTTTAAGACTTACAAATAATAATTGGAGAACTCCAATAGTTAGAATTGCTGAAATTATTTCTTTGGCAGCAATTGTAATGGCAGGAATTACAATTATGATTGATATGGCCAGGCCAGATAGATTGTTAAATTTATTTATTCATGCAAGGCTACAATCTCCTATTACTTGGGATGTTATTATTATTCCAACTTCAATAGCGGTAAGTTTTTTATTGTTGTATTTCCCTTTAATTCCAGATTTAGCAATACTTAAAAAACATTACAAAGATGAAAGTCCATTTTTAAGTAAATGGTACGGAAAACTGTCGTTAAATTGGACAGGAAGCAAAATGCAAAAAGCAATTCAAACAAAATCAATTCAAATTATTGCTTTAATGATTATACCAATAGGGTTAATACTTCAAACTATTGATGCCTGGTTATTTTCAACAACATATAGAATTGGTTGGGATAGTACAAATATGGGAGCTTATTTTATCTCAGGAGCTTTTGTTGCTGGTGTAGGAGCTTTAGTCACTGTTATTTATGTAATACGAAAAGTTTATAAATTAGAAAATTATATTACAGAACTACATTTTGATAAACTTGGTAAATTTTTAGTATTAGCTTGTTTAACATATTTATACTTTAATATTAATGAATATTTAATACCTGTATTTACAGCTAAAAAAGGTGAATTAACACATTTAGATGAGTTATTTACAGGACACTATTCAATTTTATTTTGGTTAGTAATAGTTGGTGGGTTAATAATTCCTTCAATAGTTTTAATGTTTAAAAATTTCAGAAAACCACTACCAATGTTTATCATAGGTTTAGCTGTAGTTATAGGTTCTTGGTGGAAACGTTACTTAATTGTTACACCAACATTATTACACCCATTTATGCCTATACAAGGTGTGCCAGAATCTTGGCATCACTATTTTCCAAGTATTCATGAGTGGTTAATTACACTTGCTACACTTGCAATGGCATTGTTAATTATAACAATATTAGTTAGATACTTACCTGTAATTCCAATTCAAAGAACAGCAGATGAGCAAGAGATGTTAAAAAACGATAAAAACACTAAATCATGAAAAACCAATTAAACATTCGTCACTTTTTTCTTGTATTATTAAGTGTTTTTTGTATTTCTTTAAGTTTTGCACAGAAAACAAAAAAAAGCAAGGTTAGATTAAAAGCGCAATATGTTAAAATAATGGATGGCGAAATTTATTTTGACATTAAGGCTTCATCAAAAGTAAAAAAGAAAAAGATTGATGTTTCTAATATTGAAATTGCTGTTTATAATGAATTTGATGATGAAAAAGTTAAAATAGGTAAAGCAATCACCAATATGAAAGGTGAGAGTAAATTTGTAATAAAAAATACAAGTGCTATTAAAGCAGATTCAACAAATATTTACACTATTACATTTTCATTTAAAGGAAACGACACTTTCAAAAAAGCTAAAAAAAGTATTAGTTTTAAAGATGCTTCAATAGAAGCAAAACTAATAACTAAAGATAGTATTAATTATATAACCGCAACCTTATTAGATAATAGTACAGGGAATCCTATTCTAAAAGAATCATTAGATGTTCAAATTAAAAGGTTATTTAGACCTTTAAAAATAGGTGAAGAATTTAATTATACTGATGAAAATGGCACTATTCTTGTACCTATAGAAGAAGGAATACCAGGTGTAGATGGAAACTTAACTATTGAAGTAGTTCTTAATGATAATGATGACTTTGGAACTGTAAAAGCAATAGTAAAAGCTCCTGTTGGAGTTCCAATTGTAGATGAATCTACATATGACCAAAGAACTATGTGGTCTCCTAGAAACAAAACACCATTATTCTTGCTAATATTTCCAAATTTATTAATATTTGGTATATGGGGTTTAATTATATATTTAATTGCTAATTTATTTAAAATAACAAAATCTTAAAACTTAACAACCATGAAAAAAATTAAAATTTTAACTATTATCGGAGTCATTACTTTTGCATTATACTCTTTCACTACGTTAGTACAAGAGGAATGGAAAGTACCTGCAAAATATGAAAACATGACAAATCCTATAGATGCTGATACTGATACAGATATTGGAAAATCTTTATACAACAAACACTGTAAATCTTGTCACGGAAAAGAAGGTTATGGAGATGGACCAAAAGCTGATGAAATGGAAGGAGAATTAGGTGATTTTTCTTCTGAAGAATACCAAGCTCAAAGTGATGGTGCGTTATTTTACAAAACTACAATTGGTAGAGATGACATGCCTGAATTCACAAAAAAAATGCCAGATGATGAAGATAGATGGTTAATTGTAAACTACATGAGAACTTTAGCAGAATAATTATATTATTAGATATTTGAATTAAAAAGCCTTTACAATTTAATTGTAAAGGCTTTTTTAAATGTAATTTATTTAGTTATTTCCCACCAAACAATCCGCCTAATAAACCTCCAAGTCCATCTTTCTTTTTGCCACCGGCTGCCATTCCAATTAAATCATCAACAACACTTCCATCACCGTCAGCATCTAAAAGTTTAGTTACTAAACTTTGTTCTTTTTTGGCTCCACTTCCTAATAAACCTCCCAATAAATTTTCAATTCCATTACTGTCGTTTACTTTTTTTTCTCTGGTTTGTTTTCCTAAATAGGCCATAATAAAAGGAGTGGCCATTTTCAATAAACTCATTGCAGAGTTTAAATCTAACCCACTTTTTTTACTCACGGCGTTAGCAATATTTTGTTCTTTTCCAGAAAAAACATGGCTTAAAATTCCAGCGCCATCAGCTAAAACATCACTATTTCCTAATAAGCTGCTAACATTATCTAACAAACTACCATCATGCTTGCCAGACAGTGCACCTAATAAACCTTCAGCTCCTTTAGTTGTTGAAGCATTATTTTTCATAGCACCTAATATTAAAGGTAGGGCAGTTGATAAAGCAGTTGTGGTTTGCGCTTTATTCTGTCCAAGTTGTTCACTTGCGCTATTTACTAAGGTTTTTCCTAAGTCACTATTTAATAAATCTAGTATTCCTGCCATTTCTTAATTATTTAAATATTTTTTCTAAAAATAAGTAAATTTTAGAATCAATTGGTAATTTGAAATATTATTTACAAAATTTCAATAAAATATAGCTATTAATTTTACGTTTAAAATGTTATGGCATAAACTTTGAAGTTTAATGTGGTAATCTTATAAAATTTTATTTATGAAAAAAATAGTTATTCTAGTAGTGGTCTTTTTTAGTGGTTTTTTAACAATGAATTCTCAAGAAATTTCGAATCATGCAATTGGAGTTAGATTTGGCGATAATGATGGTTTTGGTGGCGAAATTTCCTACCAACGTAAATTATCAGAATCAAACCGTTTTGAAGTTGATTTTGGTTATAGAGATCATAAAGATTTTAATGCTTTTAAGTTGTCAGGAATCTATCAGTGGGTTTGGAATATTGATGAAGGATTTAACTGGTATGCGGGCTTTGGAGCGGGAATAGGTTCTTGGAGTTTTAATAATGGTTTTGTATCAGATATTGATGATGGTATTTTTATAAATGCTGATGGAAATATAGGAATTGAATATAATTTTGATGCTCCAATAATAATTTCATTAGACTTTAGACCTGAAATTGGTATTATTGGCGATTATGGTAAAGACACAGATTTAGATTTAGCGTTATCAATTAGATATCAATTCAATTAAATTTACGATTTTTTGATAAAAAGCACCTTGTGTGCTTTTTTTTATGCAAAATAGTCACGTAGCTTTTGGGTTTTTTTTTATCTTTCCACGAATTTTAAAACTTTTTGATGAAAAAATTAGCATTACATTGGCAAATATTACTTGGAATGGTTGTAGGTGTATTAGTAGGTTTACTAATGACACAGTTTGAAGGAGGTAAGGAAATAGTACAAGATTGGATTAAACCATTTGGGAAAATATTCATTAATTCATTAAAACTAATTGCAATTCCTTTAATTTTAGCTGCATTAATTAAAGGTGTATCCGATTTGAAAGATATTTCAAAACTTTCCACAATGGGTGGAAGAACTATTGTTATCTATATTTTTACCACAATAGTAGCTGTTTCAATTGGTTTACTTTTAGTAAATATTGTAAATCCAGGAAAATCTATTTCAGAAGAAACAAGGTCTGAAATGGTAAGTAATTACACTACAAATACAGCTAAATATGCTGAAGCATCAAAATTACAGAAACAAAGTGGGCCTTTACAAGCTTTAATAGATTTGGTTCCTGAAAATATTTTTGCAGCAACTACTAGTAATCGTAATATGTTACAAGTTATATTTTTTGCAGTGTTTTTTGGGGTAGGTTTAATATTAATTCCTGAAGAAAAGAGTAAAACAGTAAAAAATTTCTTCGATGGTTTTAATGAAGTTATTTTAAAAATGGTAGATTTAATAATGCTGGCAGCTCCTTACGGTGTATTTGCTTTATTAGCTGCTTTAGTGGTAGAATCTCCAAGTATAGATTTATTTAAAGCTCTTGGATGGTATGCAATAACAGTTGTATTTGGGTTAATGGTAATGATTGTTATGTACAATATTTTTGTGTATTTATACACTAAAAAGAAACCTGGGTTTTTTATGAAAGCTATTTCACCTGCACAATTATTAGCCTTTTCTACAAGTAGTAGTGCGGCAACTTTACCAGTAACAATGGAAAGAGTTACAGAACATATAGGAGTAGATGAAGAGGTGGCAAGTTTTGTATTACCAATTGGAGCTACTATTAATATGGATGGTACAAGTTTATACCAAGCTGTAGCAGCAGTGTTTATTGCACAAGCATTTGGAATGGATTTAACATTAGGAACACAATTGGGTATTATAGCAACAGCTACACTAGCATCTATTGGAAGTGCTGCTGTTCCTGGAGCAGGAATGGTTATGTTAGTTGGTGTTCTTGGATATGCAGGTATCCCAGAAGCTGGTTTAGCATTAATTTTTGCAGTAGATAGACCATTGGATATGTGTAGAACGGTTGTAAATGTAACTGGTGACGCTGCTGTGTCTACTATTGTTGCAAAATCATTAGGGAAGCTTCATGAACCAAAAGTAAAAGATTGGGATGATAATTATCCTAAAAAATAATGTAAAAAAAAGAGGAGTTTAGCGCTCCTCTTTTTTTGTAATTTAAAGAAATTCTAAAAACTTTTTTTTTGTTTCAGAAGTAGGTATTATACATTCTTCTTTTTTACCAAACCACTTATATCTATTTTTAGCAATAACGTTATACACCCAATCACGTATAAAATTGGGGATAATAATAAAATAATACAGTAGTTTAAATCCTTTATTTAATTGTTTTAAAATTAATAAAACAGCAGAAGATTTTTCATAAATCTTTTCACCATCAACAAGGAGTATTGAATCTAAATTTATTTTTTTTGTTTTGAACTGTAACAATATTTCTTTTGCAGCGTCTGATTGAAGTGAGGCAAATATAAATTGCTCTTTTTTATCGTGTTTAATTATAAAATTTACTGATGAATTACAAAGATTACAAACACCATCAAAAAGAATAATTGATTTACCATTAAAATTGTTCACAAAACAAAGTTACATATTAATAGTTAAATCGTCTTTTAACAAAATATTAATAACAACTTTGAAGAGCAATTCATAATTTCGTTTAAAACAACAAACCAAATGATTAAGATTGAAAAACTGCATAAATCCTATCCTATAGGAAAAGATTCTCTACATGTATTAAAAGGTTTAGACTTACATATAAAAGAAGGTGAATTTGTTGCAATTATGGGTTCGTCAGGCTCTGGAAAATCAACACTTTTAAATATTGTTGGTTTATTAGATAATCACGATTCTGGTAATTATTATTTAAACGGACAATTAATTGAAAACTTAGATGAAAAAAAGGCAGCAATTCTTAGAAATAAATTTTTAGGATTTGTATTTCAGTCTTTTAATTTAATTACCTATAAAACAGCTGTTGAAAACGTTGCGTTACCACTATATTATCAAGGTATGGCAAGAAAAGAACGTCAAGAAGTGGCATTAAAATATTTAGCAAAAGTAGGTTTAAAAGATCGTGCAAATCATTTACCAAATGAACTTTCAGGAGGTGAGAAACAGCGTGTTGCAGTTGCACGAGCTTTAGCAACAAGCCCAAAAGTAGTTTTAGCTGATGAGCCTACGGGAGCATTAGATTCTGCAACTTCTGATTCTGTAATGGAATTATTGAAAGATATTAATAGAGAGGGAATGACCGTTTTTGTAATTACACACGAAGAAGATATTGCTGAACAAACGGATAGAATTGTTCGTTTAAAAGATGGTGTAATTATTAGTGATGAAAAAGTAAATAAAAAAGTAACTGTATAAATTATGTTTGATTTAGATCGTTGGATAGAAATTTTTCAAGCACTAAGTAAAAATAAATTGAGAACAGCGCTGTCTGGTTTTACAATTGCGTTTGCAATTTTACTTTTTACGTTATTATTTGGAATAGGTAATGGATTAAAGCACACTTTTGAAGAGCAATTTGCAGGTGATTCACAAAATTCAATTTATATAAATTCTGGAAGAACAACAAAACCATACAAAGGTTTACAAAGTGGAAGACAAATTCAGTTTAGAAATAACGACGCTAAATTTATAAATGAAAAATTTGACGATAAAATACAATTTTTCAGTCCAAACATTCAGCGTAGAATGCAAGTTATTTATAAGGGAGAACAAAATCAATATACGATAAGAGGTGTTTATCCAGATTATCAACCTTTAGAATCTGCAGTAATTCAAGATGGAAGATTTTTATCGTATTTAGATATTGAAAATAGAGCAAAAGTTGTAGCTATTGGAAGACTTGTTGAGAAAGATTTATTTGGAAATTTAACAGCCATTGGTAAAAACTTAAACATTGAAGGTATTTCATATAAAGTAGTTGGGGTTTTTAATGATCCAGGTGGAGATAATGATGAACGATTTATTTATACACCTTTTACAACATTTCAAGGAATGTACAAGCCAAATGATGAGTTAGATTATTTTGGACTTACATTCAATCCTAAATTAAGTATAGATGAAGCATTGGCTTTTAGTAGTTTATTAACTAAAATGCTAAAAGAAAAACACAATGTAGATCCTAGAGATCAAGCAGCAATTCGAGTAAGAAATTATGCTGAAGGTACTAAAAACGTACAACAATTTATGACGGTACTAAATGTAATAATATTATTTATTGGTATTGGAACATTAATAGCTGGTATTATTGGTATTAGTAATATTATGGTATACATTGTTAGAGAAAGAACTAAAGAATTGGGAATTAGAAAAGCATTAGGAGCTACACCAAAATCTATTGTTGGTATGATTATGATGGAATCTATTTTTGTAACAGCGATAGCAGGATATTCAGGATTATTGATTGGAGTTTTTGCATTAGAATCATTGGGTGATAGTTTAGAAAAGTATTTTATTTTAAATCCTAGTGTTGAAACTTATGTTGTAGTTGGAGCAACAATAATACTTGTAATAGCAGGTACTATTGCAGGATATATTCCTGCAAAAAGAGCAGCGAAAATTAAACCTATTGTAGCATTAAACGACGAATAGAATTATGAAGTTTTTATTTGATACAGATACTTGGCAAGAAATTTACAGTAGCATTCGTAAAAATAAAATGCGTACATCAATTACTATTATTGGTGTAATGTGGGGAATATTTTTATTGGTTGTTTTATTAGGAGCTGCAAAAGGAGTTGAAAATAATTTCAATAAATTATTTGGAGATTTTGCAACCAATAGTGTTTTTGTTTGGGCTCAACAAACAAGTAAACCGTTTAAAGGTTTTCAAGAAGGGAAAAGTTTAACATTAAAAATGTCTGACTTAGAAAATATTAAAAATGAAATACCTGGGTTAGAGTTTGTAGTGCCACGTCACCAAACTCAAGCAATGGCAATTAACAATTTTAAATCAGGAACCTTTGGTATTTTTGGAGATTACCCAGAATTAGATAAAGTTCAAAAAAAGAATCTAACCTACGGAAGATTTATCAATGATAAAGATATTCTTGAAAAGAGAAAAGTTTGTGTAATTGAAGAAGAAATTTATAAACAACTTTTTGATAAAGATGAGTACCCAATAGGAACGTATATAAAAATTAATGATATTAATTACAATGTAGTTGGTATGTACAAAGATGGTCAAGTTGGAAACGGTGGACCTCAAGGAAATATACATATTCCATTTACAACATTTCAACAGGTTTATAACAGAGGTAATACTATTGGTTGGATGATGATTACGGGTCAGCCAGAGTTTGATATAACTCAAATTGAAGCTGATGTTAAATTGTTACTTAGAAATTTACATAAAGTTCATCCAAAAGATGAAAGAGCTTTTGGAAGTTTTAATTTAGGAGAACGTATAGCACAAGTAACAGGGTTTTTAACAGGTATGCAGTTTTTAACATGGTTTGTTGGTATTGCAACCTTAATTGCAGGTGTGTTTGCCATTGGAAATATTTTACTAATTACGGTTAAAGAACGTACTAAAGAAATAGGAATTAGAAGAGCTATTGGAGCTAAACCTTGGGAAATAAAAAGGCAAATAATTTTAGAATCTGTTTTTTTAACAAGCATAGCTGGTGCATTAGGAATTATTTCAGGAGGGTTAATATTAATGTTAATTGATGCAATAATGGGACAAGGACCCGATGCTGCTTTAACAAACCCAACAGTTGATATTCCGGTAATATTAATTGCTGCACTAACCTTAGTTGTGTTAGGAACTTTAATTGGGCTAATTCCTGCGCAAACAGCTGTAAGTATACGTCCAATAGAAGCATTAAGAGAAGAATAATTAAGTATAAAAACAATAAATATTAAAGTATAATTGTAAGTTGAAATAGTTTAATATTTCAATTTTTAAATCATCTAATTAAATAATAAACTAATGAAAAAAACATTAATTTTTGGGTCAATAGGATTAGCACTTATTGCTATTTTAGCTTGGTTTGGAGCAAAAAACAGTAAATCTCCAATACAGTACGAAACTGAAAAAGCATTTAAAACTAATATTGTTAGAAAAACGGTAGCTACAGGAAAGGTAATTCCTTTAGAAGAAGCTGAAATTAAACCTAAAGTTTCAGGAATTATTGAAAAAATTTATGTTGAAGAAGGTGCCCAAGTTAATATTGGGGATTTAATTGCAACAATTAGAGTAGTACCAAATGTACAATCATTAAATAGCGCTCAAGGGAATGTAAAAACAGCGCAATTACGTTTTGACAATACTAAAACATTATTTGAAAGAAATAAAGGTTTGTTTGATAAAGGAGTTATTTCTAGACAAGAGTATGAAACGGCTGAATTAAACTTTAATAGTGCAAAACAAGACTTAAGCAACTCTAGAAACAACCTGCAAATTATTCAAAAAGGTTCTGCAGCCGGAATGGGGAAAACAGCTAATACATATGTAAAAGCAGAAATTTCAGGAACAATTTTAGAAATTCCTGTTAGAAAAGGAAATCAAGTTATTGAAAGTAATACATTCAATGCAGGTACTACTATTGCAACAATAGCAGATATGACAAAAATGATTTTTGAAGGAAAAGTTGATGAAGCTGAAGTAGGTAAAATTAAAAATGGAACAGTTTTAGAAGTCTCTTTAGGAGCTATTGAAAATAAAAAATATCCAGCAAAATTAAATTTTATAGCGCCAAAAGGAACTGAAGAAAATGGGGCTGTTCAATTCAAAATTAAAGGAGATGTAACATTAGATGATGAGTTTTTTGTTCGTGCAGGATATAGTGCAAATGCAGATATAGTTTTAGAAAAAAAAGACAGTGTACTTTCAATAAAAGAAGCGTTATTACAGTTTGATAAAAAAACTGAAAAACCTTATGTTGATGTTAAAACTGGAGAACAAGAATTTGAAAAGCGTGATGTTGAATTAGGAATTTCTGATGGAATTAATGTTGAAATTATTTCAGGAGTTACAATTGAAGATGAAATAAAAATATGGAATAAAACTTCTAAAAAAGAAGGAGAAGAAGAAGGAAATAATTAATAGTTGATTTTATATTAATTTTAAAAGCGTTTTAATTTAAATTAAAACGCTTTTTTTATATCTTTATAAAAATACTTTTAGACTTTAATTTTTTCGTATTTATAAATTTGTATGATTTTTATCAGCGAAAGAATAAAATAAAAGTTAGAACTTTATAGTAGTGTAACCTTAAAACGTAAAATGTACATGGAGAGTCAGTTATTAGTCTTAAGTGATTTAAACTTTAATTTAGAAGTTTGGAAAAGAGAGTTGAAATTTCAAGAAAGTGAAATGGATTATTTTGAGGAAAAATTAGAACATATTGCAATAAGGAACCTTGGGACTGAGGTAATGGTGCAATTGGAAGGATTCCAAAATAAAATAATTCGTGAGCGCGAAGTTATGGGGCATTTAAGACATAGGATTAGAATGAAAAAGAGGGAATTGGCACAACCAAAATTTGATACAAATGCAGAAATTTTATTTCAAGAAAAGCAAGTTTTACTAAAAGATGAAATGAAAACATTTGTAAAAATGCATTACCAATTAAAGGAATTGATGATGGATTTCTTCTTAAAAACATTATAAAAAAAAGCCGCAATTTGCGGCTTTTTTTTATTTAAATTGTTTAGATATAATTTCAGCTTTTCGTGATTTTGAATAATCATAAAAGCCTTCACCAGATTTTACTCCAAATTTTCCAGCCTGCACCATATTAACTAATAATGGACAAGGAGCATATTTCGGATTTTTAAATCCATCGTACATTACATTTAAAATAGACAAACAAACATCTAAGCCAATAAAATCTGCTAATTGTAAAGGGCCCATTGGATGTGCCATTCCTAACTTCATAACGGTATCAATTTCATAAACGCCAGCAACGCCGTTGTATAAAGTTTCTATAGCTTCGTTTAGCATTGGCATTAAAATTCTGTTTGCAACAAAACCAGGGTAATCATTTACTTCAACAGGTACTTTGTTTAAACTTTCAGAAAGGTTCATAATTAATTTGGTTACTTCATCAGTTGTGTTATAACCTCTAATTATTTCAACTAGCTTCATAATAGGAACAGGGTTCATAAAATGCATTCCAATTACTTTCTCTGGACGTTTTGTTACTGCAGCAATTTTAGTTATTGAGATTGAAGATGTATTTGTTGCTAAAATTGCATTTTCAGGAGCTAGATCATCTAATTGCTTAAATATTTTTAATTTTAATTCTACATTTTCAGTAGCAGCTTCAACAACTAAATCTATATTTTTTACACCTTCAGTAATAGAAGTGAATGTTGTAATATTAGTAAGTGTTTGTTGCTTTGCTTCTTCAGTAATTCGTTCTTTTACAAGTAAACGATCTAAATTTTTAGTAATAGTAGCTATACCTTTATCTAAGGCTTCTTGAGAAATATCAATTAAATTTACGGTGTAATTACTTTGTGCAAATACATGTGCAATACCATTGCCCATTGTACCAGCTCCAATAATAGCTATATTTTTCATAAATAATATTTATAATGTTAATTGTCCTTTTAAATAGGTAATTGCTTGTCCGCTCATTTCAACTCTTTCATTTAAATAGTGGCATTTTAACACACCAACTCTTTTTGAAAGTTGAAGAGCATCTAATTTATTTTTATGTAATTTTTTAGCCCAAAAAGGAATTAATAATGTATGAGCCGAACCTGTTACTGGGTCTTCATTTATATTTAGTTTAGGTGCGAAAAAGCGAGAAACAAAATCAGAGGAGTTTCCTTTAGAAGTTACAATAATTCCGTTTGATTCTAATTGTGATAATAAGTTAAAATTTGGTTCTAAATTGGTAATTGTAGTTTCGTTTTCAAGCTCAACTAATAATTTCCATTTTCCTTTATATGTTTTTATTATAGGAACATTTAAGGCTTGTTTTAAAAGAGTAGGAGTTTCAATTTCTTGAACTTCTTCAGAAGGAAAATTTAAAGTATACCAGTCTTTATTTTTTTCAACAGTTAGTTTACCACTTTTTGAATTAAATTCTAAAACTTTTTCAGCATAATTAAGTTCAGTAAAAATAATGTGCGCAGCAGCTAATGTTGCGTGCCCACATAAATCAATTTCACAGGCAGGTGTAAACCATTTAATATCAAAAGAACTTTTATTTTTTACAAAGAAAGCGGTTTCAGATAAATTATTTTCTTCTGCAATATGTTGCATTAATTCTTCTGAAATCCATTCTTTTAAAGGACAAACCGCAGCAGGATTTCCTTTAAAAATTTCATTGTTAAAAGCATCAACTTGATAAATAGTCATTTTAAAAATTATTTATAATTAGATGTGCCACTCTTAAAGCTTCAGTACCTTGTTCTAAAGTAACAATAGGCGTAGTATCATTATTTATTGCATCAGCAAATGTTTCTAATTCATCTAAAATAGCATTATTAGCATCAACAGTTGGATTTTCAAAATAAATTTGTTTTTTAACACCTTCAGCATTTTGTAAAATCATATCAAAATCGCCTGGTTTTTCAGGAGCATCTTTCATTCTAACAACTTCTGTTGCTTTTTCAAAGAAATCAACTGCTATGTATGCGTCTTTTTGAAAAAAACGAGATTTACGCATATTTTTTAATGAAATTCTACTTGCTGTTAAGTTAGCAACACAGCCATTTTCAAATTCAATACGAGCATTTGCAATATCTGGCGTATCACTAATTACTGAAACTCCGCTTGCATTTACTTTTTTAACTTTTGAATTTACAACACTTAAAATAATATCAATATCGTGAATCATTAAATCTAAAACCACAGGAACATCAGTTCCTCTTGGATTAAATTCAGCCAGTCTATGTGTTTCAATAAACATAGGATTTGTTATTGAATTTTTTACTGCTGTAAAAGCTGGGTTAAAACGTTCAACATGACCAACTTGCCCTTTTACTTGGTGCTTTTTTGCAAGTTCAATTAATGCATCAGCTTCTTCAACTGTTTTAGTAATTGGCTTTTCAATAAAAATATGTTTCCCTTTTTCAATGGCTTCTTTAGCACAATCAAAATGTGAAAGTGTTGGAGTTACAATATCTACAACATCAACAGCATTAATTAAATCTTGAATTGTATCAAATGCTTTGTAGCCAAATTCAGCTGCAACTTTTTGTGCATTTTCTTTTATTGGATCGTAAAAACCTACTAAATTATATTTGTTTGATTGATTTAATAATTTTAAATGAATTTTACCAAGATGTCCAGCACCTAAAACTCCAACTTTTAGCATAATAAGTATGTTTATTTTTTGATAGACAAAAGTAAGAATTTGTAAGCATTTATTCCTATTTTTAGCAACTCAAATTTAGTAATTAGTGAAGGATACGCATAAACATCAAGGACTTAGAAATCAGCTAGTAAAAACTTTAGAAGAAAAAGGTATTATAAATAAAAATGTTTTGACTGCAATTGCGAATGTACCTCGTCATTTATTTATGGATTCTGGGTTTGTAGATTTTGCGTATCAGGATAAAGCTTTCCCTATTGCTGCAGATCAAACAATTTCACAACCTTATACTGTTGCTTTTCAAACCGAATTATTAGAAGTTGATGCTAACGATTCAATTTTAGAAATAGGAACTGGTTCGGGTTATCAAACAGCAGTTTTAGTTGAAATGGGAGCTAAAGTATATACTATTGAACGACAAAAAGAGTTGTTTAAGAAGACTTCATTATTCTTACCTAAAATTGGCTATAAACCTAAAAAAGTAATTTTTGGCGATGGTTATAAAGGTTTAACAGAAAATGCTCCTTTTGATGGAATTATTGTTACTGCAGGTGCTCCTTTTGTACCAAAACCTTTATTAAGTCAGTTAAAAATAGGAGGTAGGTTGGTAATTCCTATTGGAGATGATG
>Ga0209345_10002427_pt1 | contig 20598 bp, 21 predicted proteins | sample Cruoilmetagenom7_FD_187294 | JGI IMG/M metagenome (GOLD analysis project Ga0209345, IMG submission 187294) | Oil polluted marine microbial communities from Coal Oil Point, Santa Barbara, California, USA - Sample 7 (SPAdes) (version 2) | ecosystem: Environmental > Aquatic > Marine > Oil seeps ... | reverse complement strand
CCCGCCGACGGCGTTTCTTGTGTCCTCGATGATCACGACAATCGGCGTGCGCCGCGCGGCAGAAGAACGCCGCCTGACGCTGGGGCGCGACATTTCGGTGATCACCCATGACGATGAACTCAGCTATTTCCGAAATGGCGTTGAGGTGGCGTTGTATACCGCAACCCGCAGCTCCGTGCGCCAGGCCGGGCGGCGCGCCGCCGAGGTGCTGTTGGACATAATCCGTGGCGGCACGGGGCCACGTCAGGTCTTGCTGGAAGCCGACCTGACCTTGGGACAATCCACCGGCCCTGCCCCCACGCCTGTGCGAGGACGGTCGTGATGGATTTCACCCGCGCAGATTTCCCCGACGACTTCCTGTTTGGGGTGGCGACCTCGGCCTATCAGATCGAAGGACACGGCTTTGGTGGCGCGGGCCCAACCCATTGGGACAGTTTTGCCGCCACACCCGGCAACGTCGTGAACGCCGCCCACGGCCAGGTGGCCTGCGACCATTACCACCGGATGGACGAGGACCTGGATCTGATCGCGAATGCGGGTTTTGACGTCTATCGTTTTTCAACCAGCTGGGCGCGGGTGCTGCCCGAGGGGCGCGGCACGCCAAACCCACAGGGGCTGGATTTCTATGACCGTCTGGTTGACGGGCTGCTGGAACGCGGCGTGAAACCGGCGCTGACGCTGTATCACTGGGAACTGCCCAGTGCGCTGGCCGATCTGGGCGGCTGGCGCAACCGCGATATCGCCAATTGGTTTGCCGACTATACCCGCATAATCACGGAACGGATCGGTGAACGGGTCTGGTCGGCCGCCCCCATCAACGAACCCTGGTGTGTCAGCTGGGCGTCTCATTTCGAAGGCCACCACGCGCCGGGTCTGCGCGACATTCGCGCCACCGCACGCGCCATGCACCATGTGTTGCTGGCCCACGGGCGCGCGATCGAAGTGATGCGCGACCAAGGCATGGGCAATCTGGGTGCTGTGTGCAATTTCGAATATGCCCAGCCCGTCGATGACAGCCCCGAGGCCGCCCGCGCCACCGCCACCTATGACGCGATCTATAACCGGTTCTTCCTGGGCGGCCTCTTTCACGGGGCCTATCCAGACGAAGTGCTGGCGGGGCTCGAGCCACATCTGCCAGACAAGTGGCAGGACGATTTCCCCACCATCCGCCAGCCGGTTGATTGGTGCGGTTTGAATTATTACACCCGCAAGATCATCGGCCCCGCCGACACGCCCTGGCCTGCGCTGCGCGACTGCCCCGGCCCCCTGCCCAAGACCGAAATGGGTTGGGAGATCTATCCAGACGGCTTGCATCATTTCCTGACCCGCACCGCGCGCGACTATACCGGCGACCTGCCGCTTTATGTCACCGAAAACGGCATGGCGAACGCGGATCGGCCCGGCGTGCCTGATCAGGCCAGGATCGACTATCTGAACGCCCATATCGCCAGCCTGCGTCAGGCCATGGCCGAAGGCGTGCCCGTCAAAGGCTATTTCATCTGGTCGCTGATGGACAATTACGAATGGGCCCTGGGCTATGACAAACGCTTTGGTTTGGTGCATGTTGACTTTGACACCTTGCAGCGCACCCCCAAGGCATCCTATGAAGCGCTGAAGGTAGCGCTAACGGACACATGACACAGACCCCTGCAAACACTTATTCCCTGCTGGCTGATATTGGCGGCACCAACACCCGCGTGGCGCTGGCACGCGGCGGTGACTTGCTGCCCGACACGATCCGCCGCTTTCGCAACCGCGACTATCCGGGGCTGGAAACCGTGCTGCACGAGTATCTGGATCAGGAAGGCAACCCCGACTGCGCCGGTGCCTGTGTCGCCGCTGCGGGCCCCGTGCGCGATGGGGTCGCCGAGCTGACCAATCTGAACTGGCGCATCACCCGCGAAACCCTGGCGCGCGCCGCCAAGGCCGAAACCGTAGCCATCCTGAATGATCTGCAAGCGCAGGGCCACGCGCTGGGCCACCTCAACGGTGACAGTCTGCGCACCGTGATTTCGGGCCAACCCGCCGCCGCCGATGCTGCCATGCTGGTCATTGGCATCGGCACAGGCTTCAACTGCGCCCCGGTCTATCAGACCAACGCCGGGCGCCTTGTGCCCCCTGCCGAAGCAGGCCATGCCAATGTGCCGATCCGCACTGCGGACGAATTGGCCCTGCTGCAATTCGTCGAAACAGCGCATGGGTTCCCGGCCATCGAAGACGTGCTGTCGGGCCGGGGCCTGGAACGGGTTCACCTGTGGCTGTCCACCCGCGCGGGCACCCCGCGAAAGAAAAGCGCCGCCGACATCATGGCTGCGGCGGACGCAGGCGATGCGCTGGCCCATGAAACCCTGCGGCTTTTCATCCGCACGCTGGGCACCGTGGCTGGCAACCTGGCCCTGATCCATCTGCCCTTTGGCGGCATCTATCTGGTCGGCGGCGTCGCCCGTGCGACCGCCCCCTGGCTGGAGCAGTTCGATTTCGAACGCGCCATGACCGACAAAGGCCGCTTTGCTGGCTTCATGCAGAGTTTTTCCGTCACCGTGATTGAAGACGACTATGCCGCGCTGACCGGATGCGCCCATCATCTGGCGCATATTCTGGCGATTTAAAAAAATGCGGCGCCGTTTAGGCCAATTTTAACTCCCCCTGCCCTACACCCGAATATGACCGGACGGAAAAGGGCATATTTCATGATGTGTACGACATTGAAAATGGGGGGGCTGCGATGACCTCGGCAACTTTAATGCTCGAGGCGCGGCTCGACCTGAAAACTGCGGCACAAACCGCCACGGCTGTCATGGAACATGACGGCCAGGACCTGACCCTGGATGCAAGCCAGGTCACCCATTTCGGCGCTCTGGGCGTGCAGGTTCTGCGCGCTGCGGCCCGTACCTGGTCCGAAAACGGTCATGCCCTTGCCCTTGTGAATGCCTCAAGCGACTGCGTCGATCAGATGGTTCTGCTTGGGTATGAGCCGGCGACGATTACCCAATGGGAGGATACTGAATGAGTATCAATGTTCTTGCTGTCGATGACAGCCGCACCATGCGCGACATGGTGCGCCTGGCCCTGTTGGGCGCCGGGATTGAGGCAGAAGTCGCCGAAGACGGCGTTCACGGGCTGGAAGTTCTGGATGACATGTCCCCCCCAGACGCCATCATCACCGACATCAACATGCCGCGTATGGACGGGTTTCAATTCATTGATGCCGTGCGCGCCAAAGACAAATACAGCGCCATTCCGATCCTGGTCCTGACGACGGAAAGCGCCACCGACATGAAGCTGCGCGCCCGCGAAGCCGGCGCAACCGGGTGGATCGTGAAACCTTTTGACCCGGCAAAACTGGTCAAGGCCGTCAGAATGGTAGCGGGGTAAGCACATGTCAGATCCAATGGCCGAAATCCGCGCCTCCTTCTTCATCGAATGCGAGGAGCTTCTCGAAGCCCTGCAGGATGGCCTGCAAACGATGTATGACGGCGCGCAGGACGACGAGACAGTGAACATCGTCTTTCGGGCGGTTCATTCGATCAAGGGCGGTGCCGGGGCGTTCGGCCTGGACTCGCTCGTGGAGTTTGCCCACCAGTTCGAAACCGTTCTGGACGAGGTGCGGTCGGGCACCCTTGCCGCTGACACAGACGTGCTGAAACTGTTCTTCCAATGCGGCGACGTTCTGGCCGACCTTGTGCGCGAAAGCCGGGACGCGCTGCCCCATGACACCAGCGTATCAGCACCGGTTCTTGCGGATTTGGCAGCCCTTCTGGGCGATAAAGGCACCGAGGAAGAAGAAGAACTTGAGTTTCAACCCATGGGCCTGTCTCTGGCCCTTCCAGGTCTGGATATTGCTGAAACAGGCGCTGATGACAGCCAGGATCTGCTGGCCTGTGAACCATCCTGGACAATTCATTTCACACCCTACGCCGTGCTGTTCTCCAGCGGCAATGAACCGCTGTTCCTGTTCAAAGGCCTGCGTGATCTGGGCCCCATGGAGGTCGTCTGCCAAGTCAATGACCTCCCTGCACTGGCGGACCTCGACACGGGGGCAAGCCACCTGACCTGGGTCATCTCTCTGACGACCAGCGAAGGCGAAGGCGCAATTCGCGAGGCCTTCGAATTCGTCGATGGTCTGTGCGACCTGGAGATCGAACAAGACACCCCGACCCTGCCCGAGCTTGCGGCTTTGCCCGACCTCCCGGCTCTGCCAGACTTGCCTGACCTGCCAAGCCTGAATGACGACACGGGCTCAGGCGAAAGCCCTGACGCCGCCCCAGTCCCCGACATGGAAATGCCCGCCGCGCCGGACACCGCAGCGGCTCCAGATCCGGCACCGCAAACCGTGGCCGCACCGCCCGCAAAAGCGGCCCCAGCCAAGTCTGAGACCCCTGCTCCTGCCCAGAAAGCCGCCGCACCAGCCCCCCGCGCAACCGTGCGTGTCGATCTGGACCGGATTGACCGGTTGGTGAACCTGGTCGGCGAAATCGTGATCAATCAGGCGATGCTGACCCAAAGTGTAGAAGAGGCCGGCCTGGCCCCGAATTCGGCAGTCCGCACCGGGCTCGAAGAATTCCTGCAACTGACGCGGGACATTCAGGAAAGCGTGATGATGATCCGCGCCCAGCCGGTCAAATCCCTGTTCCAGCGCATGTCCCGTATCGTGCGCGAGTCCTCTGCCGGAATAGGCAAAGACGTGCGGCTCCGCACCGAGGGCGAAAACACCGAAGTCGACAAAACCGTCATCGAACGCCTCGCTGACCCTCTGACGCATATGATCCGAAATGCCGTTGATCACGGGTTGGAATCCACCGAAAAGCGGATCGCTGCCGGAAAATCCGCCGAAGGCAATGTCTATTTGACAGCAATGCACCGATCCGGCCGTGTGGTCATCGAAGTGGCCGATGATGGCGATGGCATCAATCGTGAGAAAGTGCGCAAGATCGCCGAAGAAAAGGGCCTAATCGCGCCAGACCTGCCGCTGTCCGACGGTGACATCGACAACCTCTTGTTCTTGCCCGGATTTTCAACCGCAGACGAAGTCTCGAACCTGTCCGGCCGCGGCGTCGGCATGGATGTGGTCAGAAGTTCGATTCAGGCACTTGGGGGGCGGATTTCGATCACCTCGGAACGCGGCAAAGGCACGACGTTTTCAATCTCTCTGCCCTTGACGCTGGCCGTTCTTGACGGAATGGTCGTCCGGGTTGCCGGTGAAACGCTTGTCGTTCCGTTGAATTCAATTCTTGAGACCCTCGCCCTCACGCGTGAAGAAATTCGCGAGTTCGGCCCGGAAACCCATGTGGTGAAGATTCGCGACAGCTTTGTTCCGCTGTTGGATCTTGGCGCGGAACTTGGCTATCGCCGCCCGTTGGATGACTATTCTGGCGGCGTGGTTCTTTTGATCGCCCAGGAGGATTCCAGCAGAGCTGCGGTGGTCGTGGATGCGATCGAAGACCAAAGACAGGTCGTGATCAAAGGACTGCAAGACAGCTATGGTCGCGTGCCCGGAATTGCCGCGGCAACAATCCTGGGAGATGGCCAAATCGCCCTGATTTTGGACCCCGTGGACCTGATCACCCAAGCAAGTGGCCGCACCCGAACCCCCCACACAATCGTTTCGAAAGCAGGATAAGCATCATGACCGACGCAACCAATCAAATCGACAAACAGAAAGACGGCACGGAAATCGAGCTGTTGTCCTTCCTTGTCGGCGGTCAGGACTATTCCGTCGATATTATGTCCGTTCGGGAAATTCGGGGGGGGGCAAAAGCGACCTCTCTGCCCCACTCCCCCGCCTACGTTCAGGGTGTCATCAACCTGCGCGGCACGGTTCTACCCATTATGGATTTGGCCAAACGCCTTGGGATGAACACCGAAGTGGACAAAGATCGCAATGTCATCATTGTCGTGGCAATTGAAGAACGGACCGTTGGCCTGATGGTGGACGCGGTGTCCGATATCCTGGCGATCTCCGAGGAAGACATGCAACCGCCGCCCGAAATGCCTGCGGACAATGAACGGAACTTCGTTTCGGCTCTGACCATTGTCGATGGACGCATGATCCGCATTCTTGACCTCAACGCAGTGCTTCCCCCGGCCGCCGAGGAAGCCGCATGAACCAACTCCTCCAATCCACCGGGTCTGCGATCACGGGTCCTCCTCTTGAAGAAACCGCCTTCAAGCGGATCGCATCCATTGCACATATGGAAGCCGGCCTGGCAATCGCGCCAGGCAAGGCAGCCATGGTTCGAACACGCCTTGCACGTAGGCTGAGGGCCTTGAAACTGGACAGCTATGACGCCTATTGTGAACTTGTTGCGAGTGACGCAGGTCGCGTTGAACGGCGCGAGATGATTTCAGCGCTCACGACCAATGTGTCTCACTTTTTCCGGGAAGATCATCACTTTGACCGGATGAAAAGTGAAGTTCTTCCGGACCTTTTGGACAAGGCCAAGAACGGAGGTCGTGTCCGGATCTGGTCGGCAGGCTGTTCAAACGGTCAGGAACCCTATTCGATCGCAATGACAATTCTGGAAATGGCAAACCTGCCAGAGACGGCAGACCTGCGTATTCTGGCAACAGACATCGACCCTAAAGTCATCTCTTTTGCGCGGCAGGGTATCTACGATCAACGCATGATGGCAGGGCTACCAGCGGACATGCGGGACAAGCATTTTTCGCATTTGGCGTCAGGTCCTGGGCAATGGGCGGTGTCGGACGCACTGAAGAAACTTGTGGTTTTCCGGGAATTGAATCTGCTGCAAAAATGGCCGATGCGTGGCTCGTTTGACGTCATTTTGTGTCGCAACGTCGTTATCTACTTTGATGCGGACACCCAAACCAGGCTTTGGCACAGCTTTTCGAACGCCATGCACCCTGACTCGTGGCTGTTTCTTGGTCACTCCGAGCGCGTTTCCGATTGTTGCATGCACCTGTTTTCCAACCGTGGTGTTACCGCGTACCAGCGCACTGATGGCTTGCGCTCCCCCATTGCATGCTCGAACGCGCACTCCTGAAAGGACAAAATCATGGCACTTCGTGACCAGTTAAGAACAATTGTGGTGGATGACATGTCAACCAGCCGCGGTCTTATCACGCAAGCCCTGGACGGTTTCGGTGTTCGCCAAATTGAAAGCGCACCCGATGGCCCTTCCGCTCTCCAAAAAATTGCGGCTTGGCCTGTCCATCTTGTCATTTCCGACATGAATATGCCCGGTATGAATGGTCTCCAACTTCTGCATGCACTGCGAACAGCGCCGCAAACCAAAGGTGTTGGATTCTTGTTGATCACCGGCAAAGCCGATCGCGAAATCATCGAGCATGGCAAGAAGCTCGGGATGAACAACTTCCTGAAAAAACCCTTCCAACCCGATGAGTTGCGTAAAGCGATTGAAGCGATTGTTGGGCGTCTCTAAGGATTTCTCCATGAAACAACACCCGCAAGAGACCGCCCCGGACACCGGGAATGAAATCCTCATGAGCAAGCTGCTGGCAGGATGTTCAACTGAGATTGCGGCGTCAGCACGGTCTTGTACGCAATTGCAATGGGTGATGTCCCGGCTTCTTGAAACGGCCCAACATCCAGACCTAGCCGCCGAGATGCATGTTCTGCAAGACATCGACCGTCTCCAGCAGACACTGGGGGATCTCGCATGCCTTCTGGAACTGATCAGTAGCCGAGCATTGGAACAGCCCGTTCAAAAAGAGGATTTTTTGTCGTCTCTCCGACTGGTCTCTCTTCGTACCCGCCTGTTGAACGAACCCGCTGGATCTGACAGCCAGCAAGAAGGTCTTGAAAGCTGTGAGGCCAGTGATGTGACTTGGCTATAAGCCATCTGGTCGCACAGGTTCAAACACGCGATTGAAAGATCGAAACCGCATAACAAAAAGCCACCAGAACGCTCAATGCTTTTGGTGGCTTCGCTGTTTCAAAACAACTCAATCTCATTGTGTACAACCGGGTTGGGCACGACAATTGGAACTTTATTGTCCACTATTTTCACGCGGGCCCGCCCGGTCCCTGGCCAAAATTCCAAGCGGCGTGCTTTGTCTCCCCCTAAATCACCACCAACATGTTGAATCCGTTCACGGGCAAGAAAATCGATTACAAACTCACCATTTCGAACCCCTGCGTCGGACAGGCCTTGTATCATGCATGCACCGCCAAACACCTTCGCCTGAAGATTAAAGCGATCGGCACCCTGCCGGATCAAACCATTGATCAGGAGCTCCATCCCATTCACCCCATGGCCAAAAACATCGACTGCGTTACGGCTATCATCAGTGAACAATACATGGTTCATCCCGCCAATACCCTTGGCCGGGTCCCACAAACAAGCTGATACGCACGATCCCAGAAGTGTCGCAATCACGCGTTCCTTCCCTGCTTCGATCGCATGCTCACCCTGGCTAATATAGGTCCTCTGTAGGTGCCCATTTATTCCGCTGATGGCAGTCATGTGCGCACCTCGCTATTTTTCCGGTTTGTTTCATCCAGGATGCGACTTGCGATCCCCCCAAGGGGAAGGGACACATCGACACCGCCCAATTCGCAAGCCATCCTCGGCATGCCATAAATCACACTTGTTTCCTTGTCCTGAGCGATGCAGAGCGCGCCTTCAGATCTCAGCGCCGCCATTCCCGCAGCTCCGTCCGAACCCATACCCGTCAGAAGGGTTGCAATGGCCCTGGATGCAACGGGCCGCGCGGACAAAAACAGGGCATCAACAGACGGACGATGGCCGGAAACCTTTTCTCCTGAACGCAATCGGGTTCGGGTTCCATCCGCGGACAATTCCATGTGATGTTCGCCCCCAGGGGCAATCATGACCTGGCCCTGCTGCACCAGTGAGGCGTCCTGTGCCAAACTGACATTCGGTTTGCAAATTCCGTTCAGCCGGGCCGCAAAATTCACCAGAAACTGTGTTGGCATATGTTGTGTTATCAGTGTCGGTGGGCAGTCCGTGGGGAAACCGGTCAAAACAGCTTCCAGAGCTTCGACACCGCCTGTGGACGCACCGATCAAAACGATCTTGTTGTTCCAATTTCTGTTTCCCTGCCTGTATGGCACCGTTGGTTGGATCCGAGCGGCCCCCATGACCCGCGCTTTGGCCGCCAAACAAAGGGCGTCGGCAAGGGCGGAAAGCGTTTCTTCTGCTCTTCCAAACCTGGGCTTACCAATGCACTCCACGGCGCCCAGAGCCAGAGCGCGAACCGCTGCTTCGCTGCCCTTCACGGTATGGGATGAGACCATGACCACCGGCATCGGATGTGCCTTCATCAGGCGTCGCAGGAACTCCAAACCATCCATTTGCGGCATTTCAACATCCAATGTCATGACATCTGGATTGTGCTTGCGGACGGCTTCACGCGCTTCGCGGGCCGAGCCGGCTTCGGCGACAACATCCAGCCTCGGGTCCGCTTCGAGGCCAAGCTTGATAAGTCGGCGAATACTGGCGCTGTCATCGACAATCAAGACACGCACACTGTCAGACATGTTTATCCTCCAAGACAGCCCTCCGATTGAAGTGTTGTCCCGTCATCAGAAATCATCCCAATCATCTTCGAAGCCCTCTTCGACCGGCTGCATGGCCGGGGCGGTGGCTGTCGCCGATGTGTGGGATACAGCTGGCGAAGACTGCACCGGTTCTGTGGCGGCAGGCATCGGCCCACGGCGCGTGCTGAACACGTCGGGGGCCACGATCGTTGCGCTGTTTGGCGCGGCGGCGCCGGTCTTGAACCGGGCCATCGTTTGCGTCAGGGAATCCGCTTCGCGGGTCAATGCGTGGCTGGCCGCCGTGGTTTCTTCGAACATTGCCGCGTTCTGCTGGGTCACCTGATCCAGCTGGTTCACCGCCGCGTTGATCTCTGCAAGGCCCGCGCTTTGTTCCCGCGACGACACGGCGATTTCGGATACATTGCGGCTGATCTCGCTGACGCTTTCGACGATCCCCTCCAACGCGGACCCCGCCTGGTCGACCAGTGCGGCACCGCGTTTCACCTGGGCACCTGAGGCCGATATCTGTTCCTTGATCTCGCTCGCCGCATCCGAGGAGCGTTGCGCCAAGGCCCGCACTTCCGAGGCCACAACCGCGAAGCCACGCCCTGCTTCGCCCGCCCGGGCGGCTTCCACCCCCGCGTTCAACGCCAACAGGTTGGTCTGGAAGGCAATGTCGTCAATCACATTGGTGATCTTGGAAATCTGCTTGGAGGAGTTTTCGATCTCGCCCATCGCGCCGACCGCTTCCCGCACCACCGCGCCCGAGGCTTCGGCGTTCTGGCGGGCTGTTTCCACCACCGCGTTGGCATGCGCGGCCCCATCGGCCGCCGAGCGCACCGAGGAGGTCAGCTCATCCAGTGCCGAAGCGGTTTCTTCAAGCGTCGCCGCCTGTTTTTCCGTGCGTTGCGACAGGTCATCCGCAGCGTTGGATATCTCGCTGGCCTCGCCGTTGATCAGGTCGGCGTTCTCGACAACCCCCTGCATCGCGCCCAAAAGGCGATCGACGGCGTCGTTGAAATCAAGCCGCAACTGGTCGTAATCCGCGCCGAAGGCCTCGTCGATCTTGGTGGTCAGATCGCCGTCCGACAGGCTTTCCAGCCCGACCCGCAGCGCATCGACAACCTTGTTCTGCGCCCGCTCCACCTCAAGACGCGTCGCCTCGGCCTGCTCAATCGCCCGGCGTGTTTCGGTCACATCATTGCCGATCAAAACAATCCGCAAAGCACGCCCGTTCGCATCGATAACCGGGGAAAAACCGCCGTCAACAATGACCATTTCACCATTCGTACGCGGCAGTTCAAAGCGACCATAGACGGACTCACCTTTGTTCAAACGGTCAAACACCGCCCCCCGTTCGCGCGCCATGTCTTCATCAAAATTGAACAACGCATCGCTCGTGCGCCCCTTGAGGCGGCCTTCTTCCTCGCCCATCATCACGCAAAAGTTTGGGTTTGAATTGATCAACTCACCGGTCATCTGGAATTCTGCTTTGACCTGGTTCGTATCAATTGCTTTTAAAATCGCTTCGTTCAGATACTGCGCCGTGACATCAGTCCATTCAACAACATAGCCCATCGTGTCACCAGCATCGTCCGTCACCATGCTGATATCCAGATTGAACCGACTTTCACCAATCGCGATGCTAGCATGGTACGGCAGGTTTGCGGGATCTTGCAGCATGGAGCGCACCTGAGCGCGCATGTCTGGTTCGTTATAGAAGTCCATGTTTGTCCCGACCACATTGGCCGGATCAAAATCGTCTCCGAACTGTCGGAAATCTTCAATATGGGTGTTCAGTGCATCGATCAGGGCGGGGTTGACGGATGTGATCAGCATATTCGCATCCGCCATCATGATGCAGGCAGACGAGCCTTCAAAGGCCGTTCCGCGGAACTTGTTTTCCTGTGCCTGAACCACCCCCAATGCCATTTGTTGACTGAAGTCCTGCAAGGTCTGGGCAATCATGCCGAATTCATCACCCCGATGCCGCCCAGCGACGTCGATATCATAGTCTTCGGCCGAAACCCGTTCGATCGCCTGCCCCAACCCGGCCAGCGGCTTGGTCACAATAAGGCGGACCCCCAACACCATGCCCAGCAAGGACAGCAGGAGCACACCGGCCGACAGGGCCAGGGCAACAAGCTGTTGGCCGGCAACCTGTTCGTGCAAATGTTCCGCCGTCCAGGCCAGCGCCAGAACGCCCAGAACCTTGCCTGTTCCGGTCTTCACGGGATGTGCCCGCAACAGACCGTTTTGCGACGCCACGACCTCTCCGCGTTCCAAAGCTGTTTGGGCCAGGGCCAGAAGCTCCGCGTTGTCAAAGCCTTCGGTCCCAGCCTCGGTCAGGACCTTTCCCCGGTCACTCAGCGCCAGGCCATAAAGGGTTTCGGATGCTTCATCCTCGACCAGATCAAGGATACGTTTTTCGATCCCGCGCGCGTTGCGCATCTGGAACGATCCTTGCAACACGGCCCCCGTGAATTCGGTCATCTCCGAGGCCTGATGCGCCATGGTGTCATCCACGATTGCATTGCTGACCCGATAGGACAGGACCGACACCGCCAAGCCAAAAATGGCCCCGCCGACGGCCACCATCGAGGCAATCTTGAAAAAGACGGTATTGAAAATGACGCGGCGTTTTTTCACCTGGGTTGCCTGATCCATTTTATGGGCCTCTGACTTGGGTTCGGATGTCGGGTGGTGTGATGTACTTGTGTCATCGGGACCCTGCCCGGGTCTGTCTTGCCCGTTTTGGGCAAGTTTCAAATCCTTCAACGATTGAGCATCAGTTTGCGGCATGGGTCCTCCGTCCCCCCGACATATCTGTCGGGGCAGCAATTGCGTATTTACAGGGACATTAGATCAGCAGAGTTGCGACCGCGTTAATCGCGCCAGCAAGAAAGAAGATAAAATCTTCTGGAAGGTAAGTTTCGTTTAAAAACAGTTCATTAGAGCGTCAAACACCCCAATCCATCACGACTTTTCCGGCCTGACCGCGCCGCATCGCGTCAAAACCGGAGGCAAAATTGTCTATCCCGATCCGGTGGGTAATCAGGCCGGACAGGTCCAGGCCGGTCTGGATAAGGGCGATCATCTTGTACCATGTTTCGAACATCTCGCGCCCATAGATGCCCTTGATAAGGAGCATCTTGAAGATGACCGAATTCCAGTCGACCGGGAAATCCGCAGGCGCGATGCCCAACAGGGCCAGCTTGCCACCGTTGTTCAGCCGCGCAATCATCTGGCGCATGGCGGCCGGGGCGCCGGACATTTCAAGACCGACGTCAAAGCCTTCGCTCATGCCGATATCCGACGTGACGTCGCGCAGGGTCACGGCCGACACATGTTGACCGATGTGATAATCGGTGACGGCGGCGCCCAGTTCCACCACCTCGCCCATGAATTCATGGCCTACGACCACGGACACGGACACGGGCACGGTTTTGGCCGACCATTCATCCCAGTTCCAGATATGCACATCGGTGCCGCAGATCGCCGATTTGCGCCCCCGGATCGGCACGTCAGTCGGCCCAGGTTATGGCGCCAGAACGTGCTCCATCCACAGGCCTTCGCGGGCGTGGGCCTTGACCAGCGCCTTCATCATATTGTCCATCAAATCACCCCCAATTCACGCCCGACTGCGGCAAAGGCGTTGATCGCGTCGTCCAGCTGATCCAGGCTGTGGGCCGCCGACATCTGGGTGCGAATCCGGTCCTGGCCCACCGGCACGACCGGAAAGGAAAAGGCCGTGACATAGACGCCGCGCGCCTTCAGCGCCGCCGCCATGTCCTGCGCCAGTTGCGGATCACGCAGCATCACCGGAATGATCGGATGGGCCCCCGGCAGCAGGTCAAACCCCAGCCCGCCCATACGGTCGCGAAAATGGCGCGCGTTGCGAAACAGGGCGGAGCGCAGCCCGTCGCCGGCCTCGAGCATATCAAGCACCGTCAGCGACGTCGCCGCAATCACCGGCGCCAGTGTGTTGGAAAACAAATAGGGTCGCGAGCGTTGCCGCAGCCAGTCGATCAGCGACGCCGGGCCACAGGTATATCCGCCCGACGCGCCCCCCAGCGCCTTGCCCAGGGTGCCGGTGACGATGTCCACCCGCGCCATCACGCCGCAATGTTCCGGCGTGCCGCGCCCGCCTGGCCCCAGCACACCAACCGCGTGGCTGTCATCGACCATGACCATCGCGTCATAGCGTTCGGCCAAATCACAGATCGCAGGCAGATTGGCAATGAACCCATCCATCGAAAACACGCCATCGGTGGCAATCAACCGGTATCGCGCGCCCTGTGCGGCCTGCAACTGGGCCTCGAGGTCAGACATGTCGGAGTTGGCGTATCGCAATCGCTGCGCCTTGCACAGGCGCACACCGTCAATGATCGACGCATGGTTCAACCCATCCGAGATCACCGCATCTTCGGGGCCCAACAGAGTTTCAAACAACCCCGTATTGGCATCAAAGCAGGAGCTGTAGAGGATCGTGTCTTCGGTCCCCAGGAACTGAGACATGCGGTTGTGCACCGACTGGGTGCCACAAATGAACCGGACCGAGGCCATGCCATAGCCATAGCGCGTCAAAGCTTGGGTCGCGCTGGCGACCAGATCGGGGTGGTCGGCCAGACCAAGATAGTTGTTGGCGCAGAGGTTGATCACCTCCTGCCCATCTTCCAACGCCACCGCGCCGCCTTGCGGGCTGGTGATCACCCGTTCGGATTTATACAATCCTTCGCCCCGCAGCCCCTCCAGCCGCTGATCCAAATCCAATGTAAACCGGTCCATCGCGCGCATAAAGCCCCCTCCCTTTTGTCAGCAGCCTAGCCCGCCGCCCCCGCCCCAGCGAGCAGAAACAGACCGACGCGCGAATTCTGGCCCATCTGGGCGCCCCCGCCCATCTGGACGCCCCCGCCCAAGCCGCATAGGGTGCGCAAAACGGGACACAAGGAGCGGCGACATGGCGGGATGGGGCGAATTCATTGCGGCCTTTGCGGTGTTCTTTTTGTCGCATTCGATCCCGGTTCGCCCGGCCAACAAGGCCCGCGTTGTGGCACGGATCGGGGCGCGCGGCTTCACGCTGGGTTATAGCGTGCTGTCGATTGCGGTGCTGACATGGCTGATCGTCGCGGCAGGCCGCGCGCCCATGGTGGTTCTGTGGGCCTGGGCGCCCTGGCAGAACCACGTGCCGCTGGTGGCCATGGCACTGGTCTGTGTGATCGCCTGTTTGGCGCTGGGGCGGCCCAATCCGCTGTCCTTTGGCGGCATGAACAACGCGGCCTTTGACCCGGCGCAGCCCGGCATCGTCGGCTGGATACGCCACCCGCTGTTACTGGCGCTGTTGCTGTGGTCGCTGTCGCACATGCTGGCAAACGGCACCCTTTCCCATGTGATCCTGTTTGCCGTCTTTGCCGGTTTTTCCCTGCTGGGCATGAAAATCATCGACCGGCGTCAGAAACGCGTGCTGGGCATCGAGACCTGGACGCAGATGTCACAGACCAGCCGCCGCCTGAGCGTCACCGCGGGCGGCTTGATCCGCGTGATGATCGCCGCCGCACTTTATGGGGTATTGCTGTGGTTGCACGGGCCAGTTATCGGGGCCTATCCGCTGGGCTAGAGCGCCCAAGCGTCGCGTGACAAACCTTGCGCCTTGGGATAAGACTGACCCCACGCTGGCGCCGCGCGCCACTTCTTTGCGAGAGCCCCTTATGCGCCTGTTTAGAAAATATTTTTCGCGATACGGCCACGCCATCCTTTTGACCTGTGCGCTGACCCTTGGCGCCATGCATCCGGCCTCTGCGCAAGACCTGGAAGACCAGACGACCCAGCTTTTGCACGCGCTTGATGCCCTGTCAGCCCGTGCGGATATGACAGTGGAAACACGGGCCGACGCCTTCCTCGCCCTTGCCGAGAGCCGCTTTGAGTTCGACACGATCGCCGCCGCCTCTCTGCCCCGGAACCAGAGCCTGTCGCCCGCCACACAGGCCGATTATCTGGCCGCCTTTCGCACGCATCTCTCCCTGAGCTACGGCGAAACCGTGCGCCGATTTGGCCCCAGCACGTCGCGCTTTGTCGGCCTGCGCCAGCGTCAGGACAGACCCACCATCGCCTTTGTCGACACAACGTCGGGCACCACCACCCGGCGCAGCAGCTGGGGCCTGTGCCCAACCCCCAACCTGCGCATTTGCAGCATTGATGTCGACGGCGTGCGCCTGTCCCGACAGCTGCGCGCGGACTTCACCAAAATCGTCGCGCGCGACGGCATTGCCGCCTTTCTTGAGGCGCTGCGCAGTGGCGCGCTGGTGCAGCGATGAACGGTGATATCGCCCTTGCCGCCCATGGCCTGCGCCGCAGCTTTCACCAAGGGCGGGTGCGCGCGCTGGACGGGGTTGATTTTCAACTGCCCGCCCAAGCCTCGGTTGCCATTACCGGGGCCAGCGGCAGTGGCAAGACCACCCTGCTCTATGCCCTCTCCGGCCTGCTGGAACTGGACGCGGGCACCGTCAGCGTCGAAGGCCACAGCCCCACAAGCCCGGCGCACTGGGCCGACCTGCGCCGCAACCGGATCGGTTTGGTGTTTCAGGATGACTGGCTGCTGCCAGCGTTGAGCGTGGCGCAGAACATTGAAATCGCTATGCATAACACGCACCGCACGGCCGCTGAGCGACAGGCGCGCACGCGTGAGCTGTTGCGGCTGGTCAATGCCGAGGCATTCGCCGAGCGTCGCCCAAACGAGCTGTCGGGCGGGGAACGCCAACGTGTTGCGGTCGCACGCGGCCTGGCCAATGCCCCCGCGATCCTGTTGGCGGATGAACCGACCGGGGAACTGGATCAGGCCAACTCGACCCACATCGCCGACCTTTTGTTCGACCTGCAACGCTCGCAGGGTCTGAGCTTGGTCATTGTCACCCATGAACACACCCTGGCCCGCCGCTGCGCGCTTCAGTTCGTGATGCAGGACGGGCGTGGCGCTTTTGACCCCGACAAGGCCGCGCCATGAGGCTGGTCCTTATTGCCCTGCGCAACCTGGCCTATTGGCAGCCCCGCAATCTGGGGGCCATGGCTGGCATTCTGATCGCCATCGCCTCGCTTGTCGCGCTGGTGGGGCTGGCGCGTGGGGTTCAGGACACGCTGTTGAACGCGCTGGATATGCGCGGCACTGATGTTCTGATCACCGAAGCAGGCGCGCTGGATCTGATTTCATCGATCGTGCCCGACAGCCTGGCCCAGGACGCTGCCCAGATCCCCGGGGTGGACGCCACAGCCCCAGAGCTGACGCGCCTGACCACGCTGGAAGATGGTCGGTCGGTGGTGGTCGTGGCCTGGCCTGTTGACAGTTACCCCTGGGACAGCCTGACCCTGGCCCAAGGCCGCCTTCCGACCGCTCAGGATGCCCAAACCGTGGTGCTGGGTCAGGCGTTGGCAGATCGGTTGAACGCCAACATAGGCGACACGATCACGCTGTTTCATGAACCATTCGAGGTCATCGGCACTGTCACCGCCACGGCTCTGCTGTCACGCAGCGCGGCCTATGCAAGGATTGGCGATGTGCAGGCCCTGACCTTTCGCCAGGGTCAGGCGACCTCGATCAATATCCGCACCGAGCGGGCGCATCGCACAGCGACCCTCCAGACCCTTCGCGCGGGGTTTCCCGACCTCAGCGTGGAAACAACCGACGCCCTTGGCGACAGCTATCTGTTCGGGCGCATCGCCAATGTTCTGGCCTTGGCCATCTCGACCGTCGCCGTGGTCAGCGCGGTTCTGGTGATCTTCAACACCATGTCCACCTCGGTCACGGCGCGGCGCGGCGAAATCGCCATTCTGTCTGCGGTCGGCTGGAACCGCCCGCATATCGTCGCCATGCTGTTGATCGAAGGCAGCGTGATTTCCATGATCGCGGGTGGGCTGGGCATTCTGGCGGGCATCCTGCTGGCCACAGGTGTTGCGGCCCATCCGCAGATCGTCGGTTTCGTCGATCCGGTCATCAATGCAGGCCTGGTGGCTTGGGCCTTTGCCGTGTCGCTGGGGGTTGGGCTGTTGGGCACGCTGGTCCCGGCCCTGCGCGCCGTGCGCCGCCCACCTGCCGAAGTCCTGCGCGGGCGCTGACCGCCCCTACTGACAGGCTGTTATCGCTTGCGCGAGGGGCCGAACGCAGCGCTCATCCCAATGGCGAAACGGGCAAAATTGCGCCGCAAATGCGCCCCCAGCGTCAGTGGAACGCCATAGCCGACCAGCTCCAGCCGCCCGCGCCCCGACACATCGCCCTGCCCGCTTTGCCCCTGACTGTGTCCCTGAAACTGTACCGCGCCTTCCCAGATCGCCTCGGTGCCATACACCGGGATTTCCTGATCTTCGATCAAGGGGGTGACCCGTCCGCGCAGCCCCAGTTGGGGCAGGTCCAGATCCCAGGCCACCGGATAGCGCGCGGCGGTATGCGGGCTGGTCCAATGGCGCACGGGCGTGGCCGTGATACCCGGGCATTCCTCTGGTTGGCCATCCCGAAAGATCACACCGAACATCGCGCCGGCCTGGTTTGTCGCCGCATCGCGGTGGCGCGAGATCAACAGATCCCGCCCATCGTCCAGGTTCAGCCCGAACCAGTCCCAACCCAGCACACGATAACCGGTCTGTTTTGGCGACAAAAGCCAGCCTTCGTATTGACCCCATTGCCGGTCGATCCAGAACTGTCCCTGAACCGGCTGCCCGTCCACGACCCCGGTGGCGTGCAGCCGGGGGCAGCATTGGTAGGCAAAGGCCGGGCCAAACCCCGGATGCAACTGGTCACTGCGCGCGTCCAACCAGGCGCTTTGTGGCGCAAGCAGCACATCGGCGTGCCGCCCGCCCGCCAAATTCGTGCGCAGGCTCAGCCCCTCGGGCGCTTCTCCAAAGGCGAAATCATTCCAGGACACGGAAAACGGGGCGGCATTTACCTGCGGGCCGTCGTCTTCCTCGACGATCCCATTGTGGCGCGCCGAGGCCGCCGTATAGGCTAAGTGCCGGTGCCGTGCCAGCGTTTGCAATCGCGGCTGCACGTTGGTGTTGATCACCTGCGTGGCAATGCGGTTGTGCAACGCGATGGTTTCGCGCGTCACCTGACTTTGGTGCCAGCTGTCCTGGCCCGTTTCATCCACCGCATGACGCAACAGCATGGCACCGGGCGGGCCTGATCCGTCCAGATCATGCACCCGAAAGAACGCGGCCATGACATGGTGGCGATCCTGCTCTGCGGTGTCCAGATAGCCCTGGACAAACCACCACTCGATGGACGAACCCACATGAGGGTCCAGCGCCGGGGAACCATCAAGCTGGATCAAACCGGACGTCAACCCCGGCACATCGCGCAATCAGACAGCACGCATCGGGGTGAATACCGCCGTGACATCTCGTGAAAAAGGCCCAAGAGGGTGCTGGCGTAAATGGCTTTATTCCGATCTGACATGCAGTTTCTTGTGTGGTGACTGTTTCGGATGATTTCAAACGGATTTGGCCAGTGCGTCAAGGGGCAATCGGGGAAGCGCGGCGCACCCGCCCCCAGTGTGGCTCAGCAACCCAACACGGGCGACACCCGCCTGTGGCTGAGCGACTGGTTGAATCGCTCCGGCTTTGTCGGCGACCATCAATTTAAGTAAGGATGATGGTTATGACAAAAAGCAAAATGGCAAATCGCTCCTCGCCTGAGGTCCGCGCGCGTGCGGTCCGGATGGTGTTCGAGCATCAAGGCGCCTACGAAACGCAGGCGGGCGCGATCGCGACCATTGCATCCAAGATTGGCAGTATTTCCCAGACTTTTCGCGGTTGGGTCATGCAGGCTGGGAAAGTCAGCGGCATGCGCGACGGCGTGACGACCGAGGAACGGGGCCGGATCAAGGCGCTTGAACGTGAAAACCGGGAGCTGCGCCAGGCGAATGAGATCCTGCGCAAGGCAAGCGCGTATTTCGCGCCCGCTCTCACATATGCAAAGCATGTGTTGCCGCGCACCGGGACGGAGCTCGACCGCCCATTGAAGCGATGATCGCCTTCATTCATTGCCCGGCAGGGCATTGCGCAGCAATGTCCCGAGAGGGGAAGATCAGCGTGTTGTCTACAGCGTCGCGTCGATCGCAGGGTCCTGCCGATTGCGCCGTCGACATACGACCATCGCCTGGCGTGCCTCGCTGACCCTTCCAAAGCTTCGGCGCGACGGCAGCGGGATACAGAGCTGCGTCTGGAAATCAAACGGGTCTGGGACGAAAATCACCAGGCCTGTGGTGTCCGCAAAGCGTGGCATCAGCTGAAGCGCGAGGGTTTTACGCTGGCGCGCTGCACGGTGGAGCGCCTGATGAAACAGACCGGCATCCGTGGCGCCGTGCGCGAAAAGGTGGTCAAAACAACGCTCCCTGACACGTCAGCCCCCTGTCCGCGTCACAAGGTGACCCGTGTATTCCGGGCCCCGGCGCCAAACCTGCTCTGGGTCGCCGATTGTACCTACGTGTCGACATGGCAGGGCCTTGTCTACGTGGCTTTTGTCATCGACACTTTCGCTGACCGTATCATCGGATGGCGGGTCTCGCGCACTGCCAAGACTGACTTTGTTCTCCCCTCTCGGCAGATTGCTTTGCAATCGCCTGCCGGGCAATGGATGCGCTGGAACAGCGCCTTGCATGATCGACGGCCTGTTCAGACGGGCGGACTGGTCCATCACGCGGACCGCGGCGGGAAATATTTGTCCATTCGCGACACAGAGCGCTTGGCTGAGGCTGGCATCGAGCCGTCGGCCGGCAGTGTCGGGGTTTCCTATGACAACGCGCTCGATATGGTCGCGTTAGATGAAGCAATAGGTCAGAGGTGGTCCTAGGACCCATGGGCATTCAGGATTCCCATTTGGTCTGATTTCTGATTCAAACTTCCGAAATGGAGGTTTGAATGAACGAGCAACGGTTTGTGGTGTCGGACGTCTTTTGGCAACGGTTTGAACCGCATCTTTCGGGTAAGCTCAGCGATGCCGGGTCCACCGCAAAGGACAATCGCCTGTTTCTGGAAGCGATCTTTTGGCGCATGCGCACCGGGTCCCCGTGGCGCGATCTGCCGCCGTCCTTTGGCCATTGGAACAGCCAGTTCCGGCGGTTTCGTCGGTG
>Ga0209345_10002426_pt1 | contig 20607 bp, 18 predicted proteins | sample Cruoilmetagenom7_FD_187294 | JGI IMG/M metagenome (GOLD analysis project Ga0209345, IMG submission 187294) | Oil polluted marine microbial communities from Coal Oil Point, Santa Barbara, California, USA - Sample 7 (SPAdes) (version 2) | ecosystem: Environmental > Aquatic > Marine > Oil seeps ... | reverse complement strand
TTCCGATCTTCTGTAGCGCGGCGGCGAACCTGATCGCGCCACTGGCCTATGCCCGCGTCAAGGACAAGCTGGCGGCGCAAGACACCGATCCCGCGCGCCTGCCTGAACGGATGGGGCGGGCCAGTGTCAAACGCCCCAATGGCCTGCTGATCTGGTTTCACGCCGCCTCTGTCGGCGAAAGCCAATCGGTACTGCGACTGATCACCCATATGGGCGAGGCACATCCCGACTGGTCGTTTCTGATCACCTCGGGCACCGCCAGTTCGGCGCAGGTGATGGCAACCCGCCTGCCCGCGCGCACCACCCATCAATTCGCCCCGCTCGATGCGCATCGCGCGATTGACCGCTTCATTGCCCATTGGCGCCCCGACGCGGCGATCTTCGTGGAAAGCGAGCTTTGGCCGCAGATGCTGATGCGCACCCAGGCCGCCGGTATTCCGATGGCGCTGATCAATGCGCGGATGTCGGATCGCTCGGCGCGCCACTGGAAACGCGCTCCGAAAACCGCGCGCCACCTTTTGGGCGTCTTCGCGCAGATTCATACACAGGACGCGCGCACCACCGCGCATCTGCATGATCTGGGGGTCAGCCATGCCGCGACCGGGCAGACCCTCAAATCGCTTTCCGGCCCGCTGCCGTTTGAAACGGACGAGAAAGACCGCATGCAGCGCCTGATCGCCGGGCGCGCGGTCTGGCTTGCAAGCTCGACCCACCCCGGCGAGGATGAGGTGATGCTTGCCGCGCATAAGCGCCTCCTGCGCCAGACCCCGGATGCGCTTTTGATCCTGGTGCCGCGCCATCCCGAACGCGGAGCCGGACTTGAGGCCCTGATTGCCACCTCAGGCCTCAGCGGCGCGCGCCGCGCCATTGGCGGCCAGATCACCGGCCAGACCCAGGTTTACCTTGCCGACACTCTGGGCGAGACCGGGCTTTGGTACGCGCTCTGCCCGCTGACCTGTCTTTGCGGCACCTTCACCCCTGTCGGCGGTCATACCCCTTACGAGCCCGCCTATGCCGGCGCGGCCATCCTGCACGGCCCGCTTTACGCAAATTTCGCCGAGACCTATCCCGCCCTTGACGCCTCTGGCGCGGCGCTTGAGGTCGCGGATGAGACGGCCCTTGCAGAGGCTCTGATACCGCTGCTAACGGATCACGCGGCGCTTGACGCCATGCGTGAGCGCGCCCGCGCCTTTGCCCTCGCACAGGACAATACCCTAGATCAGATCACAAGCGACCTGATCGCCGCCCTTGGCCTTGAGGACAGGCAATGCCCCTGACTTTCATCTTTCCAAAAATACTCAAATCCGACAGTCCCGCCCAATGCCCGATCTGATCGTGACCAATTTCAACCGCAATTTCACCGGCGTGTCGGCCACGACGGCGGCTGTGGTGCGCGCGCATCTCGACCGCTATGACATGGCTTTGGCCGGGGTGGCCCTGCCCGGCTGTCCGGTCCCGATCAGCCGCGCCAAGGCGCGGGCCCTGTCGCGCACCCTGCCACAGGGCCGCCCCTTCACGATCTGGCACGTGCGGCGCAACACGGAGATGCGCGCGGCGATCTGGGCGCGCGACGTGCTCGGCCTGCCGATCCGGATTGTCTTTACCTCGGCCGCACAACGCAGGCATTCGCCCCTTCCCCGCTGGCTTATCGCGCGCATGGATGCGGTGATTGCCACGAGTGAGGCCGCCGCCGGTTTCGTCCCGCATCTGCGCGCGGTCGTTCCACATGGCGTGGATTGCGCCCGCTTTTCCCCCGCGCCCGAGCGCGCCGCCGCCTGGGCGCAAACCGGCTATGGCGGCAGTTTCGGCATCGCCACCATTGGCCGCATTCGTCCCGAAAAGGGCAGCGACCGCTTCGTCGCGACGATGATCCGGCTGTTGCCCCGCCACCCCGGCGCCACCGCGCTTTTGATTGGCCGCGCGGCCAAATCGGACCGAGGGTTTCTTGAGGGGTTGAAACAGAAAATCGCGGCGGCGGGCCTGGGCGATCGTATTCTCTTTCCCGGCGAGGTGGCGCCCGAGGCCCTGCCCGCCCTGATGCGCGCGCTGAGCATGATCGTGCAACTGCCGCGCTATGAGGGCTATGGCATGGTCCCGCTGGAAGGCATGGCAAGCGGTGTGCCTTTCGTCGCCACAGATGCCGGATCTTACCGCAGCTTGTCCTGTGATGGTGCCTGCGGTGTGATCGTGCCAGAGGATGCCCCGGCCGAGACCGCCGCCGCCATCGACCGCATCCTGAGCGACACCCAGGCCCATGGCGCCATGGCCCGCGCCGCGCGCTCGCGGGCCGAAACCCGGTTCAGTATCGCGGCCGAGGCCGACGGCATCGGTGCGGTCTATGATGCCCTGTGGTCAGACAGCTAGAGCGCGTTCAAGGCCCTCTAAGGCAGTTCGACCGCCGCCTCGATGGTGCCGAAATCGGGGTATTGCAACAGCACCACCAGCGGCTCATCGCCGCTGACCTGGGTGTCAATCGCCAGCGGCTCGCTGCTGTCCCAAACCGTCAGTTGGGTCATCTCGGTGACGATATTTGAATATTCCAAAAGCTTTCCGGCGTTCTCACCACGCTCAATCGCGACGGTCGCCTCGGGCCGATAGCGCAGCAGTTGCACCAGCATCGGCATGTCACGCGCCACATCGGTCCTGGCGGTGATACGCAGGGCGCTGCCATCGCGGGTGGCCTTCAAAACGATATCATCGGCGTCAGAGCGGTGTTTCTCGATAAGCTCGGTTACATCGCGCGGTCGGTTGCCGACCACGTGATCGGTGCCGTTGATGATCATCTGCGGCGTATAGATCATGCGGCGCCCGCCGGATTTGGCATAGCCGCGTTGACGGGCGGTATATTCGGGCTTGGCAAAGATGTCGGCCCAGCCGATGTAATCCCAGTAATCCACATGCAATGAAAGCGCTATCACATCATGGCGCGCGGCCAGTTGCTGCATGAACTCATCGGCCGGCGGGCAGGACGAACACCCCTGCGAGGTAAACAACTCGATCACCACGGGGCGGTCCTGGGCTTGCAACGAGACCGGCAGGCAAAACATCAGGACGGCGGAAAAAATGGTGATGATCTGTCTCATAGTCTCTGCCCGAGCTTAAGTCTGTTGGATTTCATGCTATCATACCTAGGCCCGCAAGCCGAGAATAACCAATCAAGGTTTCGAGAGACCCATATGAAATATTGAAATACTGTAGAATTGTGTGCAATAGTATACAAAAGAATGTGCGCCCCTCTTGATCGAACTCCGCAAATCGGTCAGAAGCAGGGCAAATACTTCCTCATCACTCGTGAAAGGACGGCTCAAATGCCCATTAGCGTCGGACAAGACAGCTCGAATACCCGTAAAACCCTGAAAGTTGGCGACCAATCTGTCGCCTATTATTCGATCAAGGCCGCCGAGGCCGCAGGTCTGGGCGATTTCTCCCGCCTGCCCGCCGCGCTCAAGGTGGTGCTTGAAAACATGCTGCGGTTTGAAGATGGCAAGACTGTCACCACCGATGACATCAAGGCGTTTTCCGAATGGGCCGACAATGGCGGCCGCGCCAACCGCGAGCTGGCCTATCGCCCGGCGCGGGTGTTGATGCAGGATTTCATCGGCGTTCCGGCGGTTGTCGACCTTGCGGCGATGCGCGACGGGATCGTCGCCCTTGGCGGCAAGGCCGAACAGATCAACCCGCTTAACCCGGTTGACCTTGTGATCGACCACTCGGTGATGATCGACGAGTTTGGCAATCCGCGCGCCTTTCAGATGAACGTCGACCGCGAATATGAGCGTAACATGGAGCGTTACCAGTTCCTCAAATGGGGTCAGGGCGCGTTCAACAACTTCCGCGTTGTGCCCCCCGGCACCGGCATCTGTCACCAGGTGAACCTTGAGTATCTGGCCCAGACCGTCTGGACCGATACCGATCAGAACGGCGAGACCGTTGCTTATCCCGACACGCTTGTCGGCACCGACAGCCACACCACCATGGTGAATGGCGCGGCGGTGCTTGGCTGGGGCGTTGGCGGCATCGAGGCCGAGGCCGCAATGCTTGGTCAGCCGATTTCCATGCTGATCCCCGAGGTTGTCGGATTCGAGCTGACCGGCCGCATGATCGAGGGCACCACCGGCACCGATCTGGTGCTCAAGGTCGTTGAAATGCTGCGCGAGCGCGGCGTGGTTGGCAAATTCGTCGAATTCTACGGCGCGGGTCTTGACCACCTGCCGCTGGCCGATCGCGCGACAATCGCCAATATGGCGCCGGAATATGGCGCCACCTGCGGCTTCTTCCCGATCGACGATGAGACCCTGCGCTATCTGCGCAACACCGGCCGCGAAGAGGCCCGCGTGCAGCTTGTCGAGGCTTATGCCAAGGAAAACGGCTTCTGGCGCGGCGCGGATTACGCACCGATCTATACCGACACCCTCAGCCTTGACATGGGCACCATCGTACCGGCGATTTCCGGCCCCAAACGCCCGCAGGATTACGTGGCGCTTGATAAGGCATCGGATGCGTTCTTTAACGTGGTGTCGGAATACCGCGGCGAAGATCAGGGGCAGTCCGCCGAGGACATGGCCTCTGAGGGGCCTGCGCCCGACACCCTGATTGACCCGCGCAAGTCGCAAAAGGTCAAAGGCGAGGACTATGAGCTTCGCGACGGCTCGGTGGTGATTGCCTCGATCACGTCGTGCACCAACACCTCGAACCCCTATGTGATGATCGGCGCCGGTCTTGTGGCACGCAAGGCCGCGGCCCTGGGTCTGAACCGCAAGCCCTGGGTGAAAACCTCGCTGGCCCCCGGTAGCCAGGTCGTCAGCGCCTATCTTGAGGCCGCCGGCCTTCAGGAAGACCTCGACAAGATCGGCTTTAACCTTGTCGGCTATGGCTGCACCACCTGCATCGGCAACTCTGGTCCGCTGCAATCCGAAATCTCGGACGCGATTTCCGAGGGCGATCTGATCGCCACTTCGGTCCTGTCGGGCAACCGCAACTTTGAAGGCCGCATTTCGCCCGATGTGCGCGCCAACTATCTGGCCTCGCCGCCGCTCGTGGTGGCCTATGCACTGGCCGGTGACATGAATATCGACTTGGCCAACGACCCCATCGCGCAAACGCCCGAGGGCCGCGATGTCTATCTCAAGGACATCTGGCCGACCACGAAAGAGATCGCCGACCTGGTTGAACAGACCGTAACCCGCGAGGCGTTCCAGTCGAAATATGCCGATGTCTTCAAGGGCGACGACAAATGGCAGGCGGTCGAGACCTCGGAAGGCGAAACATACGATTGGCCTGCGCAATCGACCTATGTGCAGAATCCGCCCTACTTCAAGGGCATGTCGAAAGACCCCGGCACCATTTCCAACATCGAAGGCGCGCGCGTTCTGGCATTGTTGGGCGATATGGTCACCACCGACCACATCTCGCCTGCCGGGTCGTTCAAAGACTCAACACCTGCCGGCAAATACCTGACCGAGCGTCAGGTGCCGGTGCGCGAATTCAACTCTTACGGGTCGCGTCGTGGCAACCACGAGGTGATGATGCGCGGCACCTTCGCCAATATCCGCATCAAGAACGAGATGCTCGATGGGGTTGAAGGCGGCTATACACTCGGCCCCGATGGCAAGCAGACCTCGATCTTTGAGGCCGCCGAGGCCTATCAGGCGAACGGCACCCCGCTGGTGATTTTTGGCGGCGAGCAATACGGCGCCGGGTCATCGCGGGACTGGGCCGCCAAGGGCACGGCGTTGCTGGGCGTCAAGGCCGTCATCGCCGAGAGCTTTGAACGCATTCACCGCTCGAACCTGGTTGGCATGGGCGTGATTCCGTTCGAATTCACCGGTGGGGACAGCCGCAAGACGCTTGGCCTTAAAGGTGACGAAAGCATCTCGATCTCGGGTCTTGATACCATCAAGCCGCTTCAGGAGGTGCCCTGCACCATCACCTATGGCGATGGCACGGTCAAAGAGATCACGATCAAGTGCCGGATCGATACCGCCATCGAGAAGGAATATGTCGAACATGGCGGCGTGCTGCATTACGTGCTGCGCAACCTGGCCAAATCGGCGGCCTGATCGCCACAGATATGAACGCCAAAGGGCGGCCCCTTGCCGGGCCGCCCTTTTTCATTCTGCGCAAGATTGCGCCATCCGGCCTGAATTTGCGCCAGTACCCGCCGCTGCTCTGCGCCTGACGCAAGCGTGAGGACATTCCCCCTTTTAATCGTGCCTGATGCGCCCAATCTTGGAAGCATGCCGATAGAAAGGACTATCCAATGCGTACCGTATTCATTCTTCTACAGGCCGGTTTTTTGAGTTTTCTCGCCGTCTACGGCGCCCATGGCGCGGACAACAAGACCCCGGCCTGCCCGTTGCACGCCGCCGCCATCAGCACCGAGCATTGCAGCGAGTGATCCGCCTCAGCGGGCACTTTCGATCGCGGGCAGGATGGTGCTCTGCATCACCCGGCTGGTGATCGGCCCGGCAAAGCGCAGCACGATATTGCCGTCGCCATCAATCACATAGGTTTCGGGCACGCCGTAAACGCCCCAGTTGAGCGCCATGCGCCCCTTTTCATCCGCGCCCATAGCGTCATAGGGGTTGCCCAACTCTTCCAGAAAGCCGAGCGCATTTGCAGGCTTGTCCTTGTAATTCACCCCGTAAATCGTGATGCCCTGCTCTGAAAGGGTTTCAAGATTGGGGTGCTCGACCCGGCAGGGCGCGCACCAGCTTGCCCAGTAATTCACCAGCTTGACCTCGCCATCGCGCAGATCGCTGTCGCCAAACATCGGGCCTGTGCCAAGCGCTGTGACCTCGACGGCGGGTGCGGGTTTGCCCTTGAGCGCCGAGGGAAGCTCATTGGGGTTGTCGCGTTGCAGCCCGACAAAGGCGAGCCCGGCAAAGCCTGCAAAGATCACCAGCGGCGCCAGCATGAGTGGCGAAAGTTTAGCCATTTGATTTCACCTTGTTTTCAATCTCTTGCAACTGTTTGTTCACGCGGTTCGCGCGCAGCACGCTCACCACGATCAACCCCGCGATCAGGGCAATCGAGACCGCATAGGACGACAAAACCGCCTCGGCGTATTTTCCAAGATCCGGCATCAGGCCCCCATTCTTTCACGTGCCAAAAGCACCCGCATCCGGCGGGCACGGATTTCCGTGCGCGTGCGCAAAAGGACAAGCGCCACGAACAGCAACACAAACCCCGCGATGCACACCAGCAGCGGATACCAGAACACATCGGCGACGTTTTCCTCTTTATCAAGGCTTAGCGAGGCCCCCTGATGCAGGCCCTGATTCCAGAAATTCACCGCATAGCGGCTTAGCAATGCAAAGACTGAGCCGACAAGACAGAGGATGCTGGTCAGATCGGCGGCGGTGTCATCGTTCTCGATCGCCTCCCAGAGGGCGATATAGCCCAGGTAGAACAGGAACAGGATCAGGAACGAGGTCAGGCGCGGATCCCAAGCCCACCATGTGCCCCACATCGGCTGCCCCCAGATTGCGCCGGTGATCAGCGCGATCACTGTCATCACCATGCCCACCGGCGCCGCCGCACGCGCCGCCAGAGCGCTCACGTGGTGGCGGCGCACGATCCAGACCAGCGAGGTTACCAGCATCATCATCCAGGCATTGATCGCCATGAGCGCGCTTGGCACATGCAGGTAGATGATCTTGACGGTCGATCCCTGCCGGTAATCCTCAGGCGTGAAAAAGAACCCCCAGATCAGCCCAAGCACAAGCGCAAGCGCCGCCGACCCCGCCACCCAGGGCAAAACCCGGTCGGTGGTCTGGATAAATTTCTTGGGGTTCGCATATTCCCAGAGTGCGTTCAGGTTCATCCAAAATTCCATATGTCTAGCGCAGATTGACCCTTAGTACCGCAGCCGAGGCGAAAGGCAAAAGCGCGATGGTGCCGCAGGTGATTCCGGCCAGCATCAACAGCGGCGTCGTGGTGTCAAAGCCTTCGGCACCGCGCCGCGCCATCTCTGCGCCAAAGATCAATGTAGGCACATAAAGCGGCAGCACAAGCAGGCTCAGCAACAGCCCGCCGCGTTTCAGCCCGACCGTCAGCGCCGCGCCGAAAGTGCCGATCACGCTAAGCGCCGGGGTGCCGAGTAAAAGCGATATAATCAAGGGCCTGTAGCCCTCGGTCGGCATGTTCAGCAACAGCGCGAACACCGGCGCCGCCAGCACCAGAGGAAGGCCCGTGGTCAGCCAATGCGCCAGCGCCTTGATTGTCACAAGCGCCTCCATCGGCAAGGGCGAGGTCGCCAGCAGATCAAGGCTGCCGTCCTCCCAATCCAGGGCGAAAATCCGGTCGAGCGACAACAGACAGGCCAACAGCGCGCCAAGCCACAGGATGCCCGGCGCAATGGTGGCCAACAACGTGCTTTGCGGCCCGACACCAAAGGGCACCAGCGTGACCACGATCAGGAAGAACGCCAGCCCAAGGCCAAAGCCGCCGCCCGCGCGCATTGCCAGCCTGAAATCCCGGATCAGAAGCGCGATCATAAAAAGGCCCCGTCGAAATCGTCATGCTCAAGCGGTTTGGCCTTGAACGGGCCGACATCCAGCACTTGCACCTCGGACAGGCCAAGGTCGATATGCGTGGCGATCACCGCAAGCCCGCCCCCCGCCAGATGCGCGCGCACGGCACTGGCAAACATCGCCACGGCCTCGACGTCAAGCGACACGGTCGGCTCGTCCAGCACCCAGATCTTGCGCCCGGTCACCAGCAGGCGCGCCAGGCCAAGCCGCCGCTTTTGCCCGGCCGAAAGCGCGCCGGCGGGCCGCTCGCCAAGCGGGGCAAGCTGAAACGCCTCCATCGCCCCGGTGATGTCGCTATTGCCAAAGGCCTGCGCCCAGAAACCCAGATTCTCGCGCACCGTTAGCGTGGCCTTGATGCCATCGGCATGGCCTGCGTAGACAAGGGCATCGGCGGGCACCTCAACCCGGCCCGATACGGGGGGTTGCAGCCCGGCAATGGTGCGCAAGAGCGTGGTCTTGCCCACCCCGTTTGGCCCGCGCAGCACAAGCGCCTGCCCCGCACCAAGGGCAAAGGACAGCCCCTCAAGCACCCTGATACCGCCGCGCGCAATTGTAAGATCAGAAACAGTCAGCCCCATGCGCCCTGCTTAGCCCAAAGTCATGGGCGCGAAAAGCGCGTTCCGCAGGCGGGCGTTGATGGCCTGCCTCACACCGGCAACAGGGCCACGGCGACACGTCGCCCTTCGGACAAAAGCACGTTATAGGTGCGGCAGGCCGAGGGTGAAGTCATGATTTCAACGCCAAGCCCTGCCTCCTCAAGCGTGATGCGCAGAGCACTCGGAATATGGGCCATCTCGGCGCCGGTGCCGATGAACAAAACGTCGATCTCCCCAACAAGCGCCAAAAGGCTTTCGCTGTCGCCATAGCCGCCCCAGCCGCGCGCGCCGGTCACGGTCACGCAGATCGGCCCCTCCATCACCTGCCCCGCGACGCGGAAAAAGCCGGGGCCATAGCCGTCAATCGGGGTTGCGCCGTCAAAGCTTATTTCGGTCATGCGCATGGGTAAGCTCCCTTATGTCCAGAGTGGCAGGCCGCTTAGCACGGCCAGGGCGATCACGCTATAGGCCGCCCAACGGTAAAGCCGCTGGTGGCGCGGGTCAAACAGCGCCTGCCCGATCAGCGAAGTGATGAAATAAGGCACCGCCAGCGTCAGCGCCAGAATCACGGTCGAACTTTCAAGCACGCCGCGCGTCAGCAGGTTCACCGCGATCACCACATCGAGGACTGCCAGAAACAGGATGGTATTGGCGCGCACCGATTGCGCCGCCGATTGTCCCGCGAGGTAAAACAGGATCACCACCGGCCCGGTCAGCCCGGTCAGGCCGCCGAGGATCCCGGCCATCGCGCCGATGATCAAAAGCACCGGCCGCGAGACCAGACCGGAAAATCGCCAGCCCGCCACAAGCGCGCCAAGGGTGATGGCCGCCACGGCCGCGACGACCCAGCGGATCGTGACCGGCTCAAGCGCCTGCATGAGCCAGAGACCGAACGGCACCGTCAAAAGCGCGGCCAGCGCCAGCAGCCCGACCTCGCGCCGGTCCGCCTGTCGCCAGGCGCGCGGCAAGAGAACGAAGGTGCTGACAATGCCGGTCAGGGTCATCACCCCGACCACAGTCTGCGGCGCAAGGAAAATCCCGGCCACGGGCACAAAGACAAGCGCCGTGCCAAAGCCGGTAAAGCCGCGCACAATCCCCGCGACACCAATCGCCAGCAACAACCAGATAAGCCCGGGCGTGGCCCAGACCGTCAGGATCGGATCAGGCATCTATATTGGCGAACTGGTTCCCGGCATTGGCGTCCGGCTTGGACCAATCCCGCTTGACGCCAAGCCAGCGCAAAACCGAGCTTGCCACGAAGATCGACGAATAAGTGCCGACAATCACGCCCCAGATCATCGCGAAGACAAAGCCGCGGATCACATCGCCACCAAGGAAATAGAGCGCCAGAAGCGCCAGAAGCGTGGTCACAGAGGTCATCACCGTGCGCGACAGGGTTTCGTTGATCGACAGGTTCAGCACCTCGTTCATCGGCTTTTGCTTGTATTTGCGCAGGTTCTCGCGCACCCGGTCAAACACCACCACCGTATCGTTGAGCGAATAGCCGACGATGGTCAAAAGCGCCGCGATGATCGCAAGGTCAAACTGGATCTGCATCTCGGAAAAGACCCCGATCGTCAGCACCACATCATGGACAAGCGCCACCACCGCGCCGACCGCAAACTGCCACTCAAAGCGCATCCAGATATAAATAAGCACCGCGCCAATCGCCAGAATGACCGCAATCACTGCGGTCTGGATCAGCTCGCCCGAGACCTTCGGCCCGACGCTTTCCACCGAGGTGAATTTGACATCCGGCACCGCCACCTGAAGCGCATCCTCGACGGTCTGCACCATCTCTGCCGAGACGCTTTCCTGATCGTCCTGCGCCTGAATGCGGACCATCGCGACGTTCTGATCCGGGCCAAAGGTCGGGTCGAACACCTCGGTGATGCTGATGTCGCCGAGCTCAAGCCCATCCATCGCGCCACGATAGATGCCGATATCCACCGGCTCTGCGCTTTGGGTGCGGATCGTCGTGCCGCCCTTGAAATCAATCCCGAAATTCAGCCCCTGAAGCCCGAAAGACCCAAGCGCCACTACAATCAGAACCGCCGAAACACCAAGCGACATTTTCCAGCGCTTGAAAAAGTCCCAGCTTGTGTCCTTCGGCACAAGGCGCAAACTGCGCCCCGATAGAACGGTTTTCGGACGGCGGCGTTCAAACCAGATCACCGCGATCAGCCGGGTCACGAACAGCGCGGTAAAGACCGAGGTGATAATGCCAAGCCCAAGCGTGATCGCAAAGCCGCGCACCGGGCCAGAACCAATGGCATAGAGGATGACCGCCGTCAGGAAGGTTGTGATATTGGCATCCACAATCGCACTCATCGCCTTTTCATAGCCAAGCTCGATCGCGCGCGCCGGGCCCTTGGCCGATGTCATCTCTTCGCGGATGCGCTCGAAGACAAGCACATTGGCATCCACCGCCATCCCGATGGTCAACACGATGCCCGCAATCCCCGGCAGGGTCAGCGTGGCACCGATCATGCTCAGCAGGCCAAAGATCAGACCGACGTTGATGATCAGGGCAATATTGGCGAACACCCCGAAGGTGCCATAGCTCGCGAACATGAACACCAGCACAAGCGCGAAGGCCACGATACAGGCGATCTTGCCCGCCTCGATGCTGTCGGCGCCCAGTTCCGGGCCGACCGTGCGTTCCTCAAGAAACTCAAGCCCAGCAGGCAAGGCCCCGGCGCGCAGCAGAACCGCCAGATTGGTGCTTTCCTCGACGTTGAAATTGCCGGTGATGATGCCCGATCCGCCGGGAATATGGCTCTGGATGACCGGAGCGCTGATCACTTCGCTGTCAAGCACGATGGCAAAGGGGTTGCCGATGTTTTCGGCGGTGTAGTCGCCAAATTTGCGCGCGCCGGTCGGGTTGAACCGGAACGACACCGCAGGGCGGCCGTTCTGGTCAAAATCGGGCTGCGCATCGACGAGTTCCTCGCCGGTGACCACCGGGGCGCGCTCAAGGATGTAATAGACGCCCTGCTCATCGAGCGAGGGCAGCACTTCATTGCCGGCCCCTGCGCGTTCGTCGGCGTTCGAGGTGCGGCTTACCACCGGCTGAAAAGTCAATTGCGCGGTGGTGCCGATGATCTGTTTGAGTTCGGCCGCACTGCCGACGCCGGGCACCTGGATCAGGATGCGATCGGCGCCCTGGCGCTGGATCGTGGGTTCGCGGGTGCCGACCTCGTCGATCCGGCGGCGGATGATTTCAAGCGCCTGGCGCACGGTGCGGTCATCGGTGGCAAGCTGTTCGGCCTCGCTCAGGCGCAGGACGATCTCACCCGCCTCGGCGCTGACGTCAATGTCGCTTGCCCCGGCCCCGGTCAGGCTTGTGACCGGGCGCGCCAGACCGCGCACAAGGCTGGCCGCCTCGCTCGCCATTTCGGGGCGATCCACAAGCCGCACCCGCAGTTCGGCATTCTCGGTCGATTGCAGACGGATCGGGCCGATGCGGTCGCGCTCTTCGCGCAACAGGTCGCGCACCTCGGGCCACATGCCCTCGACCCGCGCCTGATAGACATCCGCGACCTTGACCTCGGCCAGAAGATGCGCACCGCCGCGCAGATCAAGCCCAAGATTGACCAGCGCCGAGGGCATCCAGTCGGGCCATTGCGCAAGCCCCTGCGCGATCTCGGGCGTCTCGGCATTGCCCGCCTCGATCGACGCGACGGCATCATTGTAGCGTTCGACCCGAGGGTAAAAGGCATTCGGCAGAGCCAGCAAAAGACCAAGGGCAACAACCCCCCAGATACACAGGCGTTTCCACAGGTCAATTTGCAGCATAATTCTGCCTTTTCAGAGAGTTACAACAAACGGTCGGGCTTAGCCCTCGGCGGGCTCGGTCTTGGAGAGCACCTGCGCGATGGTCGAGCGTACAACCCGCACCTTGACACCTTCGGACAGCTCGACCTCGACCTCATTGTCATCCTTGACCTTATGCACCTTGCCGATAAGCCCGCCCTGGGTGACCACCTGATCGCCACGGCGCAGCGCATCGACCATCGCTTTGTGTTGCTTGAGCTTTTTCTGCTGCGGACGGATCAGCAGGAAATACATGATCGCGAAAATCAGGATAAGCGGGATAAACTGGCCAAAGGCTTCCATAGGGTCGTGTCCTTCATAGGTTATGGCGGGGTGCCCCCGCGAATTGTTGCGGAAACTAGGCGGGGCGGTTGGGTTTTGCAAGGCGCGAAAACAGAGTAAGTGCCACCTATGAGTGACGTGGCCGGGTTGCAAGACTTTACCGCCGGGCATTTGCACGGATAGGGTGAGGAAAGCATGGAGTAAGGTTGCGATCCGGGCATTGGCAGACAAGGTTATTTTGAGCGTGCAGATATATGAGACCTATCAGGGCATGGTGACCCATCCCCTCTTGTGGATATTCCTCGGGCTGACGGCGGTGTTCTATCTGGTGCAGGGCCTCGTGACGCGCAAACCTCGCGAAAGGGCCTTTGACACCTTGGGATGGGTCAGGCGGCACTATGTGGCCATCGTCTTTGTCTTGGGCGGCGCGGCGATTGTTGCGGCTGTCACCTTCTATCTTGCGGATGTCGGTATCTCGATTTCCTACCTAGTGGATCGGCTGCGACTTGAATCGCCAGCCCCCGAAATGCCTGCCACGGACGTACGCGACCTTGGCCAAGGCATCGCCTTGTTGCTTGGTGCGGTGGTGGCTGCCGCAACTATCCCCTTCACCTTGCTGCGCACATGGATCAACGAACGCACAGCGACCGCCACTGAACAGGGGCTCATCACCGACCGGATCAACACGGCGGTTGAGGGGTTGGGGGCCGAGAAAGAAGTCAACCGCATTGGCCGGGCCGTCACCGTTATTGAGTTTGACTACGTTGAATTCGTTCCGAGTAATGAAGAAGAAGCGCGGTTAGCGAAGAACCCACCCAAACGAACTGAAATCCAATGGCGGGGCGAGCCTACTCCAGTTAAGGCGGGCGAAACTGAAGGTGACGTGGGTCAGTGGCAGGTTTTCACCGAAACAGCCCCCAACCTCGAAGTGCGGATCGGGGCGATTTATGCGTTGGAGCGGCTTAGTCAGGATAGCGAGCGCGATCATATCCAGATCATGGAAATCCTCTGTGCCTATATCCGCCAGAATGCGCAGGCTCAGGATGTTGCCCTGCCCGAGGGCAAACCGACGCCCGTGGACTGGGTAAAATGGGCCAGCGAGGGGCAAGAGCATCCACGTCTGGATGTCGATGTGGCGCTCAAGGTGATCGAGCGGCGCGACGCGAAACGCAAACAGCATGAGACAGACAACGATTATCGTCTGGGGTTTGAACGCGCCCCGCTGCGCAAGATCATTCTGACCGGGCGCGACCTGAACGGGGCCAACCTGCGCGATGCGCAGTTGCAGGGGGCGGACCTCAGGGACGCGCAGTTGCAGGGGGCGAACCTCGGGTTCGCGCAGTTGCAGGGGACAAACCTTTGGGATGCGCAGTTGCAGGGGGCGAACCTCGGGGGCGCGCAGTTGCAGGGGGCGAAACTCGGGGGCGCGAAGTTGCAGGGGGCGAAACTCGGGGGCGCGAAGTTGCAGGGGGCGAAGTTTGATGGTGACATATCCCTGACAGCCGCTACTCTTCGAGGGGCGGCTGTCAGGGATGTAAATTTTACAGAGATAGCACAAATTAGGCCGCATTTGGAGGGGATGTTCGGCGATGGTTCGGTCACCCTTCCCGGCGGGCATGGGCCGGAGCTTGAAAGCTGGCCCAAGCATTGGCCGAGGTTTGCGTTGGACGACGAGCAGTTCGATGAGGAATGGCGCAAGTGGCTGGATGACCCCGAGGGGTATGTGCCGCCGGAGCCGCCGGAAGAGGATGCGCAGGGGTGAATGAGGTCCCGGGTCAGGCTCGGGATGACCGGGTTTCGTCTCATGCGTCGGGGCGTGGGTTTCACCCACCCTACACAGCCACAAAAATCTGGTGCATAAGGCGCTGACGACTCAACCACGCCAAGGATCAGACCGATGCATGATATCCGCGCCATCCGCGACACCCCCGATGCCTTTGACGCCGCCCTTGCGCGGCGCGGGGTGGCGCCGATCTCGGGTGAGATCCTTGCGCTTGACGAGGCCCGGCGCGCGCGCATCCATGCCGCCGAGACGGCGCAGGCCGAGCAGAACCGCGCCTCCAAAGAGGTCGGCGCCGCCAAGGCCAAGGGCGACAATGCCGAATTCGAGCGTCTGCGCGCGCTTGTGGCGGCCAAAAAGGCCGAAGTGGCGGCGATGCAGGCCGAGGCCAAAGAGCTTGATACACAGCTTAACGATCTGCTGATGGGTCTGCCCAACCTGCCCCATGCCGATACGCCCGATGGCGCGGATGAGGCCGACAATGTCGAGATGCACCGCTGGGGCACGCCAAAGGTGTTCGATTTCGCCCCGAAAGAGCATTTCGAGCTGGCCGGCGTTGTGCCGGGGATGGATTTCGAGCTGGCCGCGAAACTCTCGGGCAGCCGCTTTGTCGTGCTCAAGGGCGCCGTGGCGCGCATTCATCGCGCCTTGGCGCAGTTCATGCTTGATACGCATGTGGATGAAAACGGGCTTAGTGAGACCTGGACCCCGGTTCTGGTGCGCCCCGAGATGATGCTTGGCACCGGGCAATTGCCGAAATTCGGCGAGGACAGCTATGAGACCACCAATGGCTGGTGGCTGGTGCCGACCGCCGAGGTGACCCTGACCAACACCGCCCATGGCGAGACACTTGACGAGGCCGACCTGCCACGCCGGATGGTGGCGCATACCCAATGTTTCCGTTCCGAGGCCGGAAGTGCCGGGCGCGATACCGCCGGCATGCTGCGCCAGCATCAGTTTGAAAAGGTCGAAATGGTCAGCCTGACCCACCCCGAGCAGAGCCGTGCCGAGCTTGACCGCATGACCGCTTGCGCTGAAGGCATTCTGGAAAAGCTTGGCCTTGCCTATCGCACAGTTGTGCTGTGTACCGGCGACATGGGGTTTGGCGCGCAGCGCACCCATGACATCGAGGTCTGGTTGCCCGGTCAGGATGCCTATCGCGAGATTTCCTCGGTTTCGGTCTGTGGGGCCTTTCAGGCGCGCCGGATGAACGCGCGGTTCAAACCGGCGGGTGGTGGCAAGCCCGAGTTTCTGCACACGCTCAACGGGTCGGGCCTTGCGGTCGGGCGCTGTTTGATCGCGGTGCTTGAAAATGGCCAGAACGGCGATGGTTCGGTGCGCCTTCCGGATGTGTTGCACCCCTATCTCGGCGGCAAGAGCCTGCTTCAGGCGGATGGCACGCTTGCCTGATCGCGCCGCCGCACTCCTTGTCTTTGTGCTGGCGATAGGCTTTGCCCTGTCGCCCTTTGCCACCGGCGGATTTGCGGGGTTTCGCCCGGATCAGTTTCCGGTGCCGCAGATCGACCCGCCGGTGCAGCCCGCGGGCTATGCCTTTGCGCTTTGGGGGCTGATCTATCTCTGGCTGATCCTCGGCGCCGGGTTTGGCGTGATCCTGCGTGTCACCGCCACCGACTGGCAGCGCGTGCGCCTGCCGCTGATGGCAAGCCTCGGGGTTGGCATTTTCTGGATTCCGGTGGCGCAGGTGAATGTGCTCTGGGCGACGGTGATGATCTGGATCATGCTCGCGGGGGCGCTTTGGGCGCTTTTGCGCGCGCATTACCGCGATCGGCTCTGGCTTGAGGGACCGGTCGGGCTTTATGCCGGCTGGCTGACGGCGGCAAGTAGCGTCGCCCTTGGGCTGGTGCTTGCGGGCTATGGCATCCTTGGCGCGCAGGGCGCGGCCATCGCGATGATCACGCTGGCCCTCGCGATCACCCTTGCGGTTCTGGTGGTCCGGCCCGGCACGTTAAGCTATGCGTTTGGCGTCGGCTGGGCGCTGATTGGGGTGATCATGCGCAATCTTGAGGCTGGCAACACGCCGGTGATTGCGCTCTGTGCCGCCGGAATTGCGGCCATCACGATTGTCACATGGCGCGGCTGGCGCGCCCTGTCGCGCGCCTGACACCCCCGCCCGGAGGGGACCCCCTAGGGTTTCGGCGGCTTGCCCAAATGCTTGCGCAGGCTTGAGGGGCCCGCCTTTTTCTTGGCCTTATAGGGGTTCTTGTCCGACTGGCTTCGCATGTAAAGACGGATCGGCGTGCCCGGCATGTCGAAATCTGTCCGCAAGCCGTTGACAAGATAGCGCGAATAACTGTCGGGAAGCTTGTCGGGATGCGAACACATCACCACAAAACCCGGCGGGCGGGTCTTGGCCTGTGTCATATAGCGCATCTTGATGCGCTTGCCGCCCGGTGCGGGGGGCGGGTGCTGTTCCAGCATGCCGGTCAGCCAGCGGTTCAGCTGTGCGGTGGTGACCCGGCGGTTCCAGACCTCATAGGCCTTTTCAACCGCAGCGTGCAGCCGGTCGAGCCCTTTGCCGGTCTTGGCCGAGACGGTCACAAGCGGCGCGCCGCGAAGCTGCGGCAAAAGCCGCTCGAAAGATTCGCGCAGATGGCGCAGCTTTTCCTGTTTCTCGGGCTCGACATCCCATTTGTTGACCGCCACGATCACTGCCCGGCCCTCGCGCTCGGCGAGATCGGCGATCCGCAGATCCTGTTGCTCGAAGGGGATTTCCGCATCCAGTAGCACAATCACCACCTCGGCGAATTTCACCGCGCGAAGCCCGTCAGAGACCGAGAGCTTTTCAAGCTTTTCCTGAACGCGGGCCTTCTTGCGCATGCCCGCCGTGTCAAAAATCCGCACCGGAAGCCCGTCCCAGTCGAGCGCCAGCGAAATCGCGTCGCGGGTGATGCCAGGCTCGGGGCCGGTCAAAAGGCGGTCTTCGCCGAGGATCTTGTTGATCAGCGTCGACTTGCCGGCATTCGGGCGCCCCACAACTGCCACCTGCAACGGGCGCGCCTTGGTGGGCCTGCGATAGGTGTCTTCGTCGTCCTCGTCGTTCTCATCAAGGGCGACATCGGTTTCGGGCGCTTCGGATTTGGCGCGCTCTTCAAAGGCATCCGAAAGCGGCATGAGTTGCGCATAAAGATCGTTGAGCCCCTCGCCATGCTCGGCCGAGAGGCGGATCGGCTCGCCAAGACCAAGGGCGTAGGCCTCATTCACACCCGCATCGGCGGCGGCGCCCTCGGCCTTGTTGGCGGCAAGGATCACATGCGCCGAGCGTTTGCGCAGGATTTCGGCGAGTGCCTCATCCAGCGGGGTAACCCCGGCGCGCGCATCAATCAGGAACAGACAGATATCGGCCATGTCCACCGCTCGCTCGGTCAGCTTGCGCATCCGGCCCTGCAGGGATTCGTCGGTCGCATCTTCAAGGCCGGCGGTGTCGATCACGGTAAAGCGCAAATCGCCCAACCGCGCGGCGCCTTCACGCAGATCACGCGTCACGCCGGGCTGGTCATCGACCAGAGCAAGGCGTTTGCCGACAAGGCGGTTGAACAGCGTGGACTTGCCAACATTCGGGCGGCCCACGATGGCGAGGGTAAATGTCATCTTTATTTCTGCTCCGACACGGGATCAAGCCGGTCTGATACAGGATCGCGCGGTCAACGGAAAGCCAGCAATTGGCCCTTTTTTGAAACCACATAAAGCGTGTTGCCTGCAACGACCGGATTGGTGGTCGCGCCGCCGGGCAGTTCGACCGTGCCCCGCGGCAGGCCCGAGGCCGGGTCAAAGAACCGCAGCACCCCGTCGCCCGAGGCCACGATAAGCTGCCCCCCGGCAATAATCGGGCCGAAGTGGCCGATGATATCTGATTGACGGCGCGGTCGCTTGTTCTTGAACAGCGGCAGTTCATGCCCCCAGATGCGGCGGCCATCCTCGGTTGCCAAGCGCACGATTTCGTTGCGATCAGTGACCATGAAGATCGAATCGCCCGCAGGCCAGACCCGGTTGAGCGGGCCTTCGGTCGCGGTCCAGATCCGCTCGCCATTGCCAAGGTCAAGCGCCACGGTACGTCCCGAATGGCTTCCGGTATAAACGCGCTCGCCCACAACCACCGGATCGCCGGTGATGTCATCGACCCGCGCACTGGCAACGCCAAGGCGCTCGCCCGCGATCTGGGCATCCCAAAGGCGCAGACCGCCCTTGCGGAAGGCACCCTGCACTTCGCCCGCCCCAAAGGCAAAGATCGCATATTTATCGGTGATCGCCGGGGCCGGGCCGCCCAGAACATTGTGGATATCCGGCGAACCCGATAGCTGCCAGCGGATGCGCCCTGTATCAGTTTCAAGCGCCCAGGCGACATCATCGCCGGCCACCACATAAACCAGATCACCCAGCACAGCCGGGGTGCCGGTGCCACTCGCGCCAAGCTTTTGCTGCCAGATCACGGCGCCAGTGGCAGGGTCAAGCGCGCTCAGCAGGCCAAAGCCCGAGGACACAAACAGCTTGTCCGCACCATAGGCAAGACCGCCGCCGCTGGCATTGGACGAGGCGTCATTCGGCGGGGTGATATCGGTGCTCCACAACAGCGCGCCAGCGGTCGACACGGCGCTGATCTGCGCCTGTGCATCAAGCGTAAAGACCCGCCCGTCCGCGACGACCGGATCGGCAGTGATGCGCACGCGGTGCGCGTCACCGGCGCCGATATTCACCGCCCAGGCCAGTTGCGGATTGGCCCCAAGGGCGGGATGCACCGTGCGGGTGGCGGATGTGCCGATGGCCTGGCGCCACTCTGCGTTCGCCGTGGCAGCGGGCAAGGCCACCAGTTCGACGCTGTTGTCGGGCGTTACATTGACCTCGGCCTGGGCGGCATCGGTTTGCAGCACTTCGCGCAGCCCCTGACGCTCACCCGGCAGAATCGGGTCTTTCTTGTTACAGGCCGTCAGGGCAAGGACCGTTGCCAGTCCAAGGATCAATCCGTTGCGTGTCACTACTCGTGCCCTCTACTTTTTCGCCCGTTTTCGCACACCGGGGGTGCCCCCGCTGCGGGATGCGTCTTACTGGGATGCCGCCGCACCCGACTGGTCGATGCGCGCCGTCTCGGGCGGCTCGGCGCCCAGGGCCACAATCACTTGTGTGGCGCGCCGACGCAAGCCCGCTGTGGCCTCGGCATCAGCGACGATTTGCATCATCCGGTCAAGCGCCGCCGTCTTGTCGCCGGTTTCCAGATCAATCAGACCAAGCTGTTCTTCGGCCAATAGCCGCACCAGACCGCCCGACCGCGCGAGCCCCTCCATCAGGGTACGACGGGTGTCAACGTCAAGCCCGGAGTCGGGAAGTGCCACCACCTTGAGCATGGCAATCTGGCGGTAAACCGGATCGGTGCCCTCGCGTTCGGCCATCGCCATCAGGCGCTTGGTGGCCTCCTCCGGGCTCTCGCTCGCGGCCTCGGAGGCGGCCAGAAGGTCAAGAACCGCCTGCGCCGACGGGTTGGGCACGGTGATCTCGCTCAGGGCCTGCGCGCGCGCTGCGCGCTCGTCAAGGGCAAGCGCCGCGACAATGCTATCGCCAAGCGCCTGTGCCGCGTCGCGGGCCTGCG
>Ga0209345_10002425_pt1 | contig 20608 bp, 18 predicted proteins | sample Cruoilmetagenom7_FD_187294 | JGI IMG/M metagenome (GOLD analysis project Ga0209345, IMG submission 187294) | Oil polluted marine microbial communities from Coal Oil Point, Santa Barbara, California, USA - Sample 7 (SPAdes) (version 2) | ecosystem: Environmental > Aquatic > Marine > Oil seeps ... | reverse complement strand
TCGATCTGAACAACAGCGACATGGGCGATCCCAACATCGTGATTCTGAACCTTGGGGCCACGACCACAGGTGGCCCCGGCGCGGTCTATGGCGGACACAAGGCGGAGATCATCGTCGAATTCTTCGCTGCATCAGGCCCGAATACCGGCCAGCCCATCGCGCTCAACGGTACGTTCGTTTTCCGCGATCTGGATGAAACGGACCCGAACAATGGGCTGGACACCGATATCGAGCGGGTCACGGTCGCCACTTCGGAATTCACCAGCTACGAGGTCGCGACAAATACATCGGTCGATGTGCAGGATGACGCCAACAGTTTCACGTTCTCGGGCTCACGCAATAACGACCAGACCACCCTGACCGCCGTGGAGCAGGAGCAAAACCAGGTCGCACTGGACTTCGTGAACCGTGAGAGCTTTACCGTGACCCTTACGTCGCGGCGTGTGAACTCCGGTTTCACCTTCGATACGCGAGATTTCACAACGCCGACGACGATCGGCGATGCGAGTAACGAGGGCAACGATTATGTCAGCGGCGGTGCTGGCAACGACACGCTCTACGGATCCTCAGGCACCGATACGCTGGATGGTGGAACCGGCAACGACCTGATCGACGCCGGAAACGATTCCGACATAATCCTGCTCAATGACGGGTTCGGCGCGGATACCATTCGCGGGTCCGAGGGCGGAACCGATCAGGATACACTGACCGCGATCGGTCTGTCGTCGAATGGCGTCGATGTCATTATCAGCGGTTTCTCCAACGGGAACCTGACCGGCACAGTCGAGGAATCTGGTACGGGAGACATCACGGAATTTTCCGAAATCGAAACGCTTGTGCTGTCGAACAATGACGACACCTACGATTCCACCGCCGTGGGTGCGGTGACCGTCGAAGGTCTGCAGGGTGATGACGCGATCACCACCGGATCGGGCAACGATACGATCTATGGCGGCAACGTGAACACCTCCACCGGGGGGGCCACGGGTTCGGGCAACGATACGATCAGTTCCGGTGCCGGCGACGATTACGTCTATGCGGGCGACGGCGCCGATCTGCTTATCGTCGGAACAGGCAATGACAGCATTCGCGGGCAGGCAGGCAACGACACGTTCCAGCTGGAAGACAACTTCGCCCAGGATACGCTGAGCGGTGACGGCGGAAACGATATCATCGACGCCTCAAATCTGACTGCGCATGGCATTGACGTCTTCTTCTCGAACAGCAACGACGGTACGATCAGCGATCAGACGAACGCATCCGGTGAGTTCAGCTCGATCCGCGACTTCGTATTTTCCGAGCAGGCAGACAACGTCAACGCGGACAACATCGCCTCGAACGTGCGGGATCACGATCTGGCCGGGGGTGACGACAGTTACGATGCGGATGCAAGCACCGGCAACAGAAACGTGGATGGCGGCGCGGGCAACGATACGATCGTCACCGGACTGGGCGATGACAATATCGTGGGCGGCGAAGGAAACGACAGCCTTCAGGGCAATTCGGGCGCGGATACGCTGTCCGGCGGCGCGGGCTCCGATACCCTGACCATGTTCGAAAACGATACAGCGACCGGCGGATTAGGAAACGACTTCTTCAACTTCGCACCGGGCGCATCCAGCGGTGCGGGCGGCGATACGATCGTCGCCACGGGTGGTGAGGATCCCGGCGATGGCGATATCGACACGCTATCGCTGGCGGGTCTGACAAATCTCTCCGGCAACAGCCTTACCAAGAACGATATCACCTTCGTGAACGGCGATCCCGAGGCGGGCAGCTTCACGATGGAGGATGGCACCGTCGTCACCTTCAGCGAGATGGAGCGCGTGATCTGCTTCGATTCCAAGGCACGGATCATGACGCCGACCGGCCCCCGTGCCGCGGGAAAGCTGAAGCCGGGCGATCTGATCGTGACGCGCGATCACGGCCTGCAACCCGTGCGCTGGATGGGTCGGCGGGCGGTCCGCGCCACGGGTGCGTTGGCTCCGATCCAGTTCGACGCAGGCGTATTCGGCAATCGCAACGTCCTGCGCGTGTCACCGCAGCACCGGATGCTGCTCCGCGACAGTGCGCTGCGGCTGACCCACGGTGTCGATGAGATGCTGGTTGCCGCAAAGCATATGGTGAACGACACGACCATCCGTCAGATCAGCGGCGGCACCATCGAGTATGTGCACCTGATGTTCGACCGCCACGCCATCATCTTTGCCGAGGGGATCGAGTCCGAGAGCTTCCACCCCGGCGAAATGGGATATGAGGCGCTGGACCCCGCAGGTCGAAGCGAATTGTTCGCGCTGTTCCCGGAACTGGCCGTCAGCGGCCCGCAGGGTTACGGCCCATCCTCACGCGAAACGTTGAAACCATGGGAAGTGCCGGCCAGCTTCGCGCGCAGCGCATGAAAAACCCCGCGCACGTGCTGCGGGGCCTTCGCATTAAATTCATCACGTCGGGTCAGAACGGGGAATCCGGAAAGTAGAACTTTCCGGCATTGTCCTGCGTGATCAGAACCGAACCGATGATGAAATCACCCGAAACCGGCGCATTGGAGACGAAGTTCAAAGCTGTCAGTTCGATTGCCGTGGCGATCATGCTGGGCGGGTAGGTACGTCGGCGGGAACCATAGGGTCGCCATCGCGAACGCGCGCGATCATCTCCTTCATGCCGGCACCGCCGAGCACCCACATTTCACCGGAACGCCCTGCCGCCTCGATTGCGGCAATTGCACCGATGGCCATATCGTCATCGGATGCCCAGACCGCTTCGATCTCGGCGTGCTTGGACAGGAAATCCTGCATCACCTCAAAGCTGTCGTCACGGTTCCAGTTGCCGTGCTCCATTCCGATGATCTCGATCCCGGACCCTGCGATGGCCTCTTCAAAACCCGAGACACGTTCATTGTCGATGCTGGTCGGAATGCCGCGGAGGGCTACGATGTTGCCGCCCTCGGGCATCTGGCTGACGAAGAATTCGCCTGCCACGCGTCCGAAGCCAGGGTTGTCGCCCGCCACGTACAGGTCTTCGATTCCGTCCTGCGCCAGCCCCCGATCCACGACCGTTACCCACGCACCGCTATCCGCGACAGCCGCGACCGGCGGTCAGCGGATCGCTTTCGAACGGCAGGATAACCAGCGCGTCGATGTCGCGGGTCGCCATCATGTCCTCGACATCCGAAACCTGCTTGCCCGGATCGGAGGCTGTCGCCAGAACGAAGTCGAGTTCGGGATAGGTCGCCTCCAGCCGGTCGATCGCCTCACGCGCATGGAAGTTCATACCACCAGCCCAACCATGGGTCGCGGCGGGAATGGACACGCCGACAACGGCGGTATCCTGGGCTAAGGCCGGTGCCGCGATCATTGTCGCCTGCGCCAGATTGGTCATCATCTTCATGGTTCTCTTCCATCCATGTGTTGATCGGAACGTTGTCCGCGGTGAATCTCGGCCGTTATCTCTCGGCCTTTTTCTGACGTTGCAGCACCACGGCAAGGATGATGATCACCCCCTGGATGGCACCGTTCAGATACGGGCTGACCATGTCGGTCAGGTTGAGAAGGTTGTCGATCAGGCCCAGGATCGGCGCGGTGACCACCGTTTCCTGATGATCCCGGCCCTCATGATCCGGAAACAGATTGGTCAGGTCGCGGCCGACCATGTCGCGCGCCATCCGGTCCACATCGAATGCGGCGGCGGTGTCATGTGCCACCACGCGACCATCGCGCAGCACGGTGATACGATCCGCGATCCGGGCGATCTCCTCCAGCTTGTGCGAGGTATAGAGGATCGCGCCCCCGTCACCGCGCAGACGCTCGATCTGGCGGAACAACACGGCGGCCTCACGGTTGGTCAGAACGGCCGTCGGCTCATCCATGATCAGGACACGGGCGTCGCGGCTCAACGCCTTCGCGATCTCGACCATCTGCTTGTCGGAAACGGAGATGTCGCGCACCTTGGCCGACGGATCGACATGCGTTTCCAACCGGTCCATCAAGACCTGCGTCTGGGCCCGCATTTGCGCGTGATCCAGAAAGCCCCCGCGACGCAACTCGCGGCCGAGGAAGATGTTCTGCTCCACGCTCAACTGCTCCGCCAGGTTGAACTCCTGATGGATCATCACGATTCCCGCGGCCTCGGCCTGTTGCGGGCTGGCGAAAACCGTGTCGTGCCCCTGCATCTGCACGGCCCCCTGACTTGCCGCCAGATAGCCGCCGAGGATCTTCATGCAGGTGGACTTTCCGGCCCCGTTCTCACCGATCAGCGCATGAACCTCCCCGGCATGCAGCGCGAAATCGACGCCGTGCAGAACACGCACCTGTCCGAAATCCCGGCTCACATCGTTGAGGGAAAGGATCGAAGCGTCGCTCACATCTTCACCCATGCGCCGTTGCGCCGGGACGAGCGAACGCAGGCATCGACGAAACCGACACCGGCCAGCCCGTCCGTGATGCCCGGCGTGTGCACCGCCTCGTCGAGAGGGCTATCATCGCGGGCCGCCAAGATTTTCGCCGCGGCTTCGGAGTAGATGTTCGCGAACCCCTCCAGATAACCCTCCGGATGGCCCGAGGGGGTGCGCGACAATCGCGCAGCCTCATCGCTGGCCCCGGCCCCGGCGCGGGTCAGCAGACGTTTCGGCTCACCCAATGGTGTGTACCAAAGCTCATTTGGGCTTTCCTGCGACCATTCCAGACCGCCATCCTCACCGTAGATCCGCGAGCGCAGTGCATTCTCATTGCCGGCGGCGACCGGCGAGCACCACAGCATTCCTTTCGCCCCACCGCGATAGCGCATCATGACGTGGGCGTTGTCGTCCAGCACCCTGCCGTCAACGAAACTGTGCAGATCGGCGGCAAGCTCCTCAACCTCCAGCCCGGTGACGAACCCGGCCAGGTGATGAGCGTGGGTTCCGATGTCGCCGGTAGAACCGCCAGCCCCGGACTGTTCAGGGTCGGTCCGCCACGCAGCCTGCTTGCGCAAGGCTTGCGCCGATCGCTGGCTGCGCTGCGCGTCTGATGAAAATGCACCCGCAACCAATTCGTAGTGATCGTTCATACGCGCGGCGATCCGGTGAACGGCGCCGATGAATGCGCCCTCGCCGCCGCCGACCATGCCCAGCCTGATGCGATCACTCATCTCGCGTTCCTTCTAGGTTGTTCAGATATCCCGGCGCAGACGCTCACCGATCCAGACCGAACATTGCGCGGTTCGCCGCCTCATCCGTGCCGCCATCGGCAAAATTGTCGAAGGCCCGTTCCGTCACTCGGATGATGTGATCGCGCACAAAGGCCGCCCCTTCCCGTGCGCCGTCCTCGGAATGTTTCAGACAGCATTCCCATTCGACGACCGCCCAGCCGTCGAAATCCATCGCCGCGAGCTTCGAGAACACGGCACCGAAATCGTCCTGACCGTCCCCCGGTGAGCGAAAGCGCCCCGCCCGGTTCAGCCAAGGTTGATCCCCGCCATAGACACTTTGCCGCCCCGTCGGATTGAGCTCGGCATCCTTGACGTGGAACATCCCGATCCGGTCGCGTAGATGTCCAGATTGTCGAGATAGTCGAGGCATTGCAGGACGTAATGCGATGGATCGTACAGCATCTTGGCGCGGGAGGCCTGCCGCAACCGTGCGGCGCATTGCCTGAGATGCCGTGGCACACAGTTGCATGACTGCCGAAAACTCTCGACCACGGCAAATGGGTTCACGGTAAATTTGTTCTGGCTAAATTTGTTCTGGCGACGCTCTATCGCTCCGCGAAGGAGCCTGCGAAAAGGGATGTGCACAATGGCGTGTGTCGTCCGCCCATACGCTGCCACGATCGAGGATGAGCCATGACCACACTGGCCGACCGGACCCGAGACGCAATCGCGAAGCTGCGCAGCATAGCCCCGGGCATGGTTCTGGCCATAACGGTCGCGCTGGCCAGTCTGTTCATTTCCGAGCATTACGGCGCGCCCGCGATGCTGCTGGCGCTGTTGCTGGGCATTGCGCTCAATTTCCTGTCCGAAGACATTCGCTGCGGACCCGGCGTCGAATTCGGCGCGCGGACGGTTCTGCGCTTCGGCGTGGCGCTGCTCGGCTTGCGGATCAGCTTTGACATGGCGCTCGAACTGGGGTGGCCGGTCGTTGCACTTGTTGTCGGGGGCGTTGTCGCGACCATCGGGTTTGGCATGATCGTGGCGCGGCTTTTCGGGTTCGGGACGCGCTTTGCGGTCCTGTCCTCAGGCTCGGTTGCGATCTGCGGTGCGTCCGCCGCCCTGGCCATAGCTGCCGTGCTGCCGCAGGAGAAGAACGCCCAGGACCAGCTGGTGTTCACCGTGGTCGGCGTCACCATCCTTTCGACGATCGCGATGATCCTGTACCCGATCCTGGGATCGCTCGTGGCCCCGACCGACACCGTGATCGGCATCTATCTGGGGGCGACCATCCATGATGTGGCACAGGTCGTGGGGGCCGGATTCTCCGTGTCCGATACGGCGGGGGAGACGGCGACCCTCGTCAAGCTGATCCGGGTCGCGATGCTCGCGCCCGTGGTCGTGACCATCGCCCTGATCGTGCGCAGCAGGCTGGGCCATTCGGCTGAGACGAGCGGTGAAGCGCAACCCGTCGTGCCGTTGTTTCTGATTGGTTTTATCGTTCTGGCCACACTGAATTCCCTGGTTGCCCTGCCCGAAATCGTGCTGTCACTGGCCGCCGACGGTTCGCGCACTCTGCTGCTGATCGCCATCGCCGCGGTGGGGCTGAAAACGGTGCCCAAAGACTTGCTGAAGGTCGGCAAGTCCGCAGCGCTGCTGCTGTTGGTGGAAACGGTGTTTCTGGCAACGTTCACCGGGGTAGGCCTGATGGTGATCGGGGTGATCTGATCCGGCCCCCATCTCGGGCCCATGTCCGGTTTCGGCCAAATGAACCGCTCGTTGCAATTCTGCTGGACACATGTCCAGATTATATGTTCACCTTCACATGAGCAGCAAAAAGACTGCGTCAAGGGAAGATGAAATTGCCATTCAATGCGTCATGTAACTACGTGATCGTGGGCGGTGGTTCTGCGGGGTATCCCCCTGCGGTACGCCTGTCCGGGGATCCTCTTGTGTCCGCCTGCCTGCCTGCTGGCGGCCGGGGTTGCGGATGTTCGACCTCTGCGGCCCAGCTGCATCCGGTCCAGAAAACCCGCAAGGACCTGACGATTATCAACGGCGCACATGTCACCGAAATTCCGACCGGAAAAACGCGCGCGACCGGTGCCGCCTGCGGCGCAACACCAACGCGCCGACAATCATGATCGCGAAACGGGCGGCGGGCCCGTTCCGTGGCACTACACCAGCTGCGATCGCAGCAGAATAAAGGAGAACAGTATGTATGGAACAATGATGTATCAGGCGCTGTCGACAGGTTCGCTGATCGATCACGCTGAGAAATATCACGCCGGAACCGAGGTCGTTTCGGTCGAAACGGATGGCCAGATCACGCGGTCCAACTGGGGTGAGGTCGGGGTCAACGCGCGGCGGATGAAGGCCGCGCTGGACAAGCTGGGCGTGTCCGACGGCGCACGCTGCGCGACCATCGCCTGGAACAACCGCCGCCATCTGGAGCTTTACTTCGGGATCGGCAGCGGCGGGCGCGTGGTTCACACGATCAACCCGCGTCTGACCCCCGAACAGATGATCTATATCTTCAACCATGCCGGGGACGAAGTGCTGTTCGTGGACCGCACATTCCTGCCGATCGTGGCCAAGCTGGGTGAGCACCTGAAAACGGTGAAGCACTATGTCCTGATGGGTCCGCGTGATGAGGAAGCCGCCGCCATGGTCGAAGGGCTGCTGTTCTACGACGAGATGCTGGCCGAGAACGATCCGGTGCCCGCATGGCCGGAACTGGATGAAAACTCCCCCGTCGTTCTGTGCTATACCTCCGGCACGACCGGCAACCCCAAGGGCGTGCAGTATTCGCACCGCTCTCTCATTCTGCACACCATCGGTGGAAACCAGCCCGACGGGATGAGCATCGCCGCGCGCGACGTTGTGATGCCGGTCGTGCCGATGTTCCACGTCAATGCCTGGGGCTCGACCTATATTGCCGCTGGCGTCGGGGCGAAACTGGTATTGCCGGGACCGAATCTGGACGGCGAAAGCCTCGTCCGGTTGATCGACTCCGAGAAGGTGACGATATCGCTGGGTGTGCCAACGATCTGGATGGGATTGCTGGCCGCGCTCAAGAGCACCGGCATCAAGCCCGACTCCATGAAGCGCACCGTGGTCGGTGGATCGGCGCTGCCGCCCTCCATGATCCGGGACTTCCGCGAAAAATATGGCGTCGAACTGATCCACGCCTGGGGAATGACGGAGACTTCGCCCCTCGGCACGCTGAACCAGATGCTCGAAAAGCACTCCGGGCTCAGCGAGAGCGAGAAGTTCAAGCTGCGCGAAGGCCAGGGCCGCCCGCCATGGGGTGTGGACGTGCGCATCGTCGATTCCGAGGGGAATGAACTGCCCCGCGACGGCAAAACGCAAGGTGAACTGCAAGTGCGCGGTCACTGGATCGTCGAGAGCTATTTCGGCCAGGAAAACGACGCCCTGACCGATGACGGCTGGTTCGATACCGGCGATGTTGCGACGCTGGACAGCGACGGCTATCTGGTCATTCGCGACCGCTCGAAGGACATCATCAAGTCCGGCGGGGAGTGGATCTCGACCGTTGAGCTGGAAAACATCGCGATTGCGCACCCCAAGATCGCCAACGCCGCCGCCATCGCCGCATATCACCCAAAATGGGATGAACGCCCCGTTGTGATTGCCGTCCCGGACGAAGGGGAAACGCCGACCGAGGAGGAAATCATCGCCTCCTACGACGGCAAGGTGGCCAGCTGGCAGGTTCCCGACAAGGTGATCTTCGTTGACGAACTGCCCATCGGTGCTACCGGCAAGGTGCTCAAGAACAAGCTGCGTGAGACCTATGGCGACGTTCTGACGAAGGACGCCTGACGTGAACAGGGTCACGATCGATATTCGCCCCGACCTGCGGGCCATTGATCGTGACCTTGATACTCTGCCCGCAACCGGGGCACGTTGCTGCCTGATCAGAAGGCGACAGCGCGGCCCGGGAAGGCTGCTGGCCCGCGTACAGCGCCCTTGGGGGTGGTTGAAACCGGCACCCATTTTCATCTACGCAGTGCGGGGGTGAGACTGGGACATGAACAAGCTCGACAAGGTCAACCGCCTCGCAGCCAAGGCCGATGCCAAGGTCGCGAAGCGCGTCCGCAAGAAGGACGAGCTGGCAGACAGCGCGATAGCCGCACTGAAACAGCTCGGCTATGCTCGCACCAGTCTGCGTGACATCGCCGAACTGTCCGGCGTGGCCGTCGGCACGTTGCATTACTACTTCGATGACAAGGTCGATCTGATTGCCTACTGCGTGCGCCGCTACAAGGTGGGTTTCGTCGCGGAAATGCAGTCGATCCTGGCCGAGGACGCCCCGCCGGAGCGTCTGGCCGAGCGGTTCGTCAGGGGCCTCGCCCTGTCCATCCATCGCGAGGCAAAGACGCACCGGCTTTGGTATGACATCCGGTCCCAGGCCATGTTCGACCCCTCGTTCCACCAGATCGTCGAAGACATCGAAGCCGGGCTTGTGGAACTGGTCGAGGAGTTTCTGGAGCGAACCGGCCACACACATGTCGATGCGACCTCGATCTATCTGCTGCTGGACGCCGCATTCCGCTATCACCTGCAAAAGCTGCTGACGGATGACAGCACCGCACCGGCCGATTTCGAGGATCTGGTGATGGGCATGTTGAGGACCGTTTCAAGAGCAGCCCGGATCGGCCGGTAGCGCACCCCGCATATGCGCCGACAGCATTTTATCGCGACCGCCCTGACATGGATATTTTCGCTAAGGCGTATTGGCTGCGCGTCCTCGTTTAGGCTGTTTTCTCAACCATAACGTGTATGCCTGCGCAGTTATTCCTTGCTCCGCGCCCTCCCCGCTTTACCTGAAAAAACAACGACCAAGCTGGATGCTGCTTCCGGCTTCACAATCGGCTGGAAGGATTCGACATGGAAACTGAGCTTACCATCAATGGCACGCAGCATCGGCTGGACCTCGACGAGAGGACGACGCTGCTGGATGCCTTGCGCCATCATCTGGGCCTGACCGGCAGCAAGAAGGGCTGTGACCACGGGCAATGCGGGGCCTGTACGGTGATGGTGAACGGGCAGCGGATCAATTCCTGCCTTACCCTCGTCTGCATGCATGACGGTGACGAGGTGACCACGATCGAGGGCCTTGGCCAGCCGGGAAACCTCAGCCCCCTGCAACAGGCCTTTGTTGCCGAGGACGGTTTTCAATGCGGCTATTGCACACCCGGTCAGATCTGTTCGGCCACCGCGATGCTGCAGGAAATCGCGAACGGTTGGCCCAGCCATGTGACTGATGACCTCGACAGCGCGCCGGATCTGACGACCGAGGAAATCGCGGAACGGATGAGCGGCAACCTCTGCCGTTGTTCAGCCTATCCCAACATCGTGGAAGCAATCCGCAAGGCCGCGAAGGAAAGCGTATGAGACCGTTCGACTATACCCGCGCCGAAACCAGCGAAGACGCCACGCGGCAGGCGGCCAGCGGGGCAACCTTCATCGCCGGCGGCACCAATCTGCTGGACCTGATGAAACTGGAGGTGATGGCACCCGGATCGCTGATCGACATCAACCGGCTCGACCTTGGCAGGATCAAGCGGACAGATGACGGCGGCTTGCGGATCGGGGCGCTGGTCACGAACAGAGACTTGGCGAATAATTCTGACGTGCGCCGCAACTGGCCGGTCCTGAGCCGGGCCCTGTTGGCAGGCGCCAGCGGCCAGTTGCGCAACAAGGCGACCACGGGCGGCAACCTGCTGCAACGCACGCGGTGCCTGTATTTCTATGACCGCGCCATGGCCTGTAACAAGCGCGAACCGGGCAGCGGCTGTGCCGCGCGCGACGGGTTCAATCGTATGCTGGCTGTGGTCGGCACGTCGGAGCATTGCATCGCCACCCATCCCAGCGACATGGCCGTGGCCATGCGCGCGCTCGACGCGCAGGTGGAAACGTTGAGGCAGGACGGGGAAACCCGGCAATTGACGCTGGATGAGTTGTACTTGCTGCCCGGCGACCGGCCCGACCGTGAGACGGTGCTGGAGCCCGGCGAACTGATTACCGCGGTCGTCCTGCCCGCACCCGTCGAAGGTCGCCAGACCTACCGCAAGGTGCGCGATCGCGCGTCCTATGCATTCGCTCTCGTTTCGACCGCGGGCATCGTCGCGGTGGAGGATGGGCGCATCAGCCGCGCCGATCTGGCATTTGGCGGACTGGCCCCGAAACCCTGGCGCAATGTGGAGGTCGAGGAGTTGCTGGTGGGTGAGGCCCCATCCGAATCCCTGTTCGGCAAAGCCGCCGACCTGCTGCTGGCCGAGGCACGCGGTTTTGGCGCAAATGATTTCAAGATCCCCCTCACGCGGCGCACTCTGGTCTCGGTGCTGACGGAACTGACCCAGGAGGCAAGCGCATGACCGAGTCTTTCAAGATGGACGCCCCGGTCACGGACCGACGGCTCGATGACATGGTGCAGGGACTGGTGGGCGCACCGCTCGACCGGCCCGAGGGGCCGTTGAAGGTAACGGGCCAAGCAACCTACGCCAATGAATGGCAGGTCGAAGGCATGGTCCATGGCGTGATGGTTCGCGCGCCGGGCAACAGCGGGCATGTCGTGCTGACCAATCGGGATGCGGTTGCGGCTATGCCCGGCGTGCTTTCTGTCATTCAGGACGATCGCCTGCTGCGCAATCCGGCGCAGGGCACGGCGAACGAAGCGCCCATTCAGGGACCACATCACGCAGCCTATATGGGCCAGTTGATCGCCGTGGTTGTGGCCGAAAGCTTTGAGCAGGCACGCCATGCCGCGCAGTGTTTGCAGGTAACGCTGGAGAATGCCGAAGTGGTGGCGGTCGATCCCGATACCGCAGCGCTCGAACCGCAGGAGGGCCAAGCGCTCGACCAGGGGGACCTCGACGCGGCGATGCGTGATGCGGCCTACGCGGTCGATGTAACCTATACCACGCCCTCGCATTCCAGCGCGGCGATGGAGCCGCATGCCTCGATCGCGTCATGGGAGGGGGAGGATCTGACCCTGCGCGGCAGCTATCAGATGCTGAAATACAATCGCAACGAACTCGCGGATTCATTGGGCATCCATCCCGACCGCGTGCGCGTCCTCTCCCCCTATGTCGGCGGTGGTTTCGGCTCCAAACTGGGCCTCTCGCCCGAGGCGGTGGCGGCGGCCATAGCGGCAAGGGAGGTCGGACGTCCGGTATCGGTCGCATTGCAGCGCCAGCAGGTTTTCGAGGCAACGATGCGTCGGTCTGAGACCCGCCAGCGCATCCGCCTTGCCGCCGATGCGGAGGGCCGGTTGACCGGACTGGGCCATGACGCGCGGATATCGAACCTGCCCGGTGAAACATTCGCCGAGCCGGTGCTGCAGGCCTCGCACTTCCTCTATTCGGGTCAGAACCGCCGGATGTCGATGGATCTGGCGCGCCTGCACAGGCTTTGTGCAGGCTCGGTGCGCGCGCCCGGTGAGGCCGTGGGCGTGACCGTTCTGGAAAGCGCCATGGACGAGCTGGCCTATAAAATCGGCATGGATCCCGTCGAACTGCGCCGTCGCAATATACCGGACAAGGATCCTGAAAGCGGCAAGGCGTTCTCCTCCCGCCGGTTCCGCGAAGCGCTGGATAGCGGGGCCGAGGCCTTCGGCTGGGCAGATCGCTCCGGCGTCAAGGAACGGCGCGAAGGCGAATGGCTGATCGGCTACGGCATGGCCTCGGCTGCGCGGGTGAATGTGCTGATGGAATCCCAGGCGCGCGTCAGCCTGACACCGCAGGGCAAGGCCGTGGTCCAGACGGACATGACCGATATCGGCACGGGCACATATGCCATTCTGGGACAGATTGCCGGTGAGATGCTGGGGCTGCCGCGTGAGGATGTGGAGGTGGTTCTGGGCGACACCGACCTGCCGCCTTCGTCAGGTTCCGGCGGGTCGTGGGGAGCATCCTCAAGCGGCACGTCCGTCTACCTCGCCTGCCAGGCGATCCGCAGGCAATTGGCCGAGCGGTTGCAGGTCAGCGAAACCGACCTGACGTTGAAGGACGGCAGCGCGACCTTCGACAATCGAACCCGATCCCTGATCGAAATCCTGCAAGGCGATGAGATCGTCAAGCTGGGCCATGTTCAGCCCGGCGAAACATCGCAAGCCGTCCGCCAAGCGACTTTCGGCGCCTACTTTGCCGAGGTTGCCGTGCACGCAGCCTCGGGTGAGACGCGGGTGCGGCGGATGCATGGCAGCTTCGCGGCGGGCCGGATATTAAACGCCAAGACGGCGCGATCGCAGTGTCTGGGGGGCATGATCTTCGGTATTGGCATGGCGTTGGAGGAAGAACTGGCCTTTGACCCGCGCGACAGCCATGTGGCGAACCACAATCTGGCGGAGTACCACATTCCCGTGAACGCGGACGTGCCGCAGATGACCGTCGAGTTGCTGGAGGAACGCGACGATTGGGCCAACCCGATGCAGGCCAAGGGTATCGGGGAGTTGGGCATCTGCGGTGCAGCCGCCGCGATCGTCAACGCGATCCACAACGCGACGGGTGTGCGGGTGCGCGACTATCCCGCAACGCTGGACAAGGTGATTGCCGGAATGTGACATGTGCCGGCGGGGTAGCTGAACCTACCCCGCCGGCCACCTCACTATGAAACCGCACGATCTGCCAGGTACAGACCTTCAATCGTTGTGGAAAAGCTCTGAATCCTCGACGACCTTTTGCGCCAGAAGCAGGCTGCATCCCAGCGTGTCGCCCAGCCCCGCCGCGACCGAGCGGCTCATCCAGCGGGTCCAGAACCCCTGCTGGTGATGCCCGATCACGACCAGATCTGCCCCGATTGCATTCGCGACCTGTGTGATTTTTGCGACGGGATCACCGAACTCCATATGAACCTCGGGCGACAGCCCCATGCCGGAGAGCCGTCGATAGCCTTCGTCGAGGATCTCCTTGAAATCGGTCTGCTGCTGGGCGAGCGCACCGACATCCGCGCCCTGCGCCAGCGCGCTGCCCGCGCCCGTTTCGACCACAGCCAGCAGGATCACCGCGGCGCCTGTGATCTGGGCCAGCCGCGCCCCCTCCCGCAGTGCCAGCCGACCCTCGCGAGAGCCATCGAAACACAGCAAAATCTTCTTGTACATTGGGTGGATCTCCGGTTCCGCATTGGCCCTTGCAATATGATTGAGATCACACTAATTAGCCTTGCATCTATTAGCAAGCTATTGAAAGTTGATGAGCGATGCAGAACGACATCGAGGCTCAGGAGCCTTTTACACGCTCACTGATCTCCTCGGCGCGTATGTGGAGACGCTATCTCGATCTGGTGTTTCGTGACCTCGAACTGTCGCAGGCACGGTGGAGCGTTCTGTTCGAGCTGTCGCAAAATGAAGAAGTTACGCAGGTTGAACTGGCGCGCACCTTGGGAATTGAGGCCGCAACACTGGTTCGCCAGCTGGATGGGTTGGAGGATGCCGGTCTGATCGAACGCCGACCTTCGGCTACGGACAGGCGGGCAAAGACGCTGCACCTGACGAAGGCGGCATATCCTCTCATCGAGAAGATGGAAGAGATGTCCGCGACCAGCCGCACGGAAATTCTTGAGGGCATCTCCCAGCAGGATCTGCGTATTGCAACAAAAGTCCTGAGCCGCATCACGGCCAGATTGGAGAATTTGAGCAGTGGCGAAAATTGATAATATGAAAACCGATGCGGGCGAGGCAGGCATGGATAAACCTGTGCCGTCCACCCCACGCAGAAGAAGCCGCACGAAATGGATCAAACTGATCGTGATCGCCGGCGTGGTCGCTGTTGCCATCTGGCTGGCCGCCCCCTGGCTGATTGCGCGGTTCACGCAGGTGCACATTAACGATGCCCGGATCACGGCCAATGTCGTCACCGTATCCAGCGAGGTTTCAGGACGCGTCACGGCAATGTCGGTTCTGGTGGGGGACACCGTCGAGGAGGGTGATCTGATCGCCTCCATCGACCGCGAATACTCGCAGCCGCAGCTTGACGCCGTCCTGTCCACACTTGCCGCAACCGATGCGCAGTTGGAGGAGCTTCAGGCACGCAGGGTGCTGCTCGAACGGCAGTTGTCCGCACGGCGGGATGCGGCTCTGGCCGGGATAGCCGCCGCAGATGCAAACCATGAGGCATCACTCGCCGTATTGACGAACGCTCGCGCCCGTCAGGAGAGGGCAATCAAACTTACCGAGCAGAATATCACGTCGCAGCAAACCCTGGACGAGACCCAGGCCGCACTGGATACCGCCGCCCAGCAGGAACGCGCCGCATTCGCCGCGATCGAAAGCGCCCGCGCCAGTCTGGCCATCGTCGAGGCCGACGGGGAGCAGATAAACGTGCTGGAATCCCAGATCGCGTCCGTTCTCGCCCAGCGCACGGGAACCGAGGCCGACCGCAGCCTGAAGGAGATCGACCTCGCACACCGCATGATCACGGCCCAGTTCGACGGCCTTGTCGATGCGACCTTTGTTGATGTCGGTGAGTATGTGACGCCCGGCACGCGCATCGCGATGTATCACGCGCCGAATGACGTCTGGATCGACGCAAACGTCAAGGAGACCGATTACGGCAGGATCCATGTCGGATCGCCCGCGACCATCACCGTTGATGCCATTCCAGACCGGACATTCGAGGGGGAGGTGATCGGCATGGGCGGCGCGGCGACGAGCCAGCTTGCGCTTCTGCCCAGCCCCAACCCCTCGGGCAACTTCACGAAAGTGACCCAGCGCCTGCCGATCCGTGTGTCGATCGACGCTGACGGCATCGAACTCAGGCCCGGCATGATGGTTGAGGTCTACGTCGATGTCACAGATTGATCGTTACTTCGAACGTTACGGCTCCGCCTACAAGTGGTTCGCGACCGGAACGATCATGATCGCAACCATTTCGGTTGTGCTGTCCACCACAATCGTCAACGTCGCCATTCCGGCGGTCATGGGGGCATTCGGCATCAGCGCGGTACAGGCGCAATGGATCTCCACCGGATTCCTGGCCGCCATGACCGCCACGATGCTGCTGGCCGATTGGGCCAACCGTGCCTTCGGAATGCGGCTGACGTTGAGCGCGTCGATGGGTGTGTTTCTGGCGGGGTCCGTCCTGGGGGGCGTCGCGCCGAATGAGACCGTTCTGACGCTGGCGCGCGTGGTGCAGGGGGCTGCGGCGGGTGTCGTTCAGCCGCTGGCCATGATCATGCTGTTCAAGGTCTTTCCACCTGACAAGCGCGGCGCAGCCATGGGGATCTACGGCGTTGGCGTCGTTCTGGCGCCGGCGTTGGGCCCGTGGATTGGCGGCGTGTTGATGGATGCGTTCGATTGGCGCTTCGTCTTCTACCTTGGCCTGCCCTTCGCCGGCCTGGCCATTGTGCTGTCAAACATATTCCTGCCCACGCGTGAGGAAAGCGGGCCGATGCCGCCCTTCGACTTTGTCGGGGTGTCGATCCTGTCGATTTTTCTCGCGGTACTGCTCAGCACGCTGACGAACGCGCAGCGCCTGGGATGGGATTCCAATGTCATCCTGTCAGGCTTCACGATCTCGGTGATTTCGGCCATCTCCTTCATCGCCTGGGAGATGTATACGGCCAAGCCGATGCTCGACATGCGGCTTTTCAAGAATTTCGCCTTCTCCTCCGCGTCGGTCATTGCCTTTATCATGGGGGCGGGTCTGTTCGGGTCCACCTATCTGTTGCCGGTTTTCGTGCAGCAGATTCAGGGCATGACACCGACGCAGGCGGGCCTGCTTCTGATGCCCTCGGGCTTTGCGATGCTGCTGGTTTTCCCGATTGCGGGGCGGTTGTCAGACAAGGTGTCTGCGCCGATCATGATCGCTATCGGGATGGCGGTCTTTGCCGGATCCTCCTGGCTGATGGCAAGCGCAAATGTCCATACCGCGTTCTGGACGCTGGCGTGGTGGACGGTCCTGTCGCGGGTGGGGCTGGGGCTGGTGTTTCCCGCCATTTCGTCAGGCGCGCTCAAGGTTTTGCCGGTGCATCTTCTGGGTCAGGGTTCGGGGGCGTCCAACTTCATCCGGCAACTTGGCGGTGCCTTCGGAGTGAACCTTCTGAGCGTGTTCATTGAACGGCGCACGATCATGCACGCGGATGCCTTTGCCGCGACCCAGACCAGTGACAACTCCACGACGATGGAGCTGTTGGGCAAGGTCGCCGGCCTGCTTCACACCTCGGGACTGCCGGACTCCCAGCTTATGCCTGCGGCGGCATCGTTCCTGGGCCAGACGGTGATGATCCAATCCTCGAACGCGGCATTCCAGGACGGATTCCTGGTCGTATGCGGTATATTCCTCCTCGCGCTGATCCCGACATGGTTCATGTGGCGCGCGCCTTCCTCAAGCGGATAGGTTACGGGTTTCATCCATCCCAAAGCCTTCGGCAAGCGGTATCGACGGCTGCGTGCAGCACCAGCGTCAACACCGCCAGAACAATCAGCGCGGCGAACATCAGGTCGATTTTCGCACGACCATTCGCCAACAGCATCAGATAGCCCAGCCCTTGGGACGCCCCGACCCACTCACCGATGATCGCGCCGATGGGGGCATAGACAGCGGCGAGCCGCAGACCCGAGGCGAAGCCCGGCATCGCCGCAGGCACACGGACAAGCCAGAGGATACGACCTGGCGTGGCGTTCATCACATGGGCAAGCTCCAGCCAGCCGCGCGGCGTTCGCATCAGCGCATCAAAGAAAGCCGAGGTGACCGGAAAATAAATGATGAGGAGCGCCATCGCGACCTTGGACCAGAGCCCGTAGCCCAGCCACAGCGTCAGGATCGGGGCCAGAGCGAAGACCGGTATCGCCTGACTGAAGACGAGCATCGGGCGCAGCAGGGACCGCGCCAGCGGTGAGGCCGCCAGCGCGATAGCCGAGACAAAGCCAGCCGCCGCACCCAGCCCGAGACCGAGGAGAACCTCGATGGCCGTGATGACCGCGTGCTCGGCAATCAGCGCGCGGCTGGTCCACAACGTCGTAAAGACGAGACGCGGGCCGGGCAGAATGAAACGGGGCAGTTCGCCCCACGTGACGAAGGCCTGCCAACCCGCCAATGCCAGAAGCGTTACCGCCAGAATGCGAAGGGTTGATTTCACTCTGCCTCCATCAGCATTCGCAGCAGACGCCCCTGAAATTCGAGCGTTTCTGGCGCGTCGTAGCGGCGCGGGATGGGACTGTCCGGCGGGGGTACGGAGGTGATGCCGCCCCGCGTCATCAGCAGGACATGATGTCCCAGACGCGCGGCCTCTGCGGTGTCGTGGGTAACGTGAAGAACAGTGCGCCCGTCCAGCACTTCGGCAGAAAGGTCCTGCATCAGGGCCCGCGATCTGGCGTCGAGAGAGGAGAACGGCTCATCCAGCAGCACGACCGGGCGATCCTCCATCAGCGTGCGGGCCAGCGCCACACGCTGCCGCTGGCCACCCGATAGCGCATTCGGCCGCTTGCCCGCGTGACCGGCCAGCCCGACGCGTTCCAGCACCTGCCGCGCGCGCTCCTGCTGAGTTTTTTGCCCTCGCAACCGCGTGCCCAGAGTGACATTCGCGGTGAGGTCCAGCCACGGCATCAGCAAGTCGCTCTGCGCCATCAACGCCACGCGGCCGGACAACGGTGCACCGTCATCGGCTGAGGCCTCACCCAGAAAGAGAACCTCATCGCCAAGTCCCGCGAGCAAACGCAAGACGGTCGATTTTCCCACCCCCGAGGGGCCGAGCAGGCAGGTCCATTCCCCGGCAGGCGCCACGAACGAAAGCGGCCCGAAGATCGCCGTGCCGTCGATCGTTGCGCGACCGGCCATTTTCAGCGCGGGCGCGACGCTCATGCGTTGAGGCCCATGCCCCAGAAATCGACCTCAAGCCGGGTCGCCATCTCGAAACGGGCGCACAGCCGGGGCCAGCGCGGACTGTTTTCCGGCTCCTCCCCCAGACGCCGCGCGGTCGCCGCGTCGATCAGCGCACCCACCTCGCGGCACGTGTGCTGATATTCGGCGCCCGCATAGGTCGCGATCCAGTCGGCATACGGGGTCTCGCCCGCCTGCGCCGCCAGCCGCGTGCCGATCTCGCCATATCCCAGCACGCACACGGCCAGCGCCGCCATCAGGTCGAGGAAATCGCCCGAATGGCCGGCATCGAGCACATAGCGTGTATAGGCCAGGTTCTGCGGAGCCTCACGGGCCGCGAAAAGCTGGGCCTCAGAGATACCCTCCGCTGCGCAAGTCTCGATATGCAGCTGCAATTCCCCGTCCAGCAGCGCGTGAACCGTGGCGGCGCAGGCCCGCATTTCCTCCGGCGTCTCCGCCTTGGTCACGGCCAGCGCCCACGCGCGGGAGAAGTGGATGAGGAACAGGTAATCCTGAACCAGATAGCGCAGGAACGCCTCACGCGGAAGCGTGCCGTTCCCCAACCCCTTCACAAAGGCATGGCGGGTGTAATCGTCCCATGTCTGGCCCGCCGCCGCGCGCCAGAGGGGGAAAATCGTACCGTAACTCATTGGGCGCCCAGGTCGATCGCCAGATCGGAGACGGGGCGCGTGCCCTCGATCAGACCGGCCTCAGCCAAAAAGGCCTCAAAGCGGGTATAACGCCCCGCGTCCAGCGCCTCGGGACGCAGGGCAAAGCGGGGCAGCGTATCGCCCCAGGCCCGCTCGTTCAACTCGTCCTGCAATTCGGCCGAGGTCGAGGAGAAGACCTCCCAGCTTTCCTGCGGATAATTGACGATAAACTGCGTCGCCTTCTCCGTCGCGGCGAGGAAACGGCGGATCATTTCCGCATCCATCGTGTCAGGGTTGGCGACATAGATCAGCTCATCATAGGTCGGCACGCCTTCGGATTCGGGATAGAAGCAACGACCCGACACACCCTCGATATCCATCTGATTGAGCTCGAAATTGCGAAACGCACCGATCACCGCATCGACCTGACCCGACATAAGCGCGGGTGAGAGCGACCAGTTGACGTTGATCAGTTCGACATCGTCCATCCCGAGGTCCGCCTGCCCCAGCATCGTCGACAGCAGCGCCTCCTCAAACCCCGAGACGGAGAATCCGATCTTGCGACCTTCGAGATTCGCGATCTGCTCGATGGGGCCGTCCTCCAGCACCAGAAGACAGTTGAGCGGTGTCGCGACCAGAGTGCCCACCCGGATCAGCGGCATGCCCTCGGCCACCTGAAGGTGCAGTTGCGGCTGATAGGAAATGGCGAGGTCGGCGGCACCGGCTGCAACTATCTTGGGCGGATCGGCGGGGTTGGCGGGGGCGATGATCTCGACCTCCAGCCCCATATCGGCAAAGTAGCCACGTTCCTGCGCGACAATGATAGGCCCGTGATCGGGGTTCACGAACCAGTCGAGCATGACGGTCATCCGGTCCTGCGCAACCGTCGGCGTGGCCGCAAGAAGGAGGAAAGTGGTCAGTACGGTCTTCATGGAGTTTCTCCGGTAGGGTCGCCAAGGGCGACAAGGCATATTTCTCCGTCCCAGACGGAGGCGA
>Ga0209345_10002423_pt1 | contig 20615 bp, 21 predicted proteins | sample Cruoilmetagenom7_FD_187294 | JGI IMG/M metagenome (GOLD analysis project Ga0209345, IMG submission 187294) | Oil polluted marine microbial communities from Coal Oil Point, Santa Barbara, California, USA - Sample 7 (SPAdes) (version 2) | ecosystem: Environmental > Aquatic > Marine > Oil seeps ... | reverse complement strand
CATATTACCGTTAATTATATGATGGCGAAAGATTCAGTTAAGAGCCGTTTAACCGGTGAAGGAGCCGATGGTATGTCTTTTACAGAGTTTACGTATCAAATGGTGCAAGGATATGATTTCCTTCATTTATATAAAAACCTAGATTGTACTTTACAGATGGGTGGAAGTGATCAATGGGGAAATATTACTACAGGAACAGAATTAATTCGTCGTATTGGTGGTGGAAAAGGCTATGCGCTTACTTGTCCGTTAATCACAAAAAGTGATGGATCTAAATTTGGAAAAAGTGAAGGTGGAAATATTTGGCTGGATGCCAAACGAACTTCTCCGTATAAATTTTACCAATATTGGTTAAATACCAGCGATGAAGATGCTGAAAAGTATATTAAAATATTTACTTTTTTAGATCAAGAAACGATTGAAACTTTAGTAAAAGAACATAAAGAAGCTCCGCATATGCGAGCTTTGCAAAAAAGATTGGCTAAGGAAGTTACCATAACTGTTCATAATGAAGAAGCGTATGAAAAGGCTATAAAAGCTTCAAATATTTTGTTCGGAAAATCTACTTCAGATGATTTAAAAGACCTTGATACTGAAACATTTTTAGACGTGTTTGAAGGAGTGCCTCAGGCTGAAATTCCTACTTCTGAACTTGAAAATGGATTACAGATTATTGAAGCATTAGCTTCAAAAACTGGGTTCTTAAAATCAAATGGAGAAGCGAGAAGAGCCTTAAAAGAAAATTCAATATCAGTAAATAAAGAAAAGGTGAATGATACTTTTCTTATTACTTCTGAAAATACACTAAATGAAAAGTTTGTCTTACTTCAAAGAGGAAAGAAAAATTATTTCATTATAAAATTAGTTTAAAATTCAAGCCCCCAAATTGTATGATAATTTGGGGGCTTTTCAAACTAACTAACTATTCATGAAAGTGAATTTATAATTTTTCTTCCTCATAAATTCTTTCAGTTATATAGTCGTAACAGTTCTCTTTTTCTTACAAGTATTTTAAAAAAATCTATTTTTTGATATTTTACTTAATTATCTTTATCGAAAGACTATAGAATTATTTTATGCAATCTGTATTAATTACGGGAGGTTCAGGGCTTATTGGGAGTGAATTAAGTGAAAAATTACTTAGAAGAGGCTATCAAGTTTTCCATTTAAGTAGATCTATTTCAAATTCAACTTCAATAATAAAATTTAAATGGGATTACCATTCCAATTTTATTGATTCTGAAGCTATTCAAAAAGCAGATTTTATTATTCATTTAGCAGGAGAAAGTTTAGTTCAAAAAAGATGGACTAAAAAACAAAAGACATCAATTATTGAGAGTCGTGTTAAAACTACCAATTTATTATTCAGCGAAGTTAAAAGGCAAAATAAAAAGTTGAAAGCGTTTATTACAGCTTCAGGTGTAGGATATTATGGAGCTATAAATTCTGAAGATATTGCAACTGAAGAAGATCATTATCACAATGATTTTTTAGGGAATGTTTGCCTTCAGTGGGAAAAAAGCGCAGAACCATTTAATAAATTGAGCATTCGCACTGTAGCTTTACGAACAGGAATGGTATTGTCTAGTAAAGGTGGAGCTTTGAGTAAATTATTACCAACTTTTAAATGGGGAATTGGATCAGCAATTGGTTCAGGTCAACAAAATGTGTCTTGGATACACATTGATGATTTATGTGAAATGTATATTAAAGCGATAGAAGATGATAAAATGGAAGGAGCTTATAATGCGGTCGCTCCCGAGCATATATCAAATTATAAGTTTTCAAAAACAATCGCTAGTATTTTAAAGAAACCTTTTTGGATGCCAAATATTCCAGGTGTAATTCTTAAACTGATCTTAGGAAAAATGTCAATAATGTTATTAAAAGGAATTAAAGTTTCTTCAAAAAAAATTGAAGGAGCAGGTTTTAAATTTGCTTTTCCAACATTAGAAAGTGCTTTACAAAATTTAATAGAAAAATAAGTATGAGTTTTTTAAATGCAGAGTGGAGAAAATTAGCTTTGGCAAATTATTGCATAGATGCTTCCGTATTAAAAGAGCATGTTCCTTTTGGTACCGAATTAGATTTAAGAGCTGGAAAATGCTATATAAGTTTAGTTGGGTTTATGTTTAAAAACACCAAACTATTAGGAGTAAAAGTTCCATTTCATATAAATTTTGAAGAGGTAAATTTACGGTTTTATGTAAAACAAAAAATTGATAATGAATGGCGTAGAGGTGTTGTTTTTATAAAGGAGATTGTACCAAAACTTATGTTGACTTTTGTCGCATATACAGTATATAATAAGCATTACGAAACCTTATCTATGAAGCATAGTTGGAAAGAAAAAAATGAGCAACAAATTGTAAATTATGCTTGGAAGAAAAATGCAGCTTGGCAATCACTTGAAGTAATTACTGAATTAAAAGCAAAAGAAATACCTGAAGGTTCTGAAACCGAATTTATTACAGAACATTATTGGGGTTATGCATTTTTAAATACAAAGAAAAGTAATGAATATGAGGTGACACATCCTAGATGGAAAGCTTATCCAGTTATAGATTATACAATTAATGTAGATTTTGGGATTACCTATGGAGAACAGTTTGCTTTTATGAATGAGTTAGAACCCGTTTCAGTAATGCTTGCAGAAGGATCTGAAATCACAGTTGAAAACAAATCTGTATTGGAATAATAAAATTGAAACCATTTAGTTTTATATATAGTAAGAAGGATTATATCCTGCTAAAAAAGAGTATATTGTAACAGTTAAAACAATCACTAAACACTAAACATATGAAAAAATCAATTTTTATTGGCATACTTGTTGCCTTAGTATCTTTGAGTTGCGTCGACGATTCAAAAAAGAAAGAAGAAGAACAAAAAAAGTTAGAGCTTCAAAAAGAAATCAAAGCAATTGATTCAACTGTTGTTGAACTTGAAAAAATCAATGAAGATATTTTAAAGTCAACTGAAGAATTGGACGAATTATTAAAAGATTTATAAACTAAATTAGAAATACAAAGATGAAAAATAAAATATTTACACTAGTATTAATGGGAGCATTTGTTCTTTTTAGTACTTCGAGTTTTGCCCAATCTGGTGAGTCTCAATCTGGAGCTGTGCCTAAATCAGGGAATGAAGTTGTTAAAAAAGTTAAGACTGAAAAAGAAAATGAAGCTCGTAAGATTGTTAAATCTAATAAGAAAGCTGTTGAAAAAGATGTCGATAAGAAAGTAAAAAACATTAAAAAAGAGGGTGAAAATGCATTCTCTACTGGAGAGAATGTTGTTAAAAAAGGAGCGCCAGATAAATTAGATAAAGAGAAAAATAAAGTTAAGCCTGACCTTAAGGAAAAGAAGGAAAATATTAAAAATGATTTTGGTCAAGAAACTGCTAAACTAGCTAGAGCAAAAGAAATGGAAAAAAAGAAGCAACTTAAGGCTTCTCTTAAAAGTGGAAACACAAAAGTTGTTCAAGCTAAAGATCGAATTAAAGAAGCTAAGGAAAAACTTTCATTAGAAAAAAAGAACATGACTAAAGAAGCTTATAATGAAAAAGCTTCAAAAATTGAAAAAGCAGAACTTTACGTAAAAAAATTAGAAGATAAATTAAGTAGTGCTGGAGCAGTAAAACAATAATTTTCTTTTAAAAATATAAAAAGCCTTAAAGATTTTTCTTTAAGGCTTTTTTATTATAAAAAATTTGATACTTCAGGATAAGGCAACATTGAGCTGGTTAATAAAGCAATGCTATCTTTAGCAATAAGTGTGATACTAATTAAAATGGCTACTACTAATATTGCTACTGAAATATTATTTTCTTTTATTTCTTTAAATTCATTAACTCCTGTTGTCAATATTGAGAAAAGTAGAAAGACTGAAGTGTTTATAAATACAGCAATGATAAATCCAATAAGAAGATATAAACCAGAAAATTTTATGATGGTTCCCATGTCTGCAGTTTCAGCTTGAGTTGTTGACAATCGGATTACATTATTTATGGAAGGTAATATTTCACTTAATATAATACCTATCGACAAAACAATACCTGAAGTAAAAATAGTAAAGGCTAAATTATCACCTCTTAAATCTTCATTTCTGAAGAAAAACCATTTCAATATTTTATACGATATAAATATTATAACAACCGAAATACAAAGCGATAGTATAATTTCAATTAGAGATAGTGTAAAGAGTTGTGTATTCATAATTAATTTATTTACTAGTTAGTACTACATTCCAGTGTTTAACATCATTAAACTCTCTTGAAAGCTTTCCAATTTCAAAATATTTAGCGGTTGTTTCCCAAAGAACGTATCTTTTTCCATTATGTAATTTGTATAACCCATTTGAAGGAATATTGATTCCTAAAATGGAATGACGATAAAAATCACTATTTACAATAGCAACATCGTAATTAAAATGTTTTAAAATGCTGTAGATAATTACGGTTCTAGTGTCACAATCTCCTTTTAAAGATTGAACAAATGAAACCGGGTTTTGAATTCCGTATTTAATATTACCAATACAACAATCTGGACAATCTACTAAAACACGTTTTATAGAATCTTCATACGAATCGGCTGACAAGCATTTGCCCTGAAAGACTAAAGAATAAGGAATATCCTGAATGCAGCTTACCACCATTTCAGCAAATTCCATCTGATTAAGATTCTGGCTTTTGTTTATTTCAGTAAATGTTTCCATTACAAGATCTAAACTTGGAGTGTCAGTTCTATCAATATAGTCATATAGGTTTCCCCAAAAATTTGCACCTGATGGAGGTTTATAACTATTAATATGTTTATCTAATCGAATATAATCACTTTCTCTAACGGTAAGGTTTCCAGAATAATTATTTCCATAATTATCTTTCCATTTTCTACTGCTTGTAAAAACTTTAACAGTGTCTTCCGTTTCAACCTTTGTGCTTTCTTTTACAGCTTCTTCCTTTTTAAAAGTTGCATCTTCTTCGGAATAATTTTCAAGATTATTTATTAAAAATTTCCCAAACATTTGAAGAAAAAATATAAAGAAGAATACAAAAATACTGTTAGCAATTGCAGCTTTCACAGAAGGTTTGCCAAGCATTTTGTTGATTAAAAGAATAGCAAGCAATACAGATATTAGAGTAGTAAAAAATCCTGAAAAATTAAAAACTGTTTCAACTATTCCAAAACTTAGTAAAGAAAATATTCCTACAAGAAACACCCATAAGCATCCGTTTTTATTTTTTTTACTTTCTTTCTTCATTATTGAACCATTAAATTACAACCTCTAATGTCGCTTACGTCAAATCTACCTAAAATTTCGAAACTTTCATCATTATTTACTTTTCCTAAATCTTGAGTTGCAATAAAAGAGCAAGAATGGTAGTTTGCTAAATCGATAATATTGATGCCTCCAGTTTTACCTTTTACTAATGAAAGTGCATCTTCAGCATCACGAGTTAATACTTTCATCCAAGAGGGACATTTATAAATTCCTTCTCCTATTGAGTAGGCTTGTGAAAGTAATTCGGTCATTCCATATTCACTATAAATCTTTGGAACTCCAAATCCTTTTTTTAAAATTTCATGAAGTTCTTTTTTAACCATTTCTCTTCTCTTTCCTTTCATGCCACCTGTTTCCATTATAATAGTATGCTTTAATTGAAATGGTTGTTTTTCGATTAAATCCAATAAAGCATAAGACACTCCAAGAAGTAATGTCTTTTTCCCTGATGCTTCTAACTGGTTTAATTTATCAATTAATTCAGTTGTGTTATTTAAGTAAAATCCACTTTGAGGGTTTTCACTTTTCTGAATTAAATCGTTCACCATATATACTAATGAAGATCCATCTCTTTCAAGATAAGATGGAAGTAGGGCTAGAATTACAAAATCTTTTGGATTTCCGAAGAAATGTTGAAAAGCATTTGTAAAGCTTTCTTTATATAAATTTAAGTCTGATATATAATGCTTGCTTAATATACTTCCCGTAGTGCCACTACTTGAAAAAATAGTTTCAGAATTTTTATCATCAGAAATTTTATGAGATTTAAAGAATTGAATAGGTAAAAAGGGAATGTCTTGAATCGATTTGACAACTTTATAGTTACAATTCAATAAATCACAGAATTCTCTATAAACTGAAATATTCTTGTATTGATATTGAAAAACATCAAGTGCTAAGCCTTCAAAATCTTTAGTAGATTTTATATTAAATATTTCATTTTTAATTCCCACAGGATAAAAATAAATAAAATAAAAAAGCTTCTGTTAAAAACAGAAGCTTTAATAAAATGTTATTTGAAAAATAATTACTTAACTACTAATTTTTTAGTAGAAGTACTGTTTTCTTGACTTATTTTAACAATATATATTCCGCTAGCTAATTCAGAAACATCTAAACGGTCATTAGCGATAGTTGTATTGATTACTTGTTTTCCTAATACATCGTAAACAGCAATAGTTTTGTCACCTCCTAATTGAGAAGCGATGTTTACAAATCCTTTAGTTGCAGGATTAGGAAACATTGAGAATTGACTTGCATCAAAATCATTTGTTCCTAAAGTACCATCGATAACAACGTTGTCTAAGTATAAAGTTTCAGAACCAGAATTAGTTCTAGATTCAACTACTAACTGAACGTTAGAACCAGCGACTAAATCTGCAGATCCATTGATCCATGCACCTTCGATTAATAAGTCGTTGATGTCAGATCCTTCAGTATTTAAAATATCAATCTCTGTAGCATTCGTTAAATCTTTAACGTAAATACGAAATCTATCAGATCCTGAAGTATTTTCAGTTCCGTCACCTTCATATCCAGTTTCATTTATATAATAATCTAAAGTTAATGTTACTCCAGTATAACCAGTAAGGTCAACAGTGTCAAATTCTAAAATGAAGTTACCATCGGAATCACCTATACCATAACCTTGAACTCCGTCAGAAAAATCAGTTACATCTCCAGTAAATCCAGTAACACCAACCCAGTCACCGTCAGTTAAACCAGTTCCAGGCTCATCGTATGGCTCGTAACGAGCATCAAATCCCATTTCTCCACCTGTAGAAGTGAAATCAACGAAAGGCTCATCTACATTATTTTCTAAATCGTGTGCTGTAGTAGCATCTCCAGTATCAACATATTGAATTGCAACAACTCCAGGCTCTTCAAAACTTGTCGATGCAATTTGAGCAAAAGAAGCAGCACTAATTAAAAGAGCTGCAATAAAAGTAATTTTTTTCATAAAAATATTAATTTGATATTAAGTGTCAAAGATACATAATTGAATAATTTTGAGCTTAATAAAACGTTTTAAATATGTTATTAAATTATTAACAATTAATGTTCTAAGCACTTAATTGTGATTAAACCTTATCTTTACAAAAATTAAAAATAACTCCCTGAATTTAAGGTAAATCGAAAAAAATTTAATGAAAAAAGTTGATACGGTAATTCTTCTTGTAGATGATGAACCAGATATTTTAGAAATAGTTGGATATAATCTTACCAATGCTGGATATACAATAGTTACAGCTGAAAATGGAGAAGAAGCTTTAGCTCAAGCTAAAAAATATAAGCCTCATTTAATAATACTAGATGTTATGATGCCTGTTATGGATGGTGTTGAAGCTTGTGAAAAACTTAGAAAAATACCAGAGCTTTCTGAAACAGTAATTACTTTTTTAACTGCACGTGGCGAAGATTATGCACAGGTAGCTGGATTTGATGCTGGAGCCGACGATTATATTACTAAACCTATAAAACCAAAAGTACTATTAAGTAAAGTTAAAGCTTTATTAAGACGTTTTAAATTTCCACAAGAAAACGGAAATCAGATTGTGATAGGTGATTTGATAATTAATAGGGAAGAATATTTAGTTATAAAAGACGGGCAAGAACTAATTTTACCAAGAAAAGAATTTGAACTACTTTCTCTTTTAGCCTCAAAGCCAGGAAAGGTTTTTAAACGACAAGATATCTTAGATTTTGTTTGGGGAAATGATGTTGTGGTAGGAGATAGAACGATAGATGTTCATATTAGAAAATTAAGAGAGAAAATTGGAGATACTAGTTTTAAGACAGTGAAAGGTGTCGGGTATAAGTTTGTAATGTAAGAGTTGTTTTGACTAAAATATTTAAAAAAACATATAAGTTTGCGGCATATACCTCTGGGTATATTACCCTCTTTCTTGCTGTTTTTTTTACACTGTTTTTGGTGTTTATAAATGATTTCAATTTTTGGATTCTACTTTTATTCATAGTACTTGTTTATGTTTTTTCTTTTTTTGTAATTCAATATAGGGTCGAAAAATTTATATACAAGAGGGTAAAAAAAATATATGACGATGTAAGTATTTTAGATGCTTCAAGCTTGAGTGAACAACCTATTACCACAAATATGGAAACTTTAACGAAGCAGGTTGAACGTTTTGCACAACACAAAAAGTTAGAAATTGAAGCATTAAAAATTAGAGAGAATTACCGAAAAGAATTTATCGGAAATATTTCACACGAATTAAAAACACCACTATTTACAGTTCAAGGTTATATTTTAACATTATTAGATGGAGGTGCTTTAAAAGATAAAAAAGTACGAGAGAAATACTTGGAAAGAGCAAACAAAGGAGTTGAACGCCTCATTTATATTGTTAAAGATCTAGATATGATTACTAAACTTGAAGTTGGTGATCTCAACCTAAACAAAGAAGACTTTGATATTATAGAGCTTATTAATAATGTGTTTGAATTACTTGAAATGAAAGCTTCTAAAAAAATCATTTCATTAACATTCGATAAAGAATATAAATTTCCAGTTTTAGTCCATGCAGATAAAGAAAGAATCCAACAGGTAGTTTCTAATCTAATTGTAAATTCAATTAAATATGGACAACAAGACGGTACTACTGAAGTTAGAGTAGAAATGTTAACTAATAATAAAGTGCTAATTAGGATTACTGATAATGGAGTTGGAATAGAAAAAACGTATATTCCACGTCTTTTTGAACGTTTCTTTAGAGTCGATAAAAGTGGTTCTCGCCAAGAGGGAGGAAGTGGATTAGGACTTTCAATTGTAAAACACATTGTTGAGGCACATTCCGAAAGGATTTATGTTGAAAGTCAATATGGTATAGGTTCCGAATTTTCATTTACCCTCGAACAGGCTAAATAATTCTTTAAAATCTGTTCGATTTTCAATCTCATTTAATCCTATATATTCTTTTACTTTCTTTACCTTTTTTAAAGTAAAATTATCTTGCTTACAGGATGCTACCAGTCCAAGTTTCTTCAACCTTTTAGCTAAATACTCTTGTTCAAATTGCCCTGGTGTTGGTATAAGAAAAGCCTTTTTCTCTAAAACAGTTAAATCCATAATTGTGGTATAACCAGATCTCGAAATAACCAAATTACTTTCATTTATAGCTTTTTCTAATTCAGAAGTAGCCATAAAATTTACAATTTTTATATTGTTTAGTTTGTATTTAGTTTGGTTATTCTCAACAACACCTCTAACCATTAATACTTTATATTTTGAATCTTTAAAAACCTCTAAAAGTTGAACTTCTAATAATGTACGTTGAGGTTCGGGGCCAGATAAAAGTATTAGAATATCATAAACCTTTGGCAGATTTAATTTCTTCATTCTACTTAATACACCAATGTATTTTACCTTAAAAGGAGTGTTTTTAATATGACCTATTTTACCGCTTAGATTTAATTTACCTTCAATATCTGGCACCCAACATTCATCAAATTTTTTAATAATGTTGTGATGTATTTTTGAGCTAATAAAAGTAGTTGAACCCGATAATACTTTAATTTGATGTGTAATAAAAACACTAGGTATATTTTCATGATGTACACCAAATCGATTATCACTTATAATTCCATCAAGACTATTATTATTGACTAGTTCTTCTATAATTTTTTTTTCTTCTGAAATAGCTTTCCGAATAGCAGGAAGTTTAAGTAATAAATTTATTTTAAAATTCTTTCCTTTTTTAGGGTATTCAATTTGATATGAAGGTAATTCTATAGTTTTTAATAAAGGAAATTCTTTCTGAAGTAACAATAAAGCGCCTCCATCTGAAGCAATAATCACATTAAAATTATGATCAAGTAGCGCATTAATTATTGGAATACAGCGAGTAGCATGACCTAAACCCCAATGTAAAGGTGCAACTAAGATGGTTTTTTTAGGTATCATAAAACAAAGATAATAAATGTGAAGCCGACCAATATTTCCTTAATTTTACCAAAAATTTAAATTAGTGGGAAGTAAAAATAAACTAAAGAGATTTAAAGAGAACGAAAATTTTTCGAATGTTGTTCAACCAACTAGAGAAGAGGCGTTTAATGACACCTTAAATTTAAAAGGTAATTGGAAGCGTTCTTTTTTTAAAAATGACAAACCTATTGTTTTAGAATTAGGATGTGGAAAAGGAGAGTATTCGGTTAATTTAGCTGAAATGTATCCTGAAAAAAATTTCTTAGGAATTGATATTAAAGGTGCTCGATTTTGGAGAGGTGCAAAAACAGCACTTGAAGAAAACTTGACTAATGTTGGATTTTTAAGAACACAAATTGAATTAGTTGATTGCTTTTTTGAAGAAAATGAAGTTGACGAAATTTGGATTACTTTTCCAGATCCTCAAATAAAATACAAACGTACAAAGCATCGACTTACAAATTTAGAATTTCTTGATAAGTATAAGAAGATTTTAAAGCCAGATGGAGTGGTTCACTTAAAAACAGATAGTGAATTTATGCATGGATATACATTAGGAGTTTTGCAAGGATTAAATTTAAACATTGAGTATGCACACCACGATGTATATGGAAATGAATATACTCCTAAAGAAGTAACTCAAATTCAAACGTTTTACGAAAAACAATATTTAGAAAAGGATAAGAAAATAACTTATTTGAGGTTTAGCTTCACTTCTTTATAAAAATAGTATCTTCACTCTGGAATTTTTTTAAATGTCTCTATTATTTAATTTTATTATCGGGCTAATTGCTGCTATTGTAGGAGTAATTCCTCCAGGATTTCTCAACCTTGCGGCTGCAAAAATTAGCATGTCAGAAGGTAGAAAAAAAGGATTACTTTTCTCATTAGGAGTTTCAGTAACTGTTTTTTTTCAAACCTATATTGCTTTACTTTTTGCACGTTATTTAGATAACCATCCTAATATTGTTGATATGCTACAAAAAGTAGCATTGGGTATCTTTTTATGCATTACTATCTATTTCTTCTTTATTGCGAAAGACATACGAAAAGAAAATTCTAGGCAAACCCATAAATCTAAAACAAACAGATTCTTTTCAGGAATGTTTCTTTCAGTATTAAATCTATTACCTCTTCCATATTGGGTGTATATAAGTATAACCTTCTCAACCTTTGGTTGGTTTAAATTTTCACAGCCAGAACTTTTATTAACTGTAATTGCATCTGCAATGGGTACTTTTACGGTATTAGCTTTATATGTATGGTTTTTTAGACCAAAAGACAGCCCTAAACGATTAAAGTTAAACATGAACTATATCATTGGTTCTATAACCGCTGTGATTTCAATTATTACTTTTTTTAAGATATTAAAAAACATGTAATGTCAAAATCTGAAGGTTTTTTTTATCAAGTACATCAAGTCGCTAAAAAAATTCCTTTTGGACGTGTAACTTCCTATGGCGCAATTGCAAACTATTTAGGTACTCCAAAAAGTGCTAGAATGGTTGGTTGGGCGATGAATGCTTCACATAATGATTCAGAAGTGCCAGCACATAGAGTAGTCAATAGAGTTGGTTTATTAAGTGGCAAACATCATTTTGAAGGAACCAACTTAATGCAACAGCTGTTAGAAAGTGAAGGTGTTATTGTAAAAGAATACAAAGTACAAGATTTTGAAACTTTATTTTGGGATCCAATGAAAGAACTAAGATAATTGTATAAAAAAAAGCCTCGTTTAAAACGAGGCTTTTTTTTATATATAGATTAAATCTGATAATTAATAAAATTCAGATCTATTGTCTTCAATTACAGCTGCTTTCTTTAAAGCTTGGTATATGCTTGTGTTTATAGAAGGTGTTGTTTTAGCATTTAATTGATTAGCAAATGCAGAATAATCTTCTAAGTCTGGAGCTTTGTTTACAGCTAATACTCTTACCATAAAAACACCACTCTTTCCATCAATTAATTGAGTGCTTTCACCAGCTTTTTTACCAAATGAAGCACCAACAACTTTAGATTCAGTTCCTGCACCGGCAATCGTAGGGCTAGCCATTGTTAAGGCAGTAGCGCTTTTAACTGTTACATTTTGACTAGTAGCTATTTCATTCATATTAGTTGAACTAATAGACTCACGAATCATTCTCGCTTTCTTTTCATTTCTTAAAATAGGAGATACAGTAATAGAAGCTTCAGCAATGCTCATTAGAGCTTTTCCGTTTCTTCTTGTAACCTGGGCGATTACATAGCCATCAGGAACACTAAAACGTTTTACATCACCAATTTTCACGTCTTCTTGAAAAGCCCATTTTACGACACTTCTATTGTTTCCAATTCCAGGAATATTAGCATCTAATTCTCCAATTTTATTTACAGGACGAACATTGATACTTTTTTCAGTAGCAATAGCTTCAAAATCACCTTTTGCAGCTTCTAATTCAAATTTCGTTGCGTTAGAGAATACATCATTTAATGTTTTTTCTGAAGGCTCTATAGATTTTGTTACTGTTGCAACTTTTACTACATCTTGAAAATTCTTTTGATCTTCAACTTCTATAATATGAAATCCAAAGGATGTTTTTACAACACCTAGAGATCCTTTGTCCATTTCAAAACAATAATCTCTAAATTCTGGTACCATTGCTGAATAACCAAACCAATCGTAACTTCCTCCTTTTGGAACACTACTTATGTCTGAAGAAAATTCTTCAACTAAAGAAGCGAATTTTGAAATATCTCTTTTTAACACTTTTTGAATACTATCAGCAGTTGCTTTAGCTTGTGCTTCAGTTTGTGTAACATCTGGATTTACTCTATTTGCACCTAAAAACGGAATTAATATATGTCTAGCTTTAGCCGAATCTGGTAATTGTTTTTTCCCGATAAGTTTTGTTAAGTTATATGAAGCATCTACTTTATATGGTCCATACACAGAATTAATTGCTAAAGAAGAAATTGTATCTTTAATTGCATTAGGTAATTCAGTTTTAAACATCCACCTGTCTAAATATTGTTGGTCTGAATTTGCGTTTACAAAATCTTGATTATCTGTAGCATCTTTAAATCCAGGTAATGTATCATTAGCTTTAGTTACAGCATTGTATTCAATTTTATTTGCTAATAAAGATTCAATATCAATTTTTGCTTTGTCAATATCTGCTTGAGATGGGCTTTCTGAAAATGTAACATATTGAATGTCTGCTTGTGGGTCTATTTCAAAACTTGAAGCATGACTTTTAACATATTGTTCAATTTCTGCATCAGAAATAGTAATATCTTCATCTGCTATTTTAGCATAAGGAATCTGAATATATTCTATATTAATTTTATCATTTTCAAAACGATATTCTTGTTCGCCTTCTGCTAAGGTTGTACTTAAACCACCTTTTACAAGATTAAAATAGTTAGTTTCAAGAACATTAGCGGTAATGTTGTTTTCAAAATCTAGCCATTGTTGGTATTCAGCACCATTTTTAGATTTTACATCAGCAAGATATTCTTGCATTTTACCTTCATCAAATAAACCTGCTTCATTTTGAAATACAGGATTATTGGACAAAGCAAGACGTAAAGAGTTGCTTATTTGTTCTTTTTCTGCAGTAAGACCTAAAGATTCATATTGCTCGTTAAGTAATGTACGACGTAATTCTCTTTCCCAAACTACGTTCATTGCTTGTGTTGTAGAACTTCCTCCACCTAAACTACGTTGTGCAGTTTCTACTTGTTGCATGAAACCTTCACGAGGGATATCTGTACCATTTACGGTTGCTATATTTGTTTCTCCTTTTTGAGAACTTGTTCCTTTGTTAATTACCCCATCAAGTACAAAAGCAAACAAAGCTAATGCTATAATAATGATAAGGAATACTCCTCTTTTTCTAATACTGTTTAAAATTGCCATCTGTCATTCTAATTTATAGGGGGCGAAAATACCATTTTCCAAGCAGTTATGAAAAAGTTAGATTGAAAAAATGTAAGAAAAATTTATAATCTAGTCTTTGTGAATATTTTTAACTTCAACAAGTTCAATTTTTGTAGTAGAAACTTCTAGTATTTTTATGCTATAGTCTTCTATTTCAATAGTTTCGTCTTGATCTGGGATATCTTCTGTAAAGTTCACAATTAAGCCACCTAAAGTTTCATAATTTTCATTTTCTGGTAGGTTTAGCTTATAGGTTTCATTCAAATAGTCAACTTCTAAGCGAGCAGAGAAAATAAAATGGTCTTCATCTACGACTGTTTCAGTATGATCTAATAAATCATGCTCATCTTCAATCTCACCAAATAATTCTTCAATTATATCTTCTACAGTTAAAATACCAGAAGTGCCTCCATATTCATCTATAACAACTGCTATACTCTTGCTTTTTTTAGTAAGCACATTTAATACGTCTTTTGCAAGCATTGTTTCAGGCACAAAAACAACAGGAATTAGAATAGATTTTAAAGATTTTGGTTTTTTAAATAACTCGAATGAATGTATATAGCCTAAAATATTATCGATATTATCTTTATATACTAAAATTTTTGAAAGTCCTGTTTCAATAAAGAGTGTTCTTAATTGTTTCGGACTTGAATAAATATCTACAGCAACGACTTCAGTTCTTGGAATCATTACCTCTCTAGATTTTACTTCTGAAAAATCTAAGGCATTTTGAAAAATCTGAATTTCACTATCTACATCATCCGAAGTTTCGACAGTTTCCATTTGTTCAGAAATATAATTTCCTAATTCAATTTTACTGAAACTCAATTGAACGCTATCTCCTTCAGTTTTAAAGATGAGTTTTAAAATTCTATCTGAAATCCATATAACAAATTCAGAAATAATAGAAAATAGGATATAGAAGAAATAAGCTGGAGCTGCAAAAATCTTTACTAGACTATTCGCATAAATTTGAAAGAATACTTTTGGTAAAAACTCTGCAGTTAGTAAAATAATTACAGTCGAAATAATGGTTTGCACCAACAATGCAGTAAAACCTTCAAGTGCAATATAATGCACTAATAAATCGCCCATATAAAGACCATAAACAACTAAAGCAATATTATTACCCACAAGCATTGTGGCAATAAATTTTGAAGGTCGATGTGTCAGCTTATTTAAAATTTTTGCTAAAAACCCACTTTGCTGTTTTTCTATTGCAATATGTACTTTATTAGACGAAACATAAGCTATTTCCATTCCTGAGAAAAAGGCGGAAAGTATTAACATGCTTATGATAATGATTATATGATATTCCATATATGAATGTCTAAAAGTACAGTTTAAGCTTAAAAAACATTAATCTTCTTTATTACGATCTTCCATTTTTTTTCTAAAATTTCTTTTAAAGAAAAACATAAAAATAGCTACAATTCCAAAAAAAGCAAATAAATAGGAACGATATCTATCTTCTTCCCAATTTATAATTACTACATATAAAGATAAAGCTGCCATTAAAATATAGGCATATTCAAAAAGGCGGTAAATTTTATTACTCATCGGTTATTTCTTTTTTATCAATAATTTGTACTCCTTGATTTTTTCTTGAAAGGAAGGTAGTAAAATCTTCACTAGAATCAAATCTAGCTCCGTCATTATAAGACCCGTCTTTAAATTTTATGCGATACGGTTGGTCGGTAAAGACCCATTGGTTTTTTTGATCCCAATATAATTGTTCGGCATTTAACACCAAACTATCACTTGTTAAAACGACTACGTCCTCTCTTAAATCAACCATAGTAGTTCCTTCATAGCGAATTGCGTATTTAGAAGTTATAGTTGTTTTTTCCTGATTTTCATTCCAAAAATAAACAGTAACTCCTTCAGGAAATTCTTGGTATGGAAATTCGAAGTTTGCAAAATTCCAAAGTATGGGTGCCATTAGATTAGTCACTACTCTTCCTGAATCTGTATATTTTAAATTAATGTTTTTGCCCGTTGCTATTGGAGCTTCATCCTTTAGGTTTAATCGTTGGATGTTTTTTTTATTTCCTTCACATGCAAAAAGCGTGATAGCAAATACAATTGCTATCACGCTTTTAAACATATAATTTGTTTTGTTCATTCTTATAAATTAGGAACCTTTACGCTTCCGCCTATCCAGCAGTTAAAGGTAATAGTTTTTCCAGCCATTCCTTCGCTAAAGATATCACTTTTTGAAGGAGCACGTTGTCTATAACTGCTTGCTGCTGCTCTTGCATTTCCTGCAATGGATGCATCTACTCTTGCCGCTTTATCAGCCATTTGAGCAGCTAACCAGTTTACAGCTCTTTTTTCGAAAACTGTTGTTCCACAACCATTAGAACTCTTAGCATACATTGAAGCTATTTTTAAATAACAACTTCCAAATGAAGGTTTGTTACTTATTGCTTTACGGTAATAACTTCTAGCTTTACCATAGCTTCCACTTTTTCTAAAGTTTTCAGCGATTTTATAATACACCTTAGCTTTATCACTTGGATTTGTTTCTAACTCTGCAGATTGGTTATAGTAATTTAATGCCTCTTTAGATTTACCGTCTTTAGAAGCTAATATTCCTAAATAGTAAGCAGATTTAGCAGACGGTTCAAGGGTATGTAATTGTTGTACCATTTGAAAAAATAATGGAGTATCACAATCTCTAGAACTTAATCTACTAGCTGATTTCTTTAACCAAGCTACATCATTTTTGTTAGCTTCAAAATCTCTAGTATATAATGGAATTAAGTTAGGACAGTCTGCAATGATACCTAATTTACCATCTACACTTCCTTTAACTGTTCCGTATGCTTTTAGATTTTTTTCAGAAGCTTTTAATCTTTTTTCTTCTTTTGAAGTCAATTTAGTTCCTGATTCTTGCTTGTCTAATAATTGAGTAAGCATAGAAGCTAATTTAATTTCTTCTTTCTCAATTTTACCATAAACAATATCATAAAGATTAAATACATCTTGTACATCTTTGTTTCCAGATTCAAATAAATCTTTAGCTAAAGAAAAATACGTATATAAACTTTTAGGACTTGTAAAAGTTTCTTCATCTAATTTGTATGCTTCGTCAAAACTATCAAATTGACTTTGCTTAGTTCCAATATTATTATCGAAGTTTATTTGAGCAACTGTAGATAATGTTTTTCCTTTTTTAATTTTATTAGGAAAATATTGCATTTGATATTGATATGCTTTGATTAAATCTTTAACTTTAGATTTATCGCCATTTTTTATATAATGTTTGAACATTCTTGCAGCATATTGGTATGTTGCAATACTATATGATGGGCAGTCATTTACAACTTTATCGTAATGTGGTAGAGCTGCATCATAGTTCTTAGCTTTTGCAGGTTCAACAAATAAAGATAATGTAACAACACAGTCATTGTCAGATTGAGCAATAGTTTTACTTCCAAAGCTTAGCGCTATAAGAGTTACAAGTAAGATTGTTTTCATTTTCATTTTCATAATGTTCGTGTTAATAGTATTAATCATAATATCTTTTTTCAAACCATCTATCATTTAAAGATAGACTAATAATTGTATTGAAAAAGTTTTCTTTGACTAATCCTTGGTTCTTAGTTCCTCGTTGTCCAAATTCAAATCCTAAATTAAGATTTGAGAATACTCGTCCAACTGGTAAACCAACTCCAAAAGATATGCCAAACTCGTTTATATCTTCACCTCTAATGTTAATTCCTGTTTCTTCATATCGAAATCCTGCACGATATACTACTCTTTCCCAGTAACTTCCAATAGAATTATAGTTCGGAATAAAAAATCCACCTAAACTAAATTTTGAGGAATCATTATAGGTTACCTCAGCAATTGAAAATGCGCTATTTTCAAAATTACTTGTTTCAATTCCTGTATATTCAGCACCTACAAACCAGTTTTTAGGCTGTCCAATACCTGCACCAATTGTATATTGAGAAGGGAATGTTATGTTTGTATTTGGTTCTTTAGATTCGATTGTTTGAACTGTTAATAAATTTCCAGAGTTGTTTTCTATAACTGTTGAAATTTCTTTATTATTTTCAATTACAAAATCGTTTTCAGGAGTATAAGTTGCAGAAGTAGATAATTCTAATTTTTCTGAAATCATTGTTTTGTAGAAAGCTCCAAGTTTGAAACTAAACCCTAATATATCCGCTTTATTTACTTCTCTTGTGCCGTATTGAAGTTCATTTATGTGATGAAAAGATATGTTTTCGATATTTCCGAAGTTATAACTAGTCTCAATACCAACATTAAATTTAGGTGTTACTTTATACGCAAGGCTTAAAAATGCTCTGTTAAGTCCACCAGTTCCTGTAAATCGAGTAGTAGCTAAATCTGTACTAGAATCTATTTGGTATCCTACTGAGGTGTAAGGGATAAGCCCAAAACTTGCTCCAAATTTCCCCATCGGAACTCCAATTGCAATATAATCTAACGATGTAGTAGAAGTTTTTTGCTTTTCAGAATCTGTTTGTAATGTTAAATAACGATGACTTGCACCCACAGAATAATTAATCAATTTTAAATCTGCTAAACCTGCTGGATTTTGTAGATTTAAGTGAATACTGTCAGATAAAACTCCAATACCACCCATGGCACGATTTTCAGCAGTTCCTTTAAACTTTAATTCTCCTATTCCATAGAAAGAATATGGGGAAGTAGTTCCTTCCTGAGCTATGGAAGTACCTGAAATAAAAATGATTAATACTACTAAAATACGTTTCAACATGAATCTTTATTATGTTCTAGAATATAATTTAATCCCTCTAACAAAAAATTAGAGTCCGCAAAGATGTCATTTTTTAAGCTATCTCGCAAAAAATCAGCGTCTCCTCCTGTTAAAATAACTGTTAAATTCTTAAATTTTTCTTTATAAAGGGAAATATAACCTTCAATTTCATTTTGTATTCCTTTGATAACCCCAATTTGCATAGAATTTTCTGTAGAATCTCCTATCCAATTTTTAGGTAATTTTTTTTCTAAAAGAGGTAATTTATCTGTGAAATGATGTAATGCTTTAAAACGCATTTTTATTCCTGGGGAAATTGCACCTCCTAGATATGTATTAGTATCAGATAAAAAATCAAAAGTGATACAACTTCCAGCATCAATCACCAACACATTTTCTTTCGGAAATTTAATTGCAGCTGCACTTACTAATGCTATTCGATCTACACCTAATGTTCTTGGAGTTGCATATTCGTTTATAAACGGAATTTTAGCGTCATGATTTAAAACAAACACATGATATTTATTCTTTAAAGCTGAAAAATGCTCTCTTGAAAAATTTCCAACAGAAGAAATAATAACATTTTTTATACTAGGAAATGCTTTTTCTAATTCTTCAAGAACTTCAGAAAAATTATTTGTGCGACAACTTCTTTTTTCTTGAAGTATCTGATTATCAAATAAAGCAAGCTTTATTAGGGTGTTTCCTACATCTACGATTAAATTCATGAATATGAAATAAGTCGTTAAAAATACGAATGAAAATTCTATTCGTTGTTAAAGAATATCTAAACATTTAAAAAAATAATTAAAATTTATTAAATTTATATTTTGTACAAATGAAAATAAGGCTATATTTGCCATCGCTTTTAAGCAGGTGCCTTAGCTCAGTTGGTAGAGCAATGGACTGAAAATCCATGTGTCCCTAGTTCGATTCTTGGAGGCACCACAGAAAAACCCGAAACATATGTTTCGGGTTTTTTGTTTTGTATCCATAGGGGCTTGGGAGGTGGCGAGCTGTTCTATAGCTGTTATTTTTCTAAATCATTAATCGAGCCGCTTTAGCTTTTCAACCAGATATTTGTTTTAGTTTTTTGACTATAAAGGGCTTGGGAGGTGGCGAAAGAACAGTTTTTTGTAATTCTTGGCAAAAAAACAGGACTGAGCCGTATATAAACTATTACTTTTTATAGATTTTTCGAGTTTTTTGTTTTATGCCTACAATGGGCTTGGGAGGTGGCGAGTTGAACTATTGTTGAATTTTATTTGAATGTTTAAGCGAGCCGTTTTAGTTTTTCAACCTGATAGTTGTTTAGGGTTTTTTGTTTTTGCCTCCAAGAAGTATAGGAAGTAGTGATGAGTAGTTAAAAAATGAACTTGCTTAAAACTTTCCATTTTTGGAAATTCTTTTACCCTTTTGGTAAAAACAATTACCTTTTTAGGTAATACAATTAACCTTATGGGTAAGTCTTTTATCTTTTTGGGTAATACAATTAACCTTTTTGGGTAACACTATTAACCTTTTGGGTAAATCTTTTACCTAAAAAGGAAATTTTAAAAGCATCAACCTCTAATGCTTACTTAAATTCATCAAATTCTAAACTATGATTTAATAAACATTTTGTAATTGTGTAGTTGCCTGAAATAATCTTAATGAAATTTAATCCAGATTGTAATTTTGAAATTAATGTTTAGAACAAACCCTCAACCTCAACTA
>Ga0209345_10002422_pt1 | contig 20618 bp, 11 predicted proteins | sample Cruoilmetagenom7_FD_187294 | JGI IMG/M metagenome (GOLD analysis project Ga0209345, IMG submission 187294) | Oil polluted marine microbial communities from Coal Oil Point, Santa Barbara, California, USA - Sample 7 (SPAdes) (version 2) | ecosystem: Environmental > Aquatic > Marine > Oil seeps ... | reverse complement strand
AATCCTGTCGCCCTTTATTCCAATATGACCAAAATAGGGAGAAGGACTATATCCATCTATTATCATTGCATTGGAGATTACTATATCAAACACGGAGAAACGTACCCCTTATTATATTTCTGGATGGGCACCAGTTATCCTTTTTTGTTACTTTTCAGCCCATCTTATGGTATGAATGTAAAATGTTAGCAGAAGTATACAGAGCAGTCAAACGGAATTTTAATAACTTCTCAACAACTAGCATCAATCCTGACTTTTGTTAAGGGTTATGCCCTTTATTTAACCTCTACCAAAGATGAGGAAAGGAGGCACTCAATGGAATATGAAAACATAATTTTCGAAAAGAAGGATAGAATCGCACGGGTCACCATTAACCGGCCTCACGTAAAGAATGCGTTGGATGGGCCGACCTTTTCCGAACTCGCTGCTGCCTTCAGGGAAATACAGGAGGATGAAAATGTAGGGGTGGCGATTATCACCGGCGCTGGCAATACATTCTCGGCAGGGGCAGATTTTAAGTATCTATCCAAGCTTCGCCAAGAGGGTAACGAAAAAACAGAAGCTACTGGAGAAGATCTCTTTGAGATGATCGAAAGGTTAGACAAACCAGTAATTGCGGCGCTTAACGGTTACTGTATCGCCGGCGCTTTTGAACTGGCGCTTACATGCGATATAATAATAGCCTCCGAGAATGCCCTTATTGGCGATACCCATGCTCGCCTTGGCTTGGTGATATCCGGGGGAGGGACGCAGCGATTGCCGCGAATAGTAGGGGCCATGAAGGCCAAGGAGATCCTTTTCACCTGCGACCTGCTAACCGCCAGGGAGGCAGAACGTATCGGTTTGGTGAACAAAGTGGTCCCACCAGAAAAGCTGGACCAGGCAGCCGAGGAGATGGCCCTGAAGATACTCGGCAACAGTATTCCTGCTATCGGCGTTTTGAAGTCATGCATAAACCGGGGCATGGAAGTAGACCTGGCCAGTGGACTAAAATTGGAGAAGAAGCTTGCCGCTGCCTTCACTTACCCCGACAAAGAACAGAGGCTAAAGGCCTTTGCTGAAAGGAAGAATACCTGAGTTTCGGCTGTTTGGGGACGTCAGCCCTAATTCTTTGAATTTTGGCTGGACGTCCTCGATACTTCCTTGCTGCCTTCCTAACCACCCTTACCCGCACCTTCTATAGATTTCCATATATTAAATTTCACAAGGCCAGAGGGAGGAATCCGAGTAAGTCATACATTTAGTATGTCGTCGAGGATTCCGACCGATAACGCAGTGAGATTTAATGTCTGGAAATCTACATCTCATCTTTTCTTATAAATCCCATTTTTTCAAGCTGTGCAGTTACCCAACAATAGCGCATATGACTTGAATAATCTTCTCCTCACGGCTTGATTCATTTTGAGGATTCTAAATTCATTACGCTAAATTGCAGATAACTCGGTCGCAAACTCCCTCAAACAATCTGCAATTTTCAGCTTCACTCATTAAGAATCTTTCTCAAAATGAATCAAAAAGGTTCGTCAAAGATCATTCAAGTCATATTCTGACCAACTGCACAGGTCGCATTTTTTGAGCTTCTAGACCCACTCTCCCTGTAACTTCTCCCTATGTCGTGAGAGAGAATACTACCTCAAGTTTAAGAAGGTTTTTGCCGATACCTAAAGTTAAAGCAGGGTGCGGAGGTCTTGGCAAAGAACCCCTTGAGGGACAAGAAAAGTATGAAAATCCTGGTTTACCTGTACACACTTTTACCGATCGTTTTCACAGGCCTTATCGTCTCGGAATTCAGCAATGCTGAAAACTATCCTATCAGAGCACATCCCCGACCATACATCATCGAAAAACTGAGATCCCATGACATCGTTTTTTTAGGGGTTAACCATAAAGAGCGGAACAGCCAAAGGTTTCTGTCAGATCTAATCAGCCATTTACACGAAGCGGAAGTCACCCATCTGGGACTGGAGATTTGCTCCGATCAGCAAAAGAATATAGACCATTTCTTTGAAACTGGAAACGGTTTGGCGAATATAGGCTTGCATCCTCAGATAGATTGCCCGGAATACAAGAGTATGTTCAAAGACATGGAGACACTTGACAGGGGGAAAAGACCTGTCGTAGTTGCTCTCGACCTTCCCAGATCAATGTATAGGGGAAAAATTAGTCGTGATGAATGGATGGCTCGGGTTATTGCAAAGACTTTTCGCATTAACCCTAATAGCAAGATGATCGTCGTGGTGGGGAACCTTCACGTTCTAAAAAAGATAGACTGGGAATCCGATGTCATCGATCGTCATGGGTTTATTCGTTCCTATCTGGCTGAATTAATGCCGAATCGTCATATCTTTTCGATAGCTCAGTGTATTGATGAATCACCCGATGAATGTGACTTTACCAGAGAGTTCTCTTCTCAAAAAGACGTGGTAGCTTTGGACTGCGATGAAAGGTTTGTCGGGTGGAAGATTGGTATGATGGCGCCTGTTTCCGCTAAATATACAGCAGTATGGGAACTGCTGGACGGTATTATTGTTTATTGAAGATAAATTGAGGAAGTTATTTCCACCCCGTCCCTGGTATTAGGTCGCCCTGTCCAATTCCTCTTTGACGGCCGACCCTATCTTTTCAATGGAATATGGCTTCTTTATAAACTTTCCCGCTCCCAGCGCCTGAGCCTTCTTCACATCCTCTGTCTCGGCATACCCGCTGGCTATAACGGCCTTTTGGTTGGGACAAATCTCTACTATCCTCTCGTATGTCTCGCAGCCATTCATGCCGAGGCCCATAATCATATCGAGCACGATCACGTCCGCAGAGTTTTGTTTCAGGTATTCTAGAGCTTCCTCGCCGCTTGAAACAGATGAAGTCTTGTATCCCAAAAACTTTAGCATCCTGTGCGCTATCTCTCTCTGGCTCTCCACATCGTCAACTATGAGGATCGTCTCTCCCCTCCCTTTTAGGTCTTCGATTGAAACGGATGAATCCTCACCCAAGATCTCTTCCCTGGCTACTGGGAAGTACAGTTCAAAGGTTGTGCCATTCTCATCACTTGTCACATTTATGTACCCTCCGTGATCCTGAACAGTATTCCATACAACGGTCAATCCCAGACCAGTGCCGCCTCTGCCCATCATCTTCTTCGTATAGAACGGCTCAAAGATCTTTTCGATGTTTTCTCTCGATATGCCTGTTCCATTATCCTTTACGATCAACATGACATATTCACCTGCATGTATGTCATCATATCCCCTTAGGGGCATATCCAGATACCGGTTTTGTGTGGATATGTCAACAATCCCTTCCCCCGGAATAGCCTCAGTGGCGTTTGAAACCAGATTCATTACAACCTTTCTGATGTGTACAGGGGAACCCTTTATGCTCAAAAGATCCGGGGCAAAGCCAGTTCTGATCCTATTACGCTGGTGATCCTGCTGAAGCTTTATATTTTCGGGCGAGATCAGGTATTCCTTTATAATGTTATTGAGGTTAAAGACTTTCTTGTCGCCGGCCACACCCCTCACCATTGTCATCAGATCCTCCACAACGAAAGCGGCTCTCTTGCCTGAACCCTCTATTATCTCAAGGGCTTTCCTGATCCTGGGATCGAGATCATCCTGCATCAGGAGCATCTCCGGATAACCTACGATCCCTGACAGGATATTGTTCAGATCGTGAGCTACTCCCCCTGCAAGCAATCCGATGGCCTCCATCTTCTTTGCTCTGTTGAGGCTTTTCTGAAGCTGCCGGGCCTCCTCCTCTCTTTGCCTCTCTCGGGTGATGTCCGTGCAAGCGCCGACAAATCTGTATGGTTCACCCTCTTCGTCCAGGATGACCCCGCCACGATCGATCCAGGTACACCATGTGCCATCATGTCGCATCATCCTGTATTCCATAGCGAATACGCCGCTCTTCTCTTCAAGGACTGCCTGGATTCCGGCCTTTACCCTCTCTCTGTCTTCAGGATGGAGAGCCTCTTCCTGAACTGCCGCACTTGGCATGTCATAACCAAGCACGCTGACAATATCCCCAAACCAGTGTATCTCATTGGTCTTGAGGTCCCAGTCATAGATCAAATCAGAACAACTGGTGGCGACCAGTCTGAAACGTTCCTCGTTCTCCTTGAGTATCCGCTGAATCTCGCACTCTTTTGTAATGTCCCTGAATACGACAACTAAGCCCTTTGCAGGGTCATCATCGACCTTGATCGGCGCTGCGCTATCGGCAATCTGATGTTCCGTGCCGTCTCTTGAGATCAGTAGCCTGTGGTTGGCAAACCCGGTAACACCCCCCTCGCGAAGGACTCTCTCAATAAGGTCAACCCTGCATCGTGTCTCTCTATTGACTATGTTGAGCACCTCACCTAAAGGCCTGCCCGCAGCCTCCTGAAGATTCCATCCGGCAAGCATTTCCGCCACAGGGTTCATGAACGTAACACTACCCTCATTATCGGTGGCAATCACAGCGTCACCTATGCTCATCAATGTTATGGATAACCACTCTTCGCTCTCTTTCAATCTCTTTTCCATCTTGTATTTGTAAAGTGCTATCTCAATGGCAACGTTCAGCCCTCTGTCGTCAAAGGGTTTGACAATGTAACCGAAGGGCTCGGTCTTCTTTGTCCGTTCCAGCACCTTTTCATCTGCGTAAGCAGTGAGATACACGATCGGAATATTGAACCGGGTGCGGATTTCTTCTGCAGCTTCAATCCCGTCCATCTCGCCCCTCAGCTTGATGTCCATAAGAATCAGATCGGGTCGCTTCTCGCCTGCCTGTGTTACGGCGTCACAGCCTGATGATACCATTTTACAAACCTCAAACCCCAACATCCCAACTCTGTTCCTGATGTCTGTTGCGACTATCGCATCGTCTTCGACAATCAGGATCCTTGCTTTCGCCATAGTCCCGCCTCCCTTCTTCTATACAATTCTCTTCTGAATCGGATCCGGAATTCGGTTCCATCCTTTCTCTTCAGCTCAATTGTGCCGCCAAGCTGATGCTCTGCCAGTGTCCTGACCACATCGAGGCCCATGGATCCACCATTCTTAAGATCCAGGCCTTCGGGTATGCCCTCACCATTATCACTGACTGATAATTGAAATTCATCCGCATCGATTGAGCGAAGCGTCACCCTGATCTCACCCTCCCTGCCTTGCGGAAATGCATATTTCAGGGAGTTGGAAACGAGTTCGTTGATAATCAACCCACACGGAATCGCGTTGTCGAGTTCCAAGGAGATGTCCTCGATATCGATCTTCAGCGCTATCTTGGCATGATCAACCCCGTAAAAGGTGAAGAGACTGCATAAAAGGTTATTCACATATCCACAAAAGTCAATGTCCGCAAAATCCCCTGACTCGTATAGTCTATCGTGGACGAGAGCTATGGATCTTATCCGCGCCTCGCTCTCTTTGAACATGTCGAGGTACTCTTCATCCTCAACCCGGCCGGCCTGCAGCCTGAGCATACTCAAGATGACCTGCAAATTGTTCTTAACCCGGTGGTGGATCTCCCTCAAAAGGACTTCCTTCTCTTTGAGCGCCGACCGGATCTTTTCCTCGGCTCTCTTCCTTTCGGTTATGTCTATTATTACCGCAAAGCTCCCTTTGAATCTGCCGTCATCATCTAAAATCGGCGACGGCGACATGATTGTGGGCACCTGGCTCCCGTCTTTCCTCGACCATCTCATCTCATAAGCCAGGCGTCCGCCTTGTCTTCGTCCTGACATTTGCTCTTCCCATATACGCAGATTAGTCTCGTCAAGAAGGTCGTTGGTTCGACGACCGATCATTTCATCCTGCGAATACCCCAACATCTTGCACAGGCTATCATTCACGTAAGTAATCAACCCGTTTTCATCTTGCACCCCAAGGCCGTCGATCATCGTCTCAATCAACAGTCTGTTCCACTCCTCGCTTTCGCGCAACGCATCTGCAGCGCGTTTACGCTCTGTGATGTCCTGTATAATAAAAAAAAGTAAATCTTCGTCACCGATAGTAATGGAAGTGGAAGTAAGTCGGCAATGATAAAGGGACCCGTCTTTGCTTATGAGGCCTGCCTCGTAATCACGGACAACGCCGCTAAGTTGCATCTGCTTCAATAATATATCCCGATCTTCAGGATCTTGATACATATCTCTCAGGTTCACCTTGCCGATCTCACTTCTTGAATAGCCGCTCATCTCAAACATGGCATCGTTGGCCTCTATAATCCGGCCGTCAAGACTGGATATGCCGATCGCTACAGGTGAGTGCTCAAATAGTGTACGGTAGCGCAGTTCAGATTCCCGTAACTTCTCTGTTGTTCTCTGCAATTCATCAACTAGGGTGGCATTTTGCAAGGAGATGGCCGTCTGGGAAGCTATCAGTCTGAGGACATCTACCCTGTCAGGAGTGAATGCCCCTACCGCGATGTTATTCTCAAGGTAAAGAATCCCGATAAGCCTCGATTTCATGATAATGGGCAGGCACAATATCGATTTCGGTTGGTTCTCCAAGACATAGGGATCATTCGTATAGTCTCCTTCTTTGCCTGCATCGGCCAAAACAATATGCTCCATAGTATGTTTGACCTGGAGTAGTATCGGAATCAGCAGATCATCCCTCTCATCTGCCGGCACGGACTTGATTATTGAGGTCTCTCCATACGATGTGTCTATTTCAGCCTCAACAAAGAGCCCGTCCTCCTTCGAAGAAAGATAGATGCCTCTGCAGGCCCCTGCATTAATAACAATGATCTGCATCAGCTTATCAAGCAACCTTTCCAAGATGATTTCACTGGATATTGCCATCAACGAATCTATGATGCCGACATGATCAAGTATCCTCAAAGCAACTGAAGAAGGTCCCTTAACGGATTGTCGCCCGGTGGAGAAAAGAGGTTCCTTCGCCGTGGACTCGACCGGAAGATGAGCATACCTCTCATCCATATCAGCGACCTTCAGATACGCCCCCCATCTTTCGAACAACCTGCGGGCTTCCCGCATGTAAACGCCGGCTACCTTCTCCATGCCTTTGGAGAGAAAATATTTTGCAGCAAGTTCATTTGCAGTGGCTTCATCCTGCGTATATCCGTTCTGTTGAGCCAAAGAAATGGCCCTGTCGTAAAGATTTACTGCTGACTCCATGTCCCTGTTCAGGCGTGATTTCTCCGCCTCCACAAGCAGATACTTGTGCTTAAAATTCTCCGGCGCATGAAGCGCCCAATTCTCCATCTTATCCTGATTTATTTCCACCTGCCTAAGATATTCAGCCTGTTCTTTGCTTTCTGCATGAGGATAATGGGCGAGCATGGAAAGCGAGTAATAAAAATAATACTCAGGCACAAGATTCATGCCTGCCATTGCGTCAATTGCCTTTACCCCTGCCACAGACACCTCAACCGATTTTCGGTAAGCTCCGTACAGATAGAGGATGAGTTGTTTGGCTACAGTATAATAGCCCACTGCCGTAAGCATATTCATACGCTCCCATTCCGGAACAATATCATCCTCATCGCATATCTGTCCTTTGATAACCAGCCTTTCCTCTGTTTCACAGTTTAGATTGATCACCAATTGATACCACAACTCATATTCCTGGATAACGCTTAACTGGTCATATTTCTTCATAACCTCATAATATTTTTCGAGCTTTTCCTTTACTTGATCAAGAGGCTCTCCAATAAGAAAGGAAGTAATTATGTGGTGATTCATTGAGTATGATGCAAAGGCAAGGTCTCCGGTTTCTGTTCCGACTCTATACGCCTCCATCAGATACTTGATGTCATCCCTGGAATGTCTCTTCCAGTGATTGATCATATCTCCAAATAAGTAATATACTTTAGCCCGTAATTCCATGGCCTCAAACTTGTTAAGGAGTTCCAGGGACAATTCTCCAAACCGAAATCCCCTTTCAATATCGTCTAATCTGCTGCACAATATGACACCATACGATACATAAGCAAAGGCAGCATAAGGGGAGTTCCCGTACTGGAGTGATAGATTGATAAGTTTTAGAGCCATAATTACAAGATACTCGGGGGCAGATGTGTAGCACGGCGCTGAGCAGGACGCAAGGATACGGGCAACCCCAAGCTTGCAAGGATCTGTAAGCCCCGGGAGGTTTATGAGATCGTCAATCTTTTTCTGTCCCATATTGTATTCAAGGGCAATCATCTCTTCATCAATAACCCGCGGATCTGCTTCTTTGGGCATATCAAACTCCAGCAATTCGAGCGCTTCTATGCCCAACTGTAATGCTTCCCTCCTTTTGTTCAAGACAGTATACCTGTCAATTCTCACTTCATAGACTCTTATTTTATCCAGCGGCGATCTTGCATTTTCCAGAACTTCGGCAAAGTAGTTCTCCCCGCGCGCATAATCACCGACCAGAAAAGCGGCTTCCCCGCATTCAGTATACAGGGACAAAGCCAGATCATACTCAACCTCCCATGCATGGGGAGGCAGAAGCCCCACTCCCTTTTGCAGATAATGACTTGCCGCTTCGTAGGCAGTGGATGACTTTGCCCTTTGTCCGGCCAAGAGATTCAAGTTGGCAAGTTGAACTCGTTCGTCAGGCGCGCAGATCAGTTCTACTCCGGCATTCAAGTGGCCAGCAAGGATAAACACATTTCCAGGTATCTGTTCCTGCTTTGTGCTTTTCAACAGAAGACTGCCTATACGGTAATGCAATTGTTTCCTGTCCTCTTCAGAAACAAGAGAATATGCGGCTTCCTGAATCCGATCATGGGCAAACTCGTAGCCTGTGTCAGTCAAAATAATCAGACCATTCTCCAGTGGCTCGAACAGATCATCGTATACCTTCTCTATGGATTTGCCATAAACATCCGCCACTGTTTCCAGATCAAATCTGTTGCCAAAAACGGAAGCGGCGCTCAATGCTTCTCGCGTGCTCTCTGAAAACTTTAGAATCTGTGACATCATCAGATCAGCCACGTTATCCGTAACCGGCATCCGCCTTATGCAAGCCATATCCCAAAGCCATCCGGATTCAACAGAGAACCTTATCATCCCTTCGTCGTGAAGCGCCTTGAGAAACTGTTTCACAAAGAACGGATTTCCACCTGTCTTCCGATGCACTAGCTGAGCAAGTTTGTCTATGGAAGCAGGATCGCACCTCAATGTCTCGACGATCAACTGTTTAACACACATCATGCCAAGCGGCTGCAATGATATCAGATTCAAGACCATATCGGTCTTTCTTATCTCATCGATCCATAATGACAGAGGATGTGAACCGCCGACCTCATCATCGCGGAATGCCCCGATAAAGAGCATACACCTGGCCCCAGGATCGCCCATTATGGATCCAAGGAGGTGCAAACTGGCCGAGTCTGCCCACTGGAGGTCATCCAAAAAGACAACGAGAGGATGCTCGTCTTTTGCAAAGACATTTAGAAAGTTATGAAACACAAGATTAAATCTGTTCCGCGTCTCTTCGGGCCCAAGTTCCCTAGGACTGGATTGTTTGCCGATAAGCAGTTCTACTTCAGGGATCACGGCGGAAATGACGCCCCCATTGGCCCCAAGACCCTCCAGAAGCAGATGTCGCCAGCGTTCAATCCGATCCTTGCCTTCTGACAATACTTGCTGCACAAGCCTTTGGAATGCTTGAACAACAGCGCTGTAAGGCATATCTACCTGAGACCGGTCAAACTTGCCGAAGATAAAATAGCCGTTACGCTGGAGGATGGGCTTGTTAACCTCGTTGATGAGGGCTGTCTTGCCTACCCCGGCAAGGCCTGTTACAAACAGCGACTCTGATCTTCCCTTGCTTATGCGGTCAAATGCCTCTATTATCTTAGTGATCTGTCTTTCTCTGCCATAGATCTTCTGCGACATAACCTGTCTTTCAGATATATCGTCTTTCCCAATCTCGAACTCTTCTACCCTGCCTGTCTGCTCGATCTGATCAAGACAGTTTACCAGGTCTCTCTTAAGACCGAATCCGCTCTGGTATCTGTCCTCTTGATCCTTGGATATCATTTTGAGAAGGATAGCAGACACTACCCCTGGAATATCAGGTCTTATCTTGTCCGGTGCTCTTGGGATCTTTGCGATATGACAGTGGATAATCTCCAGCGGATTGTTCGCGAAGAACGGTGGAATCCCGGTCAGAATTTCGTAGAGTGTTATCCCAAAAGAATAGAAATCACTTCGATAGTCGACCAATCGATTCATGCGACCGGTCTGTTCAGGTGAGATATATGGAAGCGTATCTTGCAACACCTCCGGATCATAGATATCTTCAGTTTCATCGGTAATGAAGAATGACAACCCTAGATCTACAAATCTTGCGTTGCCTGACTTGTCAACCAATATGTTTCCAGGCTTGACAGCCTTATGTATTATGCCGGCTTTATGGAGTTGGATGAGGGTATGGACGAGCTGAACAGCAACACCGAGGAACGACCTCATATCCTGGTTGCTATCCAGAAAGTATTCTCTAAACGATATCCCCTGAAAATCCTGAAGGATGACAGCCAGCCCGTCTCTAAGATATTCAATGCCTAAAATTTTGACGATTCCGGGAGAATCAATATCCCGGACTTCCGACAGTTCCTTTTTGAATTTGGCAATCCGGTCTAAAGTGACATTTGATGTACTGTAGATCCTTATCAGAACAGACTGGTTGTCACACTCTCTCAGGCCCCTGTATAAGACAGAATGCCTACATCTAGAGACCTCTTCCCTTATCGTATAACCATCCATATCAATCACGATTGCCCTCTATTGAACTCAATCCAAAGCAAATGAAAATATCTTATCAGAAATTTTGAAACTCAATTATGAGCTACGAATTGTCGGGGGGCTATTCGGTTACTTGTTATACGTAAAGCCTTGTAGCAAACCCCTATAGATTTTCAGATATTTAATTTCACAAGGTCAAAGGGAGGAATCCGAGTAAGTCGTAAATTTAGGGATGGGGATGAAATAACTTCCTCAAGTTGACGCTCAGATTTAGGTTAGATTTGTTCGATCTGAAAACAGAAAACCGGAGGGATAATTGACCTATTTTGAGGATTTTGTCTTTGAAGATCGAGCAAAGCCTGTCCTCGACCCCGATCGGGGGATGGCTTGAATATACATGAAAGCTATAGCATGTGCATGATGAGTAATGTCATAAAATGATTATCTAATCAAGCTTTTTTTATAACATCAGCAATGTCTCAATAACTCATGGCGGATTGGAGCGCTCTTGTGAACGGCATTGTAGAAAGACCTGGGCTTTGGCATAAAACTTGCTGAGGTGAAGTGTCAAGATGGGAAGATAAGGGACGGGGATGAAACTGACAATCCCACTTTTTTGCCAAGAAAAAAAGAGTGGGGCTTCATGGATTCTATAGATTTTCAGGTAGTACATTGGAAGCAAGCCTCATAGGCCTCATCACAGGTAAAGCAGGCTACTATTCAAAAAGTTATACGACTGAACGATTGTATGGGAACGGACAAGATTTGGAGATCTTGTCCGTCAACCTGAACCTCTTGTGGGTCCTAATGAAAAATGCTGCATTAGTCTTGACAGTCATTTTAATGAGCTTCCACGTAACTGTTTTTGCAAAAGAAACGTTAACCACAAAATTTGATAACATCAAAAATGCTGTGGTAGAGGATCATAGGAGATTTTATTCATGCAAAAATCTGCTCAAACTGGGGATAGGCATAGGCGCCGCAGGCACATTCGCAACTTCATCTGCAGATGAAGAGATTCAAGATTGGTTTCAAAAGTCATTGAAGAATCATAACACGGATAAAATTTCAGACATTGTGGACCCACTTGGGGATTACTTGATGACCCTTCCCGTACTCTGTGCAGTTGCTCTTATGGGAGAGCTGACCATAGAAACAAAATTCAATACAACTGTGGGAGCATGGGCAAAAAGATCTTTGAGAGCGGTCTTGGTAGGAGAACCATCGATGTATTTCAGCCAAAGGGCACTTGGCGCTTCTAGGCCAAATGAAGGCGATTCTCACTGGCATCCGTTTGAGGACGAAAACGGTGTAAGTGGACACAGCTTTATCGCGGCAATACCTTTCATAACTGCCGCTATGATGGTAGAAAACCCTTATTGTAAATCTTTTCTGTATGCCGGCTCAACATTAACCGGCCTGGCAAGAATAAATGATAATAAACATTACTTCTCCCATGTCAGTTTGGGTTGGTGGATGGCCTATTTAGCGGCAAGAAGCGTTCAAATGAGTGAAGAACGGAAAGCCATAATCGTCCCAACGGCCTTTCACGATTTCGTAGGTGTCATTATCACCTTCAATTTCTAGGAATGTTTCAAGTTAAGGGACGAGACTGAAACATCTCGACCTGTGCAGTTGAGGAGACATAAAGCAATCTTCTTGACTGAATCATCTGAGAAACTTCAACACATTGGGTTTGTGTAACTGACAGGTCGAAGTATCTTGATATAAAACAAAAATTCCGGTATAATTATAACAAACATTATCTCTTGGCATCCTTCAATTATCAGTTTATACTTTTTGAACCATCCCAAAACTACAGGAATTTTAATTATGATTTCCTCTGTTAACAGTAATCAAAGGATAGACTATCGACAGATGACCTGCCCATACTGCAGCGTATCGGAAAAATCCGTTAAGATCAATGAAAAAGACTCAACCCAGCCAAAAGACAGTGTTACGATATCCGCACAAGCAAGAGAGTTGCAAGGAGAAAACAAGGATAATGAAAAAGTAGAGATTGAAAAGCTTAAAAAACGAGACCGAGAGGTAAAGGCCCATGAAATGGCACATATAGCAGCCGGCACCGGTGTTGTAAAAGGCGGAGCCCACTTTGAATATCAAGTAGGACCGGATGGAGGGAGGTATGCAGTAGGAGGACATGTCAATGTCGACACCTCTGCAGAAAACCGGCCTGAAGCAACCATAAGAAAAATGCAGGTTATAAAAAATGCCGCCCTTGCTCCGGCTCAACCATCCGGCACTGACAGGGCAATAGCGGTAAAGGCTTCTGCGATAGCGGCAAAGGCCAAAACACAACTTGCCAAAGAACGTGCTGAAGAGGCAAGGGAGGAACAGGATGATGAATCTTTAGAAGATCAAAACACTGTTTCAGAAAATAGCTATAACACATATGTAACAGGAACCATGTCAAAGTTGTCATTTAATTTTTCGTAACTTCTCAAAAACTCCAGGAACACGCCGCAGCCCTCAGGAGCGCTTTCATTCACCCCAATTTCAAGCTTGACACACAACCGAGTTTACAATACTCTGGTTGGGTAACCGCGTTCTACTCCCCCATTTCGTAAATGGGCAGGGCGTGGGGATTTTTGCTCGTATCTGGTAGATAAATCCCCCCTACCCCCCCTTTGCCAAAGGGAGGGAGTAGATATAGGTTTTCGTTCACGGACACTAATTAATCGCACAGGTCGAATTTTTCTATCCCATTAGCGATCGAATCCTGAGAAAGCACACGGAGAAATGAAAATGCGTTACTCTGCTCTATTCCAGCCAATTGATATTGGCAGACTTCATATCAAAAACCGACTGGTGATGGCCCCTATCGGCACTCTGTTTTGCGCCTCTGATGGCTACGTGTGTGACCGTGTGGTAGAATACTATAAGGCAAGAGCGAAAGGTGGGTTTGGCCTGATCATAGTCGAAGGTAGCATTGTTGATCCCCTTGGTAAAGGAGGACCGAGACAGTTATGCATATGGGATGACAGCTTCATTTCCGGGTTCAGACGTTTAGTGGATTGTATTCATGATAATGGCGCTATGGCTGCTCTGCAATTGATGCACGCAGGCCGGAACTCCCGCCCCAGATTCATGGCCGGTAACCAACCTGTCGCTCCTTCAGCAGTATCTGATCCCGTGATTCAGCATGTTCCGAAAGAACTGACCAAAGAGGATATCTCAAGGCTGGTTGAGTCATTCGCACAGGCTGCACGGCGTGCCGTAGAAGCCGGCTTCGATGCCATCGAGATACATGGCGGGCACGGTTATCTTATTGCTCAGTTTATGTCAGAGTACGCTAACAGAAGGAAAGATGAGTACGGGGGATCTCTTGAAGGATTTCTTCGGTTCCCCTCAGAGGTCGTCCGACGGACGCGGGAATTAGTTGGGCAGGGCTATCCTATTCTATTTCGCGTCAGTTCAGAGGAAGCCGTTCCCCTTGGCCGCACACTCGAAGGAAGTGTGGCAATATGTAAGCGCCTCGTAGAGGAAGGTATTGATGGAATTCACATAACTATCGGTGTATATGAGTCTTCCTATCTGACAATGGCCCCCGCCGCAATAGAGCAGGGATTCAACGCCAAAGCCGCATCCGTCTTCAAATCAGCAATTTCTGTTCCGGTGATCGCGGTAGGCCGTATTGTTGACCCCCATGTAGCAGAAGAGATCATCGCCTCGGGCAAAGCCGATCTGGTTGCGATAGGAAGACAATCACTAGCCGATCCTGAATGGGTCAAAAAGGTTGCAGAAAACTGTGCGGATGAAATCGTAAAATGCCTCTCATGTAATGAAGGGTGCCTAGCTGCCGGATGGAAAGAAGTGCCCATAGCATGCATTCAGAACCCTGGACTGGGCAGGGAAGAAGAATACGCCTTTGTCGGCGCCCAAAAGCCTGTGAACGTCTTGGTTGCCGGTGGAGGCCCTGCCGGCTTGGAGTCGGCCAGGACTGCTGCGCTTTGGGGGCACAAAGTCACTCTATTTGAAAGGGAGACCTCCTTGGGAGGTCAGGCGATGATTGCCTCCATCCCTCCCACAAAGGAGGTGTTAAAAGAGGTCGTCTTATCCAGGGCTAAATCGTTAGATCGATTAGGTGTTGAAACACATCTAGGAGAGGAGTTGTCGTCAGAGATGGTCAGGAGGATATCGCCGGACGTGTTGATCATAGCTACCGGATCTGAACCCTTATTGCCCGACATTCCGGGAATTACTAGCAATAGGGTTACAACTGCCAGAGATGTCCTAAAAGGAGAATCTGTTGGTGACAGTGTAGTCATTATCGGTGGAGGTCTAGTTGGCTGCGAAACCGCAGACTACCTGGCCTATCACGGAAAGGTTGTGACCATAATCGAAATGCTTCGCGAGATCGCTGGAGACATATCTCCGGCATCTCGTATTTTTTTACTCCGTCGTCTTGCTGATAAAAAAATAAGAATACTTACATCTACAATCGTCAAAGCGATTATGGATGACTGTCTGATCATCAGTTCTAAAAATGGAGAGCAGACACTAAATTCAACGGACACCGTGGTCTTGGCCTGCGGAGCAAAGCCGATTAATCATCTGGAATCAGAGGTGCAAGGTTTTGTTTCAAGAACCTATGTTGTAGGTGATGCGGCCCAACCCGGAAAACTTCTCCAGGCTACTCAGCAGGCAGCCAAAATAGCCCGGAGGCTGTAGTAAACAGGAACTATAGATTTTCAGATATTTAATTTCACAAGGCCAGAGGGAGGAATCAGAGTAAGTCGTACATTGAGTACGTCGTCGAGGATTCCGACCGATAACGCCGTGAAATTTAATATATGAAAATCTATAGGAGACAGGAGACAGGAACCAGGTCAACCCTCCCTAGTACCTAGTACCTATTTCCTCGAGCTTAACAAATTTTCTAGCTTTATTTTCAAAGTATTAACGGAAGAGCATCAATAATTAGTCTTGTACGTCAAACAGACCTATCACGCAAGATATTGTAAGGATTGTTTTTTTAGACAAACTACTTAAAGGACGAGGCCGAAATAACTGCCCCATTTGGGCATCTCATCTTCAGGCCATATTTGCCCGATCTTCAAACACAAAATCCTCAAAATAGTTCGACTATTCCTGCGGTTTTGCGTTTTCAGATCGAACAGATCTAACCTAAATCTGAGCGCCAACTTGAGGAAGTTATTTCGGACCTGTCCCTAAGGCTTGATGGAGGAACAATGAAATGATTCAATTTAGTGATGAACAAATAATGGTTCGAGATATGGTGTCCAGGTTAGCGAAGGAGAAAATACGCCCAATCGCCATAGAGGCAGAGAAAAGACACAGCTTTAACCCGGAACTGTTGAAGATTTACCATGAAAATGGTCTCATAGCGCTTTGCCTACCCATTGAGATGGGTGGGGGTAATGCGGATCTAACGACATGTTGTCTGACCGTCGAAGAACTATCCTATGTAGACGGATCGGTGGGCATTAGCTATGCAACCCATACTACGGGTGTCCACTTTATTGTGGAGTCGGCTTCCAAAGGGCAGAAGGAGAGGTATTACCGAAAGATTTCCGAAGATGGAGCGTATTTTGGTGTAGCCCTTACCGAACCTAATGCAGGTTCTGACGCCGCCTCGATTAGAACCAGGGCAGTACGTACAGGAGAGAAATACATCATAAATGGAAGCAAAATCTTTATCGGGAATGCCGGTTTTGCCAGTGTCTTTTTGACCTTTGTAGTTACGGGACCCGGGAAGCGGGACAAGGGCATTAGTACCTTTATCATAGACAGGGATATTCCTGGCCTCAGTTTCGGTAAGGAAGAAGAAAAGATGGCTGTTGTTGGTTCATCCACAAAAGAACTCATCTTTGATAATGCTGAAGTCTCTGCCGAAAACCTCCTAGGTGTTGAAGGGGAAGGTTTCACAATTGCTATGGGTGAGTTCAATAAGAGTCGATTGCTGGTTGCCGCTATGGCATTGGGGCTTGCCAGGGGTGCTTTCGATGAAGCCGTAAGATACTCCAAGGAAAGGCAACAGTTTGGGAAGAGCATATCGGAATTCCAGGGGATTCAGTTTATGATTGCCGACATGGCAATGAATATCGAAGCAGCCAAAAGGTTGACCTACACCACAAGTCAGTATATAGATCAAAGGGGAGTGAGCAAGGAACTGGCTTCTTTTTCCTCTATGTCAAAGTGTTTTGCCTCTGACATGGCGATGAAGGTTACTACAGATGCCGTACAGATACTCGGTGGATATGGGATAATGAAGGAGTATCCTGTAGAAAGGATGATGAGAGACGCTAAGACGACTCAGATAATTGAGGGGACGAATGAGATCCAGCGCCTTATAATTGCGAGAAATGCTTTAAGAGGATAAGAATACCAAAAACAACTTGAGCGTATAGGAAATCCCACTTTAACTATAGATTTCCATATATTTAATTTGATGTAGAAATCCTTGCTCTCTGAGCAAGGTTATGGTTCAGAGGCTTTGCCTTCTGAACGGCTCACTGTTACAATCAAACCTGAGTTGTCCCAATAACAACAGGAAAGGAGTAACATATGAGCCGTTTTCGAAAATTATCACAAACGATATGGCATTGCCAGTACCATGTTGCTTGGACGCCGAAATATAGATACCGAGTCCTAACGGACAAGATTGCCGATCTTGTCGCATACTGTATTCGGGCATATTCTGAACAATTGAAGTGTGAAATAGTAGAGTTGAATGTTCAAATAGATCATGTTCATTTGATTTCGATGGTTCCTCCTAAAATATCTATTTCGGACTACCTTGGTACTATCAAGGGTCGAATAGCTATTCGGGTTCTGAACACATATCGGCATCTGAGAGAAAAACCCTATTGGGGTAATCATTTTTGGTCCAGGGTTTACTGTGTGGATACAGTAGGCTTGGATTCAGAAATGATTCGCAAATATGTGAAGTATCAAGAAGCAAAAGAACGCCGAGAAGAACAAGTTCAGAAGAAGTTATTCTAACTACGATTAGGGACAACTCAACCTTGCCCCCTCTGGGGTCAAGGCATTGTATCCCCTTCCAGGGGTTTCCAAAGCCGGCCCCTCTGGGGTCGGCTTTTTACTTTCACGGCGTTATCGGTCGGAATCATCGACGACGTACTCAATGTACGACTTACTCTGATTCCTCCCTCTGGCCTTGTGAAATTTAATATCTGAAAATCTATAGTGTCCATCCATAAATGACTATTTTCCGTAATCTCTGCGCCTGCCTGTGCGTAGCACGCAGACAGGTCAGACTCAGATTTTAATCCTCAAAATTCAGGCCATCTCTGCCTGATCTTCAAATGCAAAGGCATCAACAAGTCTGCGGAACAGCTACCGGTTTTCCTCCCCTCCCTCAATCCCTCTCACCAGTAAGGGACGGGGGCAGGCCTGAAAATGAGATGCATAAATGGGGAAGTTATTTCGGCCTCGTCCCTAAAGTTTTAAAGTGCAAAACCGATAAATACAAGAGAGCATGAGAGCACCACAGTGAATGGAGGAGTCAATGGGGGGGTTAGAACAGCGTAGTGAAAAGCGTCACAAGATTTGTCATGCCATAAGGATGCATATAATTGATTCATGCTCGGATGACTCTGGTTCCCCTCCAGCATATGATGGTTTTATTGACAACTTATCCTCAGGAGGCATGTGCATATGTTTAATAGATGAGGAGCCCCCCCTTAAGGTAGGTGATGTGTTGGGCAAAAGGATCAAGGTTGATGTAACTACGCCCAACGCAAATCATCCGATCTCTTTCTCGGGAGATGTCTCCTGGGGTACACGTGAAGGACAACCCGAGCATGTGGTGATGTTAGGACTGAGATTCATTGAGATGACCGATTTGCACTTCGAGAATGTGGTACAATTGCTAACCTTCGATACCGAAAATCACTGTGTGAACCATCGCGAGAAACGTTATGAGATGTCTCATCCAGTTAAGATTCATATAGTTAATCCGGAGGGAATCAGGTCTGGTTTGCCTGCGAAGTATAATGGTTTTGTTAAGGACATGTCTAAAGGGGGCATGTGCATATATCTCGATGACGGCAATAACCCCCTGAATACAGATAATCTCCTTGGGGAAAGGCTAAAGATGGAGATGGTTATCCCTTCTACAAATGAGCAGTTTTTTTTACTGGGAGAGGTCCTCTGGGGGACTCATGAAGAGGAAACCAACCTGGTCAGGATAGGGTTGGAATTCGTTGAGATGATGGATCTTCATCTTAAGAATATAGAACAACTCCTGACAGTTTATGCTAAAGATCACAATATGCTTTGGAATCTATGGGATAACCTTGAGGTGAATCAATAAAGGAGGATAGTTTAGAGGTGGAGCAATTAAAAATGTGGGCTATAGGAGGTGGAAAGGGTGGAGTCGGCAGAAGCGTTCTGACTCTTACCCTTGGCTTCTGGCTTGCCAAGTTTCGCAAAAAGGTGATAGTCGTTGATGCTGATCTAGGTGGGGCAAATCTCAACATATTACTCGGTATACGTTATCCAAGTGTAACCCTTTGGGACTTCATAAATAAGAAAGTGGCGAGGATAAATGATGTCTTAATCGATACACCCTATGAAAATCTGAGTTTAATATGCGGTGCCGATGACATGTTGGGTCTCGCTAACCCAAAATATACGCAAAGGAAGAGGTTTCTTAACCATCTAAATACCTTGTCCGCTGATTTTATACTCTTTGATCTAGGTTCAGGTACTTCATTTAATGTCTTGGATTTTTTTCTCTACGCCGAGCATAAAATAGTTGTGTTGACACCTCAGGCGACCTCCGTACAGAATGTTTACGGTTTCATAAAAAGTAGTTTACTAAGGCATCTGCAGCGGGATTTTTCAAGAGACGAGTCCGTTTCCGCCCTAATAACTCGATTCAGTACCGGCGCCGGCGAAGAAAAAATAAGCTCTATTGGTGAATTGAAGGATATCGTCCGGAGAGTTAGCGCAGAGAAGTATCTTAAACTCTGTCAGGCAATAGATAGCTTCGATATTAAAACTGTGGTCAATATGGCAAAGAACGCTAAAGACCGACAAACATCCAAGATCGTGAGCATGGTTGCAAAAAGGTATCTGGATATTGAGGTAACCGATTTTGGTTTCGTGAAGTATGATCCTGAGATTGAGAAGTCTGTGAACAAGATGGTTCCATTTCTGCGGGATAATAATCAGAGTGAAACCGCCATGTCAACGTATGCCATAGCCCATAAGATGGCAAACGGAATCTCTGTAGAATCTTCTAAGAACGTAAATGCCAAAACGGATTGGCTCATCGCGGATTAGTGCCCCCCCCCTCGATTTTCGTATGCGTTCATCTACTATAGATTTTCAGATATTAAATTTCACAAGGCCAGAGGGAGGAAACCGAGTAAGTCGTACATTGTAGTACGTCGTCGAGGGTTCCGACCGATAACGCAGTGAAATTTAATATATGGAAATCTACATAATGGTCGTCTTCAACTCAGGCCCTATCTCTTACCCCTTCGTCACAAAGTCCTCTATACAGAATATGGAAACCTATAGTCAGAAATTTTGAAACTCAATTATGAGCTACAAATTGACAATGGCTTAAAGGCATAATTCAAATGAGTTTCAAAATTTCTGATAGTATTCACACCCATTGATAGAAAGTTACCGCAATATGCCCGAATCATCTCAATTATCTTGACTTTTCATCTACAAAAAAATATTCTTCCAGAAGAAAAGAAAGGAACAGGCAAGTATTCCTGCGGTTAAAATCTTGTCTTCCTTGACCTTACAAAATCTATAGTCAGAAATTTTGAAACTCATTTAAATTTGTGCCTTTAAGCTATTGTCAGGGGGACTATTCGTTTACTTCTTATGAACTGCTTTGTCATAAGGTATTCGTTCTTCGTGTAATAGTGACTTATCTGTAGATAGGGGTTTGCGAAAAAGCTTTACG